>Ga0222716_10000495_pt1 | contig 34209 bp, 50 predicted proteins | sample C33_13DmetaG_FD_165044 | JGI IMG/M metagenome (GOLD analysis project Ga0222716, IMG submission 165044) | Estuarine water microbial communities from San Francisco Bay, California, United States - C33_13D | ecosystem: Environmental > Aquatic > Marine > Unclassified | place: USA: California... | reverse complement strand
TTTAGATGCGGTAAAAGATACGAAAAATACTTTCGGATTTTTGTTTATCCATTCTTTAATATGATTAATCACAGCACCAAATATTTGCATTTGAGAACCTGTACCAGTTATTTTATCTGAACCTGCTAGATCAGAGCCACCGCGAGTTGAAAATACTATATTGACTCTGGTTTTAGGAGCATTAGGCGTCATTTCCCACATATATGTTAGTTCTATAGTCTTATCATCAACTTTAGACATAAACCTATCTCTCAAGTCATTACTTTGAGTTTGTTTCCATCTTACCTTGGTATCAAATGCTTCACTGAACTGCTGAAATGTTTTCATTTTATTTTTTTCTTGTTAGAATAAAAGTATCCATATTTCGTTGAGATTCAATTTCTAATGAAAATCCCAATGTATTTGCAAACCTTTTAACTAATCGTTTGTATAGTGACGTTCTACTTGTACTTGATCCATCTCTACCCTTATCTGCCGAAAATTCAACGATACTAATATCTTTACGTTTTTTGATAAATTCTTTCATATGGTTAATTACAGCCCCAAGTATTTTCATCTGAGAGCCTTCTCCAGTTACTGCGATAGTCGTTCCACTACCTACTCCAGGTTTGGCTGATCCAGTACGAAATACAACACCGCAACTGAAACTACCATCGTCCTCTTTATCTAACGTATAGATAAGTATTATATTTCTATCATCAATTCTAGTTTCATAGAGATAATATTCTGCATCATCCTCTACTTGTTTTTCAATAGTTTTCCATTTGACTTTGGTATCAAATGCTTCACTGAAGTGTTGAAATGTTTTCATTTTATTTCTTTCTTTTTAGGTAATAAGTTACAGAGTCATCTCCCAATTCATTTGTGCTACGCACATCAAAACCAACTTGACTCGCAAATCGTTTTACAAGTCTTGAATATAATTTTGATCTACTAGAACTGTCTGCACCAACTTCTTTTTCCGCTGTAAACCACACAGTCCTTATCGTTGGATGTTCACCAATCCAATCTTTAATATGGTTAATTACAGCCCCAAATATTTCCATTTGACTACCACCACCAGTAGTAGAACTACTATGATTCACTTCAAATATAATCTCAACTGCCCTTCGCCTAAAATCTTTGTACATATAGTTAATTTCTATTACTCTACCATCTTTTAAATTTGCAGAATATGTGACCCACTTGAACCCACTAGCCTCATCCGAAGGATTAAATTTTGCTCCTCTTGAAATATTTTTCCAGTTAAGTTTTGTGTTAAATGCTTCACTGAACTGCTGAAATGTTTTCATTTACAATATCCGTTTTTATAACATGGTTTACTGTATTTATACACTTGACAAGGTATAACCCATATGATATACATTCTTTGAAAGGAGAATCATATGAAATCGTCAACTTTAATATTTCTATTATGTTCAGTAAGTTTCTTTTTACTTGAATTGACAGTTCCTGCCATGGGTATGATGGTAATGGTTCTAATGTCTTTAAAGTTGGAGGGTTCCCAATGACTATGAATTATAATGATGCTGAGAAATTTGCGACTGTTGCTCATGCTGGTCAAAAGCGGAAATTTACTGGTGAGGATTATGTAACTCATCCTATCGCTGTTGCGAGTATGGTTATGGATCACCTCGCCAATGTTGGATTTGATCAAGCCACTATTGAACTTGCTGGTACTATCGCGGTTCTTCATGACACTGTAGAAGATACAGATGTTGAAATGGAAGATATTCAAAAACTGTTTGGTGATACGGTAGCAAAAGGTGTTTGGTTTCTTACAAAAGTTCCTAGTTATGTCGGTAATAGGGCAGAGCGGAAAGAACTGTGTGATGCGCGGTTGGCAAATGCCCCTTTGATCGTGAAAGAAATCAAGCGGTATGATATGCTTCACAATCAAGGAAGTTTGAAAGAGCATGATCCTAACTTCTATGAGGTTTGGTTTGCCGAAACTTTAACTACTTTGGCTCAAATGGGTTTCAGTACACTTTGGACTCCTTTGACCTTTAATGCCAAGAATTTACATGGAGAAAAGAAACTATGACTTATGGTTTTACAATTCAACCAAATTCTACATTTAACTATGATATGTTGGATGAGTTTGCACACGGCTATGATGTGACTTACACAATAAATTCAGATGATACAGTGACATTTGAATCTTATGTTTTTGATGATCTTGATGAAGTTCACGATCAACTTGAAGATTTAATTGTTGACACGCCAAGTTTCTTATGCTAATTTATAAGAGTAAAGAGAATCACTAGTCACTGAAAGGGCTTCCAAATGGCTTATATGTCTCAAGAAAAGAAAAAATCCATCGCTCCCGCGATTAAAGCGGTACTGAAAGAGTTCGGTATGAAAGGTTCTATTGGTGTAGATAATCATTCCACACTCGTAGTTAACTTGTCTCAAGGGTCAATTGATTTTGGTTCTACCCATGACAATGTAAACCACTACTGGATTGCAAGTCATTATAGTGGTGTTGCTGAAAAGTTCTTGACCAAACTCAAAGATGTTATGATGAATGGCAACCACGACAATTCTGATATCATGACCGACTATTTTGATGTTGGTTGGTATATTGATATCAATATCGGAAAGTGGAATAAGCCCTATCAAGTAACATCTTGATAGGATCACATCAAACCCTCATTTAAAGTGAGGGTTTTTTTATATAAATAATATACAATTTTAAGTACAAGTGAAGGACACTTTATGAAAGACTTTGTGAATTCTGCAAGTAATAAAAAGAATATGCATATGAGGCATATTGAAGATAAAGTGTTATATGGTGGTGTGAATGGTACAAGACAAGCAATTTTTGCTCTACGTGATATGCGAGATGTGCTAAGTGGAGTTAAGGAAGGAAATGTAAGTGTTAAATGGGATGGTTCTCCTGCTATATTTGCTGGTATTGATCCGAGTGATAACCGCTTTTTTGTTGCCAAAAAAAGCATATTCAACAAAAACTCTAAAGTCTATAAATCTGCAACTGATATTGATGCTGATACTTCTGGTGATCTTAATGCTAAGTTACAAGACGCACTCAAGTACTTGCCAGAGTTGGGCATCAAAGGTGTGGTCCAAGGAGACTTCTTATATTCCAGAAACGATTTGTCAACAAAAACGATTCATGGAAAAAGATACGTCACCTTTCAACCCAATACCATACTATATGCACTAGACGCTGATTCAGATACTGCCAAGGATGTACTGAATAGTAAGATCGGAATTGTATGGCATACTTCTTATGTCGGTGATGCGTTTGAAAATATGAACGCAGTTTATGACGTTGATGTAAGTGGATTTAAAACATCAAAGAATGTGTGGAGCCAAGATGCCTTATTGAGAGGTGTTACTCATGTCACAATGAGTGAAAAAGATACAAATGATGTGAATCAGAATTTATCTGAGATAGGTAGATTATTTAATTCTATTTCATCGTCTACTCTTAAATATCTTGAAGGTAATAAGAGCCTTGCTCAATCTATAGAGACATTTAATAACACCTATGTTCGCAAGGGTGAAACTGTGGACGATACACTCCAGCATGTTGATAATCTTATTGATTGGCATAAGATGCGGTTTCAAAAAGAAATTGATAAAAGAAAATCTGATAGAGGTAAGACTGTCCAAGCCGAAAAAAGAGATGAATTATTGAAGTTTTTCTCACCAAAAAACAAATCTAACCTTAAAAAAATGTTTGATTTGCAAAAATTGATCGTAGTTGTAAAATTAAAACTTATAAATAACCTTAATAGTATGAAGAAAATAGATACCTTTGTTCAGACCAAAGATGGATTTAAGGTTACTGGTGAAGAAGGTTATGTAGCAATTGATAAACTTGGTGGTGAAGCGGTGAAACTTGTTGATCGTATGGAATTTTCATACAACAACTTTTCTCCAGAGATTATAAAAGGATGGGACAAAGCAGGTAGGAACTAATGAAAACATTCAGGCAATTATTCGAGTCAAAAGACTTTAAACCACATATGATGTATGACCCAAAAACGGGTAAAGGTTACAAAGCAGAAAAAGAAGAAGATCATTTAAGAATGAAGAAAATGGGATATACCCATGATAAACCTTCTGTATCTGAAGAAACACCTCTTGATAGAAAACAAGATCGTATAGACAGAAATGCTGATTTGCGAAAAGCAAGACTTAGGCATAAAGATGAAATCAAAAAAATCCGCGAAGAACTTGATGAACTTGCTCAGATGAGACCAGGTTCTCGCATGGTCAACCGCAAGACCCAAAGCAGAATGAAACAACTCCAAAAAGATTTAGATGCCATGAGAAATTCTACCTTTGGGCAGAGTGCTGATAAGGGTGATGAAGATTATGGGAATGAAGTAAAGAATGCAAAGAGAAAAGATTTGAGATTTAGGAGAGACGAGTTTGATGGAGTTCCTAAAAGTTATTCCTCTTATAAGGATAACAGAAAACCAGTAATGGCAGCAAAAGAATCTGTGGAAAGCGATAACTCAGAAAACTTAACTGAAGATATGCCACCAATGGCAGAGATTGTAATGTTGGCAACCGCCGCAAAAGTTTCAACAGATATCATGATAGGTATGCTTAAATCGGCATATAAAACTGGCAAGGGCTTGAACGCACTTGTAAAACTTGGCAATGATTTAGGCGTTAAAATCGGTAAAAAGATCAGCAAGAATTTTAAAGAGTCTGTTGAATCAGAGGAAAGCGACAACTCAGATAACCTTGATGAAGTTTTAAATATGCAGCAACGTCTTGCTCGTAGTAGAATGTTTAAGAGACATGCCAAGAGAAATGCTATTAAGAGAGAGAAAAAATTACGGCGTAAAGCAACTCAAGGTGATTTGATGAAAAGGGCTGAAAAAGCGGCGAAAAAAGTTCTTATTAAGAAGTTTACAAAAGGTGCAGATAAACAAGATCAAAGCACAGCGCGTAAAATTGAAATTGAAAAAAGAATTGCTAAAATGCAACCTAGAATTAAAGCAATTGCGAAGAAGATGTTGCCTGTTGTGAGACAGCGAGAAAAAGAAAGATTCGGAAAAGTAAATAAAACTGCGCCAGATACAGGGGCTGAGAAACGTGGCAGTTAATTTTACATCATTTAAGCAATATCTAGTAGAAGAAGAAAAAACAATATATTTTACTTTTGGTAGAATGAATCCACCTACTGCTGGTCATGGTCTCATACTTAATGCTCTTAGTAAAAAAGCAAGTCGTAATCCTTACAGAGTTTATGTTTCTCAAACTAATGATGATAAAAAAAATCCATTATCATACAACGAAAAAGTTAAATATTTGCGTAAGATGTTTCCTAAACAATCGCGTAGTATTATGATGAATACATCAGTGAAAGATGCATGGAGCGCGGCAAGCGCAATGCATGATGAAGGTTTCCAAAATCTTGTTATGGTGGTGGGTAGTGATAGAGTAGATGAATTTGACACTCGCCTTCAAAAATATAATGGTGTTAAAGGAAAGCATGGCTTCTATAATTTTAAAACAATAAGTGTTATTAGTGCTGGGCAGCGTGATCCAGATTCTGAAGGTGTTCAAGGTGCTTCTGGAACTAAACAACGCGCAGCGGCTAAAGACAATGATTTTGTATCTTTTGCACAAGGTCTACCTACAACCATGTCAGACAAAGGTGCAAAAGAATTGTTTAATGCAGTAAGAAAAGGTATGGGCCTTAAAGAAGCAAATGAGTTTCACAATCATGTCAAACTGGAAAGTGTGTCTGATATAAGAGAACAGTTTGTTGAGGGTAATATCTTTAATGTCGGTGATATGGTTATGATTACCGACATTCAAGAGCAAGCGATTATTCAAGTACGAGGTTCAAATTATTTGATTCTTGAAAAGGAAGATGGTACAACAACTCGTAAGTGGATTACTTCAGTTGAGCCTATTGAAGAAAGAGTGAATGAACTTGGAACTGATTCATATCGTAAGGAAGCAGAAAAAAACTATATTCCTAGTAAGAAAAAAGTAAAAGAAGTAGCCCAAGACTCAGATATTAAAGATAAAGAGGGTACTCAACCAGCAAAGTATTATGCTGGTGATATGTCAAAATCCACAAAAAGTAAAAGAGATGCACATTTCAAAAAAGGTGCAAAGATGGATGATGATAATGATCGTGCATATAAACCAGCACCTGGAGATGCCGATGCAGAAACTAAACCTTCTAAACATACAAAAAAATTCAAGCAGATGTATGATGAGGACTGTTGGGATGGTTACAAACAAGTTGGAATGAAAAAGAAAAAAGGTAAAAATGTTCCAAATTGTGTACCAGAAGATGTGAATGAGAATACTAAAGGTCTCAAAAACAAAGCAGAAAAATCTGGAATGCCAGTAGGTATTTTAAGAAAAGTTTATAATAGAGGTGTAGCAGCATGGCGCACAGGCCATAGACCAGGAACGACTCCGCAACAATGGGGTATGGCAAGAGTAAATTCATTTGTAACTAAGTCAAGTGGTACTTGGGGCAAAGCAGACTCAGACTTAGCAGCAAAAGTAAAGGGCAAATAAGATGAAAGATATTTTTCAATTTATAAAAGAAAACGAAACTAGAAATGAAGATGACGTAACTCAAGAGGAATTTCTTGAGGCACTTTTGGAAATAGAAGAAGAACTTGATGCATTTGAACTTGAAGAATCTGTTGAACTTGATGAAAAAGCACCTAAAATAAAAGGTGATTGGCTCAAGCAAGAGCGTGAAAGAAACAACAAACATGATGCCGCGATGGGCCGTACAAAAACTGGACGTAAGAAACCTACTCGCACAATGACTTCCACACAAAAATCTTTGGCTTCCATGCGCGGAGAATCTGTTGATGAAGCAATCTCTATGAAAAATAGTATTAACCAATACTATTATCAAGACCCTAAAGGAGTTGTTCAAGCAGTAGGCAGTAAAGATGCTATGCGTAAGATGAATATCAAGCAAGCAAAAGATGGTAATAAAGGTGGTTCTTTCAGTATTAATCATAAAAAGTATAAGGTTGGTGACCAAATTAAAGAATCTGTTGAACTTGATGAGGGTACAAAACTTAAAGATGCTATTAACTTGGCAAAGAAAAACTTAAATACTAGTGATAGATTCACTAACATGATCGGTATATTCAACAAGGGCGATCAATTCATTCCTGGTGATATGAAATTCAGAGATAAGATGGAAAAAGATGGATATGATTGGGTAGGTCATGTACATAAAGATGGTTCTGTATCTCTAAAAAAAGGATTTAAAGAATCTGTTGAACTTGATGAGGCATCCGAAGAAGGTAAAATTCGTGTCATTGATCTGTCGGATGCTCATCCTGACACTAGAATGGGAGCAAAAGAAAAATCTGGATATCAAGTGCAACGTATGACCAAAGGTAAATTTGTAAACCAAGGAAAGCCATATAAGAAATATGCTGATGCAAAAAAAGTGCAGCAAGGTACTGGTCAACATTCTATGCAGTTTGAAGAAATATCTGGTACAGGATATGAATTGTATCATAGAGATTTTTCAGGTGCGATGGGACATGCATATGCTCATGCAAAGAAAAAATTCGGTATTACTGTTGATTCAGATGAGATTGATGATAAAGTTGCTATGGGTCCAAGAAAACCTGGAAATGGTAAAACAAATACATATCGTTTGAAAGGTGATAAAGGTAATATTCAAGTACAGGTCTATAATAGGGGCGGCTCAAAACCATTTGAATTGAATATGTATAAAGAGTCTGTTGAACTTGATGAGGCTTCTAAGCCAGCAAAGGTATTTAAATATGAATTTAAAAACCCAAAGATGGTTCAAGATATAGATGATTTCTTGAAAAAATCTCCTAATGCAATTTCTAAAGATTTGTATCACCACTATAATGCTCAACCGTTTGGTAGAGGCTCAGGAGCAAGTCGTGATATATGGTTTTATCAAGTTAAAGATATACACGCATTTAATCTTGAATTTAAATCAAAAGTTCTAAGGAATATTTCCGGCGCTAAAAATAATATGTCATCTAAAGCAGATGGAATGATTATAGACCGCTTAGTAAAAGAATCTGTTGAACTTGATGAATCTAAGTGGGAATATCAAGACGCTAGAGGAGTCACAAAAACTGGTAGTTTATCTAAAACTGTTGAGAGACAAGGAACAGACGTTTCTTATATTTTCAAAGGTGATGATGGTAAAACTGATGTAGTTTCTGGTTCTCGTTTAAAGAAGATGAAAAAGATCAAAGAAAGTGTAATTGATGAGGCAAAAACACCAGAACTTAAAGGTAATCCTTTCAAGTATTACAAAAAACCCACAAATAAAAAAGAAGCCCAAAGTAATGTAAATTTTTGGCATTATGTTGGTATGGCAGATAATGATGAAATTGAGGATATGGGCAAAATTCCCGCTAACTATAAAAGTTATGCTAAATCAATGAAGCAAGACGCTCAGAGAGAATTGAAAAAGATGAATGAAGCCGTTGAAATGGTTTGTGAGGATTGTGGATGTGAGCCAAATCAACCACAAGAGGGATGCGAATGCCCAAATGATAATAGTGATTTGAATGGTGATCACTGGGTTGTTAAGGGTGAAGATGGTATGAACGAGTCATATGTTCCAGAGAAATTAGGTGTTGGTGATGGTATGAAAGCATGGATAGCAGATTTTAAAAAGTCTGATGCGCCACAGTTTAAAGGTGCTAGTGTAAACAAGAGAAGAAAAATGGCATATGCTGCATATATGGACGCGAAAAGAGGATGATTAGTTTTAGTTACTTTTGCGAAGAAAAAAGCAATAAAAAATTAAATGATCCTTTCAGACTACCAACTGGTTCTAAAAAGAAGTTTGGAGTGTATGTAAAAAACGACAAAGGTAATGTTGTTAAGGTTACTTTTGGTGACCCGAATATGGAAATTAAACGAGATGATCCTAAACGCAGAGCGGCATTTAGGGCAAGGCATGGGTGTGATAAAGACCCTGGGCCGAAATGGAAAGCGAAATATTGGTCATGCTATCAATGGCGTGGAAGTGCCAAAGTAGATAATTAAAAAATATATAAATATAATAAAAGAATAGGAATATCTACTATGGCAACGGCAACAGATAAAAGATTAGATAGAATTGAACAAAAGATTGATACTTTAACTGATGCTCTTGTTACCATAGCAAGATTTGAAGAAAAAATGGATGCTTATGCAAAATACCGTGATGATTCATGGGCGAGAATGAATAAGTTCTCAGAGAAATTAGATGCTATAGAAAAAAAGGTGGATGAAAACTCACACACCGTACAAGTAATAAATAAACTATTTTGGGCGGCAATTGTTGCCGCCGCCAGTGCAATAGCAGCGCAGATTTGGATGTAAGGAGAAAACACCAATGGACCCGAATAATGAAGTAAACCAAAATATTGCCAGCGCATACTTAGAGATGTTAGCACTGGAAGAGAAGAAAAAAACTGAAGGACTTGATGCAGTAAATAAAGATGCTGTTAAAAAGAAGTTCAAAGATCGTAAAGATAAAGACATTGACAATGATGGTGATGAGGATGAATCTGATGAATATCTTCACAATCGCCGTAAGACTGTAAGTAAAGCGATTGATAAAGACGGTGAAGTAGATCAAGATAAACCAAAGGTAACTTCTTCAGATGCTGATTCTGAAAAAGATAACGATGATGATCGTGACGAAAAAGGTTCAGTTCTTAAAAAAGATAATGATAAGAAAAAAACTGCTGAACAAACAAAAGAATCTGTTGATGAAGAAAATCTCAAAGAGTTGGGATTAGAAATACTTGATAAAATGTCTGAAGCAAAAAAACCAGTGTCTCAAATGACTCCCAAAGAAAAAGAAGATGACGCTGCAAGACGTAAAGAGTATAATGCTTATCAGAAATCCAAACGTGGTGACACTAAAGAAGAGGGGATCATTGATCGTTGGTTAGCAGGAAAACCTAAAGGTGGTGCTAAACATTGGGTGACTAAAAAGTCAGATACCAAAGAATCTGTTGAACCCAGCCTTCTTATGAAGCGTATTCAAGAAACACATGGTCTTGTTGAAAAAAGAGTAGGTGACGCTGAACAGAATATTGATACTTGGGATAAGCAAGTTTCTAATCGCAGAGCGGATGATGTTCTTGATACAGAAATGACTGAAAAAGAATTTATGGATATGCATAATATTGATACTCCAGAATTTGTTGATGGTCCGAAAGTTTCCAATAAAACTATGGATGCTATAAAAAATAGTGTTAAGTCAAAATCTGCAACAAGAAATAATGATAGCACTATCGGTGAGTCTGCTGAACTTGATAAAGAAGAAAATGACATGAATGAGGCAATGACACCAATGCAAAGAGCATTGGCTAAAGTCAAGGCGCAACCAAAAGATAAAGTGTCTGTGAAGAAAGCACCTTGGGACAAAGACGATGTGAAAAAAGAAGATGTTGATCTTGATGATCTTGAGAATGTAAATGAAGCGTTTGGTGGTTTTGCTGTTGAAATAGACTCGCGAAAAGCCACTAGGGGTGAATGGTATGTCTCGGTTAGTCGTACAATGAAAAAATTAGAAGATGATTTAAAAGATAGAAAAAAAATGTTGGGTTATGCCAAGACGGACTTTGAGAAAGACGAGGCAGAGGCGATAATAAAAGGTCACCTTAATCCTTCTCTTAAAGCAATTGATGATTTTAGAAATAAATTGAAGGGTGTGGCGAAAGCATACGACAAGGCATTTTATGATGCTAGTAATGTTGATTCTGCGATAAGACACGCTGATGCAGCGATGAGGGCATATGACCGAAAGAAGCGATGAGAAAATTTAAAAAACCTCCACCAAGGGAAAATAAGATTGCATAAAACATAATGAAAATATTTGATGAAGTAAATGAAGATAACCTTATTATTTTTGCGGCGAGGCATTATTACAACCCAAAGTGTATTGATGTTGAAGAATTTTATGAAGATTTAAATAGGGTAAAATATGTAAAGAGATTGGTGAACAGATATACTGGAAATGAAGATAAAAAATTATCTGTTCGCCTAATCTTAAACCACATAGTGATAATATTTAATGTGTTTGGTATTGATGCAGCACTTAAAATATTAAAACTAAAACTTGATGATGAGCATTGGTCAATAATCAAACCTTTTCTCATCTTTTTAAAATATATAGATTATGATGATTTTATAGGAATTGATATGGACACAAGAGTAGTAGAAGAATTAAGGAAGATATAAACCATGGGAATGATTGCAAGAGCAGGTGACCTATTATATACATTTAGATTTTTAACTCTTCTGGTTACACCTTTTGAGAGAACAAACGCTTATAAATTTGGAATCATAGACAAAAGCGGAAAAAGAATTAAAGAAAAAGAAATTAAGACAAGTCAAGAAAAAGGTGCGTACACACATTTTCATCGTATGGTTTTTAATATAAAAAAATTGCTTGGGAAGTTTCCTGGTGGTAAGACTACAATTGCATCCTATGCGGCTGCACTTTACTTAATAAAAGAAAAATTAGAACTAAGTGATAAGTCAATAAAACAAATAGTAGAGAAGTGTGGTCACACGACTGATATGTTCCTAGCAGAAGAAAACACATGGTTTATGTTAGAGAATAATATTCTTGCAAGTGGTGTTTATAGAATAAAATATGATAAAGTTGTTAATAGCACTATAGAGGAAGTTGTGAGAGCAAAAGATCAAATAAGAGTATCACATGATTGTAATCCTGTGGGTGATATATTCGGACTTCATATATACGAAGCAACCCACTTAAAAACAAACCAAAAAATATACGTTTCAGCAGAGGAATTGATGTAATGAGAAGTTTTAAAAATTATCTATCAGAGGGACTTAATGATCCCGGAATTTTCAAAGCAGTTTTTCTTGCTGGTGGTCCAGGTTCTGGAAAGTCATTTATTGCAACGTCAAATAGTAAAGGTCATTTAGGACTATTGGCAATGGGATTGAGAGTGTCAAATATTGATACCGCATATGAAAACTTACTAAAAAAAGCAGGTATGTCCACTTCACCAGAAGATATTTGGTCCGATAAAGGTCAAGAACTTAGACTAAGAGCATTAGAACTTACAAATAAACAGAAAGAAATATATATCAAAGGTAGGTTAGGTGTTATTATTGATGGTACTGGTAAAGATTATGATAAAATTATCGGTCCAAAAAAACAGTTTGATGCATTAGGCTATGACACAGCAATGGTTTTTGTAAATACAAATCTTGAGACTGCGATACAAAGAGATAAAGATAGAGATAGAACTATTGGTGCAGAAAACGTAACAAAAATGTGGCAAGGTGTTCAAGATAACTTAGGAAAATATCAAAGTGCCTTTAAAAATAATTTCATTATTGTTGATAATTCTGAAGGAAAAGATTGGAAACGTGATGCTCAAAGAGGATTTAAAGATTTAGCAAAATGGGCTAAAAAGCCTGTTTCTAATACTATTGGTAAAAACTGGTTAAAACAGGCCGCTGCTGAAAAGGGTGCGCCAGCGCAACCAAGGAAAAGTGGATGACAAAGAATAAAATTACAGAGGAAATTGCAGCAAACAATACCGCGAATGTTGCCAGCCATATGAATTTTCCTCTGGGAAAACCTATAAATGTTACAGATAGGCGTTATAAGAAAAAACAAAAAGAAGGTAAAACTGTACTTCTTAAAAGGTTTAGAGCATTTTCAGATGAAGTATCTAAGAAAAAATAATGCTTAAATTTTATATGATGCTTTTTGTTATCGGATTAATAGGATCAGTTGGACTTGCTGGATATGTCACTTGGAATAACATGCAAGCAAAAATAGAAGTTCTCAAAGAAAATAATGCAAAATTAGGAGTTGCTGTTGAAACACAGACAGCAACAATTTCTACTATGGAAAGTGATATAAAAAAAGTTAATAAAGAACTAAATAGAGTTAATAAAGAATTAACGAGAACTAGAACAAGAAATAAAGTTTTACTAAAGAAAATACAACAACATGACATAGGTATGTTGGGTGAGGCGAAGCCAGATTTAGTAGAACGTGTTGTAAATAATGCAAGCGACAAAGCACTGAGATGTTTTGAAATCATGTCTGGTGCTGAATTGACAATGAAAGAAAGGAATGCGAAAAATGGCAAAGCGTTCAACAGTGAATGCCCTTGGCTTTATGATGACCTTAACATTTCTGACAGGTTGTTTGGGTCTGAATGATATTCCAGAACCTATAGAAATAAAAACTAAACCTATAGATAAACCAAAACTAGTTTTACCTGAAGCGGATGAGTTAGTCCAAAGAAAAATAGAATGGATTTTAATAACTCCAAACAATCATGAAGAAGCATTTTCTCAAGTAAAAGATAATGGTAGACCACTCGTATTATTTGGTTTAACTGATCAAGGATACGAAAATATTGCTTTGAATCTTTCTGATATTAGAATGTATATTTCTCAACAACACTCTATTATTGGTGCATATGAAAGATATTATATTGAAGCAAATAATACTATGGATGGTATTACTACCCCACAGTAAAGATTCTTCTTATTATACACAGACATTATGATTCTGTCAATATAGTAAAAAGTCTATATGTCGCATCGTAATAGTAGAAAAAAATCTTAGTAAGTCACTATATTTGGTGTTTACATATAACTCAAAATACTATATAATGGTACGGAATAAAAACAAAATATAAAAAAAGCGGAGATATGCGTATGCTATTTGAAGAACAAATTGCACGAAAACCAGACCTATACCCATGGACAAAACAATTCATAGAGGCGATTTGGAAGGGTTTTTGGACACCAGAAGAATTTAATTTTAGATCAGATTACTCACAGTTTAAGACTGATCTTACAGAACAAGAACAGCAAATGGTTGTTCGCACTATGTCTGCAATCGGTCAGATTGAAATCGCAGTGAAAAGTTTTTGGGCAGATGTAGGTAAACATTTACCTCATCCTTCCATCAAAGATTTGGGTTATGCGATGGCAAACTCTGAAGTCATTCATAATATGGCGTATGAAAAAATTCTTGATGTTCTTCACATGACTCATGTGTTTGAGGAAAATATGAATGAGGAAGTCATTAAGAATCGCGTTAATTATTTACGCAAATATAACAATAAAGTATATGACGATGACAGAAAACAGTACATATATTCGATTATCTTGTTCACATTGTTTGTTGAAAATGTAAGTCTGTTTTCACAGTTCTATATAATTATGCATATGAATAGAAACAAAGCAGTGATGAAAGATTGCGCCCAGCAAGTGCAGTATACAAGAAATGAAGAAATGCTTCATGCTCAAGTCGGCATTAAATTAATTCAAACACTTAGAAATGAGTATCCAGAATATTTTGATGAAGAACTGCAACAGAGAGTTAAGCAAGAATGTATAGATTCACTTAAAGCAGAAAGTAAAGTAATTGATTGGATTATGGGTGACTATGCAGTAAAGGGTTTAGATGCTAATATTTTAAAATCTTTTATTGCTTATCGCATGGCAGAATCAGTTGAACAAACTGGTTTTGATGCTAGTGATATCAAATATGATCAAGATTTAGTAGACGAAACTTTTTGGTTTGAAGAAGAATTGTTGGGTGCTAATATGACAGATTTTTTCCAGAAAAGACCTGTTGAATATGCAAAGGGTCAAGGCATCACAGCAGATGATTTATTTTAGGAGTATATAATGGGATTTGAATGGGCAAATGAAGACTCACGGACTTTTCTAAGCCGTGGATATATTGACGGTAATATGACCGTTGAAGAAAGAGTGCGGAATATTGCACAGACAGCAGAAATTATCCTTGATAAAGAAGGTTTTGCTGACAAGTTTTATGACTATATGAGTAGAGGATTTTATTCCCTCTCATCACCAGTATGGTCTAACTTTGGCACTAAGAAGGGTTTACCCATTTCATGTAATGGTGTTTACATTGAAGATGATATGGCATCAATCCTAATGAAAAATGCTGAAGTTGGTATGCAAACAAAAATGGGTGCTGGAACATCTGGATATTTTGGTGCTATTCGGGCTAGGGGTGAACCTATTAAGTCTGGTGGCACTGCTGATGGTCCTGTTCACTTTATGAATTTGACCGAAACTCAAGTTGATGTTGTTGCTCAAGGATCAGTTAGAAGGGGTTCGTTTGCGGCATACATGCCCATTGACTCTCCAGACATTATGGAGTTTCTTGAGTGTCGTGAAGAAGGTTCTTCAATTATGCATTTGTCGCTTGGTGTTTGTATTGGCGATGAATGGATGGAATCTATGATTGCTGGTGATAGTGATAAGAGAAATGTGTGGGCAAGAGTTTTGCGTAAGCGCAGAGAAAGTGGTTATCCTTATCTATTTTTTACCGATACTGTAAATAATAACAAACCACAAGTTCTTAAAGATCAAAACATTCCAGTTTGGGCATCTAATCTTTGTTCTGAGATTTGTCTACCGTCAAGTGATGAGTGGTCTTTTGTTTGCAATCTAGCATCAATGAATTGCGCTACATTTGATGAATGGTGCGAAACTGATGCTGTTGAAACTATGGTTTGGTTTCTTGATGCTGTAATGGAAGAGTATTGCGAAAAGACTAAAGATATTCAGTTTATGCATTCTGCTTATAATTTTGCAAGTCATTGGAGAGCCTTGGGTCTTGGACAACTAGGGTGGCACACATATCTACAATCTAAAATGATTGCATTTGAATCGTTTGAGGCACAAATGTTAAGTATGAAAATCAGTAAATTTATTGATGATAAATCACTTGAAGCAACAAAAGAACTTGCTATTGAATATGGCGAACCAAAAGGTATGTTAGGTACAGGTGAAAGAAATCTTACAAGAACTGCTGTTGCGCCAACTACATCATCTTCATTTATTTTAGGTCAAGTATCACCATCTATTGAACCTCTCGCATCAAATTATTTTACTAAGGATTTGGCAAAGGGTAAATTTACTTATAGAAACCCACATCTAAAAGCGTGTCTACATGACCATGGTGAAAATTCTGACGAAACTTGGAAATCTATTCTTGTTCGTGGTGGGTCTGTTCAGCATTTAGATTTTCTAACACAAAAAGAAAAAGATGTATTTAAGACTTTTAGTGAGATTACGCCATTGTCAATTGTGCAGCAAGCAGGTGCAAGGCAGAAATATATTGACCAATCACAATCGCTAAATATACTCATACATCCAGATGTTTCGGCAAAGGATGTAAACTCATTAATAATAGAGGGTTGGAAACTGGGAGTTAAGACATTTTATTACCAGCGTTCAGCAAACCCTGCACAAGAATTGGTACGTGATATTATGACTTGTGCTTCATGCGAAGGATAGTATATGGCGAAGAAAGAAACATTTTATATTGATTGCCCAATGTGTCAATATCAAACACATGTGGAAGTTTTAAATGGTGATAATGACGCAGAACCAGAATGTTGTCCAATGTGTGGAAGTCCTATAGAACTATACACAGAAGATGATGAAGAAGAAGGATAGTGTGGTTCTTTGAAAATACAATATTCGAACCAACCCAAGAGGAATTAGAGCCTTGGGTTGGTTTTGTTTATGAAATTACAGACTTGAGTAATAATAAAAAATATATCGGTAAAAAATTATTTTGGGCAGTGAGAAAGTTACCGCCATTAAAAGGTAAGAAAAGAAAAAGAATTAAAAGAACTCAGAGTGATTGGATGAATTATTATGGATCAAACGAAGAAGTAAAATTACTTGTAGAAAATGAGGGTACATCTAGGTTCAAAAGAAATATTATTCGGTTGTGTAAATCAAAGGGTATTATGAGTTACTTTGAAGCAAAAGAACAATTTGATAGAGAAGTTCTTTTCAGCGATGAGTATTATAATGAGTTTATAGGTGTAAAAATACACTCAATGCATGTGAAAGGAAAAGTATGATGAATAATATATTAAAATTCCCAAAGCAAGAGACCATAAGTGAGAATGACAAATTATTCTTAGAGATTGAGGATCAGGCTCAGATCATAAAAAAACAAAAGGAAGACATAAAAAAGATGTTACAATCTAAAGAAAGGTCTAAAAAATGTACGAATATAAATGTAAAATCCTAAGAGTTGTTGATGGCGACACAGTAGACATTGACATTGATCTTGGTTTCGGAATATGGGTTCATAAAGAAAGAGTACGAATGATGGGTATAGATACTCCTGAATCTCGTACTAGAGATTTAACAGAAAAACAGTTTGGTTTGGCAAGTAAGGCAAGATTAAAGGAACTGTTGCCTATTGGATCAATTCAAATTTTAAAAACAGAGATTGATAAATCTGGAGAAGATAAAAAGGGTAAATTTGGTAGGGTACTTGGAGACTTTTTGATTGAGAGAAATGTTAGTGGTTCATATGAGCAAAATGTTAGAGTGACTAGTATTATGATTGAAGAAGGTCATGGCGTTAAGTATTTTGGACAGAATAAAGCAGACATAGAAAAAGATCATATGGTAAATAGGCAAAGATTATTACATGAGGGAATAGTAGTCCTTAATGATTGACTTTTCAAATAATATATGGTAGAATAGTTATTAAATAAAATGGAGACTAAGGTAGAATGATTTTAATTGATTATAGTGGCATCGCTATCTCTAATATAATGGTACAAAGAATTGCTTTAGATGAAAATATTATAAGACACATGATTTTAAACTCTATTCGTATGTATAGAAGCAAGTATAAAAAGCAGTTTGGTGAGATTGTTATTGTCGCTGATGGTGATGGTAATTGGAGAAAAGATATTTTTCCTCAATATAAATTAGGGAGAAAGAAGTCTCGCGATGAATCACCCATTGATTGGGTAGAGGCATTTAGAATTATTAATATGGTATTTGATGAAATTACTGAAAATTTTCCTTATAAAACTATGAGAGTTTATGGTTGTGAGGCAGATGATGTAATCGCCAAAATTGCACTAGAAACTCAAGAGTTTGGTAAACATGAAGAAGTAATGATTGTTTCATCAGATAAAGATTTTGTTCAACTTCAAAGATATTCAAACATTAAACAATATTCTCCTATAGGTAAAAAACTTTTAGAGACTAACAATGCCAAAGAAACTTTAATGGAGCATGTCTTTAGGGGATGTAAATCTGATAAAGTTCCAAATATCCTATCACCAGATAATTCTTTTCCTGATGGAATTCGTCAAACTCCAATAACGCAAAAAAAGATTGATATTTGGATGGCGGCAGATGATTTAAAATCTGTAATGAATGAAGAGACATACAGAAATTATTGCAGAAATAAAAAACTTATTGATTTAACAGAAACTCCGCAAAAAATCCAAACGGAAATTATAAATACATACGAAGCGCAAAGCCCTTGGTCAAATAAAGGTAAAGTGTTTCCATACTTAGTATCAAAAAGATGCAGATTATTACTTGAATGTGTACAGGAGTTTATATAAAATGGTGAAGTTAGTTCATGAAGTTATTAGTGCTGCAAGGCAAGCAAAAGCAAATCCAGAAAAGATAAAAATTCTTCAAAAGGATAATACCGCCGCACTCAGAGATATTTTAAGAGGAACATATGATAAATTAGTTGTATGGAATGTTCCTAAAGGCGAACCACCACATAAACCTAGTGATGGTTATAATGACGCCTCAAATTTACTTAAACTCAACAAACAATTCAAATATTTTGTAAAGGGACTTGAAGGTGATCAGTTACCAAAAGCAAAGAGAGAGATGTTATTCATTAAACTCTTAGAGTCCATCCATCCAGAGGATGCTAAATTAGTTATTCAAATGACAAATAAAAAACCAATAACAGGAGTTCCAAAATCAGTCGTTCTAGAAGCATTCCCAAAATTATTAGTTAAGCCCTAATGATTTTTATACTAATTTCAATATCTGTAATGCTGGTTACTCTTTTAGAGTGTCCAGCATTTTACTTTAAGGAGAATCTTATGTCCAATCAGCAACTTCAAAGACTACAACAAGACAGCGCACAACTTGAAATGTTCGTAAATAAATTAGAGTCTGAAGGTAAACTTGATCTTGTAAAAAAAATAAAAGCAAAAAAAGAATATTTGGACAAATATATTACAACAAAAAGAGTGGAAGCAGCATAACTACTTGACAATATATATTTTTATGGTATAATATTTGTATAGATATAGAGAAAGTTTTTGGAGAAACTATGCCCAATTATACCATAAAAAATATAAAAACAAATGAACATTATAATATTGACTGTACATATTCAGAATTACAAGAAATACTGAAAAATTCTGATTTAGTTCAAGGTTTATCCGCACCACTTTTGGTGGGCGGTGTAAAAGATATGTTTGGAAAGACACCTGATGGATTTAAAGATTTGATGAAACGAACTAAAGCGGGTTCTGGTAAAGGTAATACTATTAAAACATGAAAAAGAATAATTCATTAACTGTTAATATAGACGATCTTGAAGAAATTGAACCAATAACTCAAAATCAAAGTAAAGCATTTGATTATTGGGATGATGAATTAAATCTAATTTTATCGGGTAGTGCTGGCACTGGAAAAACTTTTATAGCATTATATCTTGCTTTAGAGTCAATGTTAAATGATCCAGACATTTATCGTAAAATTATTGTTCTTAGATCAGCAGTAACAACTCGCGACCAAGGATTTTTACCAGGAACGAAAGAAGAAAAAGAATCATCTTATGAAGCACCGTATCGTTTGGTATGTTCAGAATTATTCGGATTTGAGGGTGCTTATAATAAAATGAAAACTGCAAATAAAATACAATTTGAAACAACTTCTTTTCTTAGAGGTTGTACATTTGATCAAGCAATTGTGGTTATTGACGAAATGCAAAATTTAAATTTTCATGAATTAGATTCTGTTATTACAAGAATTGGTAAAGATTGTCGCGTTATTTTTTGTGGTGATCATAAACAAACAGATTTTAAATTTAAAGATGAGAGTGATGGTATTATTAAATTTATGAATATCATTGAGCAGATGAGATTTTTTCGTATTGTAAATTTTGGGTGGGAAGATATCGTTAGGTCTGACTTAGTTCGTGACTATATAATGACAAAAGAGATGCTAAACATTTAAGGGGGTACTATGATTAAAGAATGGATTTTAAATAAAATAAAAGAAAAAACTTCTTGGAATGGTGCAGTATTAATTATTCTTGGTGTAGTTGTTCTTATTGCAGGACCGTTGGCAAAACTAGCGGCCTATGCAGCAATTTTTTATGGGATATATTGTATATGGCAAAAAGAAGATGATTGAAATTTATGGAAAAAGTAATTGCGGATACTGTGATAAGTCTGTAAATTTAGCAAAAAAATATAAATTAAAATATGAATATAAAGATGCAACAGATTTGGATACTTATGGTGAGTTGCTAGAAAAAATAGGGACAGTTCCTACGGTTCCGCAAATATTTTGGAATGGCAATCACATTGGTGGGTATGAGAGTTTTGTTACAGAAATAGAAAACACAAGGGAGTACGGGCAAGATGGATTTTGAATTTACAAAAGAACAAGTTGAAAAAATACTTCATAATGATAATGCTCAAGATTGGTATGATGCTATGAAAGAGATGTTTCCAAAATATCAAATAATAACCAAACATCGCGTTGCTGGTTTCTTGGCACAAACTGCACATGAGAGTGCTAACTATAAAACTATCACTGAAAATTTAAACTATTCGTCAAAAGCATTAGACGCTATTTTTGGTAAATATTTTAAACGTGCAGGTGTTGACGCCCAAAAATATCACCGTCAACCAGAAAAGATTGCCAATCGCATTTATGCAAATCGTATGGATAATGGCGATACTGCATCAGGTGATGGTTGGAGATTTCGTGGTGGTGGTATTTTACAACTAACGGGTAGATATAACTATACTGAATTTGGTAAGAGCGTAGGAATGTCTGCTGAAGAAGCAACAGATTATGTGCGTACACCAAAAGGTGCTATTGAAAGTGCATGTTGGTTTTGGAAAACAAATAATATCAATAAATATTGCGATAATGATGATATTGTAAAAATGACTAAACGTATCAATGGTGGGACTATTGGTCTTGCGGATCGTAAAAAGCACTATGCACACGCCCTACATATGTTAGGAGAAGACTTTAAAGATATTTCTGATAATGATGACGTAACTTATAGTCTTGTTCGTCAAGGATCAAAAGGCGATACTGTAAAAAAATTACAAGAGGCGTTAGGTATTACCGTTGATGGTCATTTTGGTTCTGGTACGGAAGAAGCATTAAGAGCATGGCAAAGAGAAAATGACTGTGTTCCAGATGGCGTTGCAGGACCACAAACATTAGGTAAAATTTTTTTATAGGAGTAAGATGAAATAAAATGGCAAAATTCGGTAGATATGATCCGCGAAATAAAAAACGTGACCGAAATAAGAATCAATCTCAAAATAAAGATATTAGAATTCGAGAGGTTGAGGAAAAATCAAGATTCAACTCAAAGAGTAATAGTATAAATTATGCGCTTTTAAATGGTATTGATGAATTTGATGATGAAGATAAAGATTTAAATTTATAAAAAAGGTATATTATGAATAAAATAATTCTTACTGATTGTGATGGTGTTCTTATGGATTGGGAAAGATCATTTGATCAATGGATGATTAATAATAATTATTCCATTAATATAGAATATGAAAACTCTTATAACATGGCAAAAAAGTATAATATAAGTGAAGTTAAAAAAAGAGAACTGGTAAAATATTTTAATGAATCATCTCGCATTGGTTGGTTGCCACCTTTGAGAGATGCTGTTAAATATATAAAAAAATTGCATGAAGAGCATGGTTATGTTTTTCATATGATAACATCATTATCAAAAGATCAATATGCAAGTAAATTAAGAATTGATAATACTGAAAGATTATTTGGCAAAAGTGCATTTGAAAAATATGTTTTTCTTGATGTAGGTGCTGACAAAGATAATGCACTAAAACCATATGCAGATAGTGAACTTTTATGGGTAGAAGATAAACACGAAAATGCAGTTACAGGAGATAGGTTGGGTCTAAATTCGGTTTTAATATCACATGATCATAATAAGGATAGTTACTTTGAAAGGTATGATAATTGGAAAGAATTATATGAGGAAATCAAATGAAATCTATTGAAGAAATACTTAGTTTAAGATTTCAATATGAAAATTATATAGAAAATTTAGAAATTCCAAAAGATAAAAAAATAGGACATATAAATAACCTTATATGGTTTAGAGATTATGGGCATATTAAAAATCGATTTAGAAAAGGTTATGAAGAATCCGTTCATATTTGCAATACTATACTAGATAGTTATTATAAGAGAGAATAAAATAAATTATGGCAAAAGTAGATTTTCCAACAAGTCCAACAAATGGGCAACAAATAATTGCTAATGGCATTATCTATACCTATGACTCCGTAAAAGGTGTGTGGAGAGATGCTTCCAACTCAGTTAATGTTAATTCTGCTAATCCACCAGCAAACCCAAAAATTGGACAAATATGGTTTAACACTGCATCAGCAGTACTTTATGTATACTATAATGATGGGTCATCTTCACAATGGGTATCAGTTTCTGGTCCAGCAGGGGTGGATGCATCTGGTATAGTGCCTACAAGTGCAACATCCCCATCAAATGCCTCAAATGGTGATTTATGGTTTGATACTACAGATGCAACACTAAACTTTTACCATAATGATGGATCATCTTCACAATGGGTATCAGTTTCTGGTCCCGCTGGACCTGCTGGCCCAGCAGGGGCCGATGGTTCTGCTGGTGCATCTGGTTCTCCAACCTCATATGCAAACCTTGCCGCATTTCCTAGTTCTGGAAACAGTGTTGGAGATTTTGGTTTCGCGACTGATACTAAGGCAGTTTACGTTTGGGATGGTGCTGAATGGGATAGGGTTTACACTGGGTCACAAACTACACCTAGTTTTACAACTGATCCACCGTCAAGTTTGCTATTAAACACTGATGGATCAAACAGTGTTGTTACGGTTGCGGCTTCAGACGCAGAAGGGTTCCCGATAAATTACGAATTTGATGGGTTCTCTGGGTCCAACACCTACACTGAGTCTTCCTTACCACCACAAATAACATCTCTTACAAAAAGTAATGGGGCTTTTACGTTCACTCCATCATCATCCCAAAGCAATAGTGGGACATTTACCGGAAGGTTCAAAGCCTCAGATGGACTACAGACAACAGCAAAATCAACTCTTTTTCAATTGTCGTTTGGTTTAGCGGATGTCTACGGATTTGATATAACTCAAACATCCTCTAGCAATGGCTATTGTATTTTTAGTTTTATGTTTGTTGCGGATGATGGAAGCAATCTGCACGACGATTCAACTTACGCAAGTGAGGTTGTGTATGGTGCGAATATTGAACAATCAAGTTGGCATGAAGGCGGCGAAAGAAGCACATCCACTTCTGATACCCCCGCACATGCGTACATGCGAGCAGAAATGCTCGCATCTTTTAACCATACTTTACCGGCTTCGGGTTCGGGGTCGTATTTTAATTGGGGGCTTGTTGCGAATTCAACCGTCAGCGCGAAAACGATAACTTGGACTACAGCCAGAACGATTAAGGGCATACTAGTTACCGGAACCGGCACCGGCGACCCTCGCTTTTCCGGTGGATATGTCACGCCATACATCGGAGGCAATACAGCATCCGATTTGAGCAGCACCAGTTACACCTTGCTTCAAGGTACAACATCTTCCGCTGTAAATGACAGATACTATGACTTCAGTGTTTAGGATACAATAAATGGACGTATCAACTATAAATAATACACCAAGTGGTCAATGGGCGTCACCTTATCAGGATGATCGTGATAGAATGGTGGGGGCTTCAGTGGGACAAGATCATCTTGTTTATTTAGATCAAAAACACATATTTAGATTATATAGATCATAAACTATAGGAACAATAATAAATGGCAATAAACTTTCCAGATAATCCAACACATGGTCAAAGTGCAACACTAGCAGGAAAATCATTCACTTATGATTCAGATGTATCTGGATGGAATACTGCTTCTGTTTCTTCAGTTAATCTATCATCAATTCCACAAGATATATTACCAGATGCAGATAGTTCTCGCTCTTTAGGTTCCTCAACTAAAAAATGGAAAGATTTGCATTTAAGTGGTAATACGATATTTTTAGGAGACTCTGGTTCTATTTCAACTAGTACTGGTGGTGAGATTATTTTACCATCTATTAAAATTGGAACTGGTGATAATGCAGTTAAGTTAGAAGCAGATGCAACTGGTAAACTGAAAACAAAAAGTATTGTTAGTGGTGTAACACAGGCGGCTGAAGAACCGGGTAATGCTACAGTACTTTCGGATATGGCAGGACTGATTGCATTAACTGGAATGTCTGCAGGACAGACCGCATTAGTAACTTCCTTGAATAAAGTTTTTATGTACACAGGCTCTGGCTGGTTTTTAATTGCTACTATGACTAATTCATCGCCAACTGCAATTACTGGTGTTGATGCAACATATTCACTTGCAACAGACGGAACCGCTACTACAATCACAGCAGTTTCTTCAGACCCAGAAGGATTCCCACTTACATGGTCCTATGCAGTCACAACAGGTTCTTTGGGTAGTACCGCTACTGTATCACAAGCAGACAATGTATTTACTATCACTCCATCTACGACAGAGGCCGATGCTGGTGTTTTCAGTATAACCTTCAGTGTAACAGATGGCGCGACAGGTGCAGTGAATGCAGTAAGTGCATTTACATTAGGATTTACTCCACCCTTGCCAACTTCCGGGATGGTTGGCTACTACGACATGAAATATAGTAGTAGTTATTCGACAGCCTCTTCTAACCAGTGGTACGATATTAGTGGAAACTATAATACCAGTGGGAATTCGAATGGTCCGAATCTGACACTATCTACTAGCCTTACTACATACAATTCAAGCGGTACAGGAGGTATACCCTCTCTGACGTTAGCGGCTGGCACCAATGCTGTCTATGTCGGACCATCATATCCGACCAATTTAACGAACACCTCATCCCCTTACGATGGAACTGTTGTGATGATACTGGCAAAGCCAGCGTCACAAACGTGGTTCTACCTGATGTCAACGACAACGAGCCAAGGGGCGGCTATTCAATCCGACCTGAACACACTCACTAGCCTAGCGGCTGGCACGGCGCAGAGCGGGAGTTGGTTTCATAATGCGGCTTCTTCGGTGAGTGGCACCGCCTCAAAGTTGTATTTAGATAAGGTTGACGCAACCGCCTACACTAAGAATGAAGTTTTCTCAGCCTTTGGCTCTACCGCCAATGCAGACAAATATCATTCTGTTGTGTTGACGAATGGTCACTTTCTGCACGGATGGTCAACAGGGAATATACACGCACAACTAGTGACTGGGGGGCCAATAGGAGAACTACGAGCCGTCGTGTTTTACAACAGGGCTTTGACAAGTTCCGAAATCGATGACGTACATGACCATTTTGCCGGAGACTACACTAGTTCAGAGATGGCACAGTAGTAACATACATATTAGGAAATTATAATGTTATATAAACAGCAAACTTTACACCGCCGAAACAGCAGAATTAGAAGGATAAATGGAACATGGCAATAAACTTTCCAGATAGTCCTTCAAATGGTGCAGTATATACTTATGCAGGTAAAACCTTTATTTATGATACGTCAAAATCTAAGTGGACTATATCTAATATTTCTTTAGAATCTGTATCATCTGATATATTACCAGATGTAGACAGTTCTCGTAATTTAGGATCATCTACAAAAAAATGGAAAGACCTTTATCTGTCTGGAAATACATTATTTTTAGGAGATTCTGGTTCTATTTCTTCTGGTGCTGGCGGCGAAATTAGTCTCCCATCAATTAAGATAGGAACTGGTTCAGATGCAGTTAAATTACAAGCAACTGGTGGTACGTTAAAAACAGAAAATGCGACAAGTGGTACTGAAAATGCAAAGTCAGGAACAACAACAGTAGCCAACTTAACTGCTATGCAAACATTAGCATCTCCCATACAAGGAGATATTGTAAATGTTACTGCTAATAACACAATTTATATGTATACTGGAACAGGTTGGTTTAAAATAGCCACAGTTTCAAACGAAAGTCCCACAGCGATCACTGGCGTAAATAGTAGTTATGGTTTAGCAACTGATGGAACTCCAACCATAATAGATGTAGTATCTACAGACCCAGAGGGTGCAACACTCATATATAATTATAGTGTAATATCTGGTTCATTAACAAATGGCGGTGGTACTACAGCAACAGTAGCGCAAGGAAGTGGGGCCAATACAAATAGATTTACAATTACACCTACTCAGACTAGTGGATATGGTGGTAATTTTAATCTTAGGTTTACAGCGACAGATAATATCAATGTTGTAAATTCTGATGCATCTTTTACATTATCATTTACTCCTCAGCAAATTGGATCGGACACAATATATACAACTGGTTCTGGAACCTACTCTATTCCATCAGGCGCTAATTATGTTAGAGTTTATGTAACAGGAGGTGGTGGAGGTGGAGGTGGTGCAAGTGGCTCTTCTGGTTACTGGTTTAATTCTGGCGGTGCAGGGGCTGGTGGCACTATAATTGGCGTCTTAGCAGTAACTTCAGGACAATCTATTACTTATACTGTTGGTGCTGCTGGTACTGGTGGTGTGGGCACCAACTCTGGTACAGATGGTGGGACGTCAAGTTTAAATTACAATAGTACAGACTTTGCTATCGGTGTTGGTGGTGATGGTTCGGGTGGTGGTGGTTATTCCGGTGCCGGAGGCGCGGCCAATCATACTGGTATGGTATCTGTTTCACAAAATCCTGGTGGTGCTGGGGCTAGTGGTAGTTATGGCAATTTTGCCAACACTGGTGCTGGTGGAGCGTCTTATTATGGTGCTGGTGGAAGTAAAGGTAATTACATCTATAGCGGCAATGGAGGAAGTGCAACATCAACTCATTATGGTGCAGGAGGTGGCGGTGCTGGCAGCAATTCAGGAAATGCAACTGGCGGTGCAGGTGCAGAAGGATATATTGTAATTCAAGCATGGACAATGACCCCGCCATAAAAATAGTTTATAATATAGAGGTTTACAATTGCTATATAATGCTATATATTAAATAAATAATTAATCTAAATGGAGATAGATAAAAATGACTACTGAAAATGAAAAACCACAAATTGATATTACACCAAGCGATCTTATGATTATTAGACAAGTTTTTGATGCTGCAACACAAGCAGGTATTTTTAAAGCGAGTGATCTTACTGCTGTAGGTGGGGTATTTGATAAAGTTAATGCTATTGTTGAGGGTATGATTGCCGCCGCAAAAGCGGATGAAGAAAAAAATAATACTGAACAACCAAAAGAAGAATAATTGAATTTTTTGTTATGATCAATCTAAGGAAAGAACATGGCAAATAAAAAACCAAAACAACTAGAAACAGAATCAAAGTATGAATACCTAGATAGGGATGGGGATGGAATTATCTCTGACGATGAAATGGCAAATGAAAAAAGAATGATTGAATTAGAAGATTTACGTTCTGATATGGAGAATGAAGATAAAAAACAAGATGCCCAAAGAGCGATGGCTTGGTTCGCGCTGGCTGGGATGCTTCTATATCCTTTTGCTGTTGTAATTGCTGCATGGATGGGTCTTGAAAAAGCACCTGCTATTCTTGGGGATATGGCTCCAACATACTTTGTTTCTGTTGCTGCTATTGTTGCAGCATTTTATGCTAAAGAAGTACTGCATAAGAAATGAAAAATACTAACACGCTCATAGATGTGTGTTATAATTGTAAGTGTAAATCTCATTGCGAGAAAGAATGTAAGTCTTGCAGAAATGATGTTTGTATAAAATGCGAGTGTTCTCGCTGTAAATAAAATTGGAATGTATTATGAAAAGACTTATATATCAAGTTTACGTTGGAAAGCGTTCAAAACTTTATGACCATTGCACACAGTCTGTGAAAGATTATTGTAAACGTCACAATATAGATTATGAAGTACAAAGATCACCTATTCTTATGATTAAACCTGATGTGTTTTCTACAAACCGTAGTAAAGAATCATATGAAAAGCATGGTGGCTATCTTCCAATATATGAAAAAGAAAATGCATTCACTTATCTTAGATCATACGATCAAGTAGCAATTATTGATGCTGATGTGTGGATTCGTCCAGACGCTCCAAATATTTTTGATGAATTACCTGAAGGTTATGATTTTGGTGCTGTTTGTGAAAGAGAAATGCCTATCAATAATCAGTATATGGCAAAAATTGCCAATTATTCTAGAATGCAATACAGCACGATTAAATCTGTTGATTGGAAATGGAATAATAAAACAGGTGGTCAGTTTTTCAATATGGGCATCATGGTTATGAACAAATCAATTCAGAAGTACTTGAAAGGTGAAACTCCAGCACAATTTATTCGTAGACCAGAGTTTAAACCTTTTGTTGATGGTATGGGTGCTTGGAAATGGTCAACAGACCAAACACTTCTCAATACTTGGATTAGAGAAGAAAAAATGGCAATTAAACATTTAGATTGGAAATGGAATGGTTTGTTTACTGCTAATACTAGAATTAAAGAATGTCACTTTGTGCATTTCTTCTTAAAAGATAAACTACCAAATCGTGGTGAGAATGTAGAAGAATTGAGAAAGGTGGTAGAATGATACAAAAGTTCTTTATCCATATTCCGAAAAATGGGGGGATGAGTATTAGACGTAGTAATATTGCTAGACCTAAAGTAATGATTGCGACACCACAAACTCACAAAACTGGCGAATACACCCAAGCAGTTAGAAATAAAATGCAATCGCTTGGTGAGCATGATGGTTTTGAACACGCTAGATGGAGAGATATTAGCAAGGGTTTACAAGACAAAATGCAGTTTTTTGCGATTGTACGAAATCCTTGGGATAGAGTTGTTTCTCGTTATTTTTTTGCTAAAAAGGTTATTTACCTTGAAGAAAATTCAGATCATTATGGTGAGACTGAATATTCAGACTGCTCATCATTTGAGGCTTTTCTTGAGGAAAGGCATAAATGGGGTGGACATGAATATATGTGGCACAGAGCCATTCGCGGTTGGTATCCAGCAAAAGATTATGTAACTTGTGATAAAGGCATTATGCGTTGTGACATTTTACGACTTGAGCATTTAGATGAAGAAATATGTAAGTATTTAAATTTACCATTTATGACAGGCGCAAGAAATGTAACTGCTGTTAATGATAAGCGTTATCAAGACATATATACACCAGAGACAATTCAAATTGTTGCGGATTGGTACAAGGATGATATTGATCAGTGGGGTTTTGATTTTGATACACCTGCACAAAAAAACTATTGGTGTGAGTAAATGATAGTCGGTATTGTAAGTGGTGGATTTGATCCAATACATTCTGGTCATATAGATTATATTATGGAAGCATCACGTTATTGTGATAAACTATATATTGGTCCAAACAGTGATGCTTGGTTATGTAGGAAAAAAGGTAGGGCATTTATGACTTGGGAAGAGAGGTCATATATTGTAGAACATTTAAATGTTTCTATACCTACAGAAGTCATCTCTTATAATGATGATGACAATTCTGCTACAGGTCTTATTCATAAAGTTGACAGTCTTCATAAAAATTGTGAACTTGTTTTTATGAATGGTGGTGATAGAAATACAACTAATATTCCAGAAGAAGGGATGGTTTTGAATAGTAATAACTCATTATCATTTAAATTTGGAATAGGTGGTTCTCACAAAAAAAATTCATCCAGTACAATTTTAGAAGATTGGAAGACTCAAAAAACTGATACTAAATGGGGATATTATAAAGTCCTAGATGATAAGGGAACATTTAAAACAAAAGAATTAGTAATTAGTAAAGGTAAGAGTTTATCTAATCAAAGACACTCATTTAGAGATGAGCATTGGTATGTATTAAGTGGAAGTCTTTGTATGGTATTAGAAAATGAAAACGAAAAAAAATCAATAATATTAGAAAAACATGATACGTTGATTATAGATAAGGGTACATGGCATTTACCCATTAATGTTGGTGAAATAGATTGTCATGTTATTGAAATTCAGCATGGGGAAAAATGTGTTGAAAGTGATATTGAAAGAAAATTGCAATGAAAATTAATGTTGATATAAGCATGGGCGAATATTATGATAAACTCACTATATTAAAAATTAAAAAGGATAATAATATAGGTGATGATAAGGAACTAAAGATGTTGACACAATCAGATATTGATGAAAAAAATAAACTTATGGTAGAATCTTTATGTGAAGTGTTATTAACGATAAATCAAGAATTATGGAATATTGAGGATAATAAGAGGCAGTGTGAAAAAAATAAAAACTTTAATGACGAATTTATTCAACTCTCAAGGTTAGTATACATACTAAATGATATGAGAGCCAATGTGAAAAAACAAATCAATATTCTAACTGAATCTGATATTAAAGAATATAAAAGTCATGATGGAATAATATGATAATAGAGAGAGAAATGAAATGAATTATAAATATCCTTTAATGAAAAATATTATCACACAATCTGATAAAAATGCCATGATTGCATTTATTCAAAAAACGGATAGATTTACTAATGGTCAAATGGTTAAGAAATTTGAGAATGAGTGGAATGATTGGTTAGGTTCAAAATACTCATTGTTTGTATCCTCTGGTAGTGCAGCAAATTTTCTATTAGTTGCAGCGGTAAAAGAATTGTACGGACTAAAAGATGGTGATAATGTTATAGTTCCTGCTTGTACTTGGATGACTAATGTTGCACCAATTATACAGTTAGGTCTAAATCCTATCTTTGTGGATATTGAAATGGACACATACGGATTTAATGTAGACTCTCTTCTTAAAGTTGAAAATCCAGAAAGTATAAAATTAGTATTCATTAGTCATTTGTTAGGATTGCGGTGTCCTGTTGAACGCTACAAAGAGATATTTCCTAATGCACAGTTTATTGAAGATATTTGTGAGTCTCATGGTATCACAAATGATGATGGTGATAAACAAGGATCGGATTCTTTGGGCGCAACTTTTAGTTTCTATTTTGGTCATCATATGACTTCAGTTGAGGGGGGTATGGTTTCAACTAATAGTGAAAAACTTTATGACTTAATGAAAATGAAACGTAGTCATGGCATGGCAAGAGAATCTTTATACTATGAAAAACATAAACAAGATAATCTAGATATTAGACCAGAGTTTTTATTTATTACTGATGGATATAATTTTAGAAATACTGAAATAAATGCTGTATTAGCATCTTCTCAATTAAAAAACCTTGATAATTCTATAAAAATCAGACAAGATAATTTTGATCATTTCCTATCATTTATGGACTCAGATAGGTTCTACTTACCATCTGACTCAAAAAATAACAGTAGTTACTGTTTTCCAATAGTATGTAAAAATAAAAGCGATTATAGTATATTATTAGAAAAATTTAACAGTGCTGGTATTGAAACTAGGCCCATTATTGGCGGCAATCTTCTTAGGCATCCTTTTTTGAAAGATAAAAACATTTACGTGGTTGGGGGTGATACCAATGTTGATATCGTTCATAATCAAGGTGTGTATGTTGGAAATAGTCATATGGTTAATAGTGATGAATTGGAGTTGTTAAAAAATATAATTAAGGGTTTATGATATGAAAAAAAGAGCGTTAGTCACAGGGGTGAATGGTCAAGATGGTGCGTACTTAGCAAAATTTTTATTGGGTAAAGACTATGAAGTTTACGGATTTGCTACAAGACGAGTCAATCAAAGGTTTGATAACTTGGATTGGTTGGGTATTACAGATCAGATTAATATTATTTATGGGGATATTACTGATTCTAGTAGCATTACAAATGCTATATTAGAAAGTAGACCTGATGAAATATATAATCTTGCTGCCATGAGTTTTGTTGGATATAGTTGGAAAGAACCTATTCATACTGCAAATGTTGATGGTATGGGAGCATTATATCTTTTAGAATCAGTTAGAATTAATTCGCCAACAACAAAAATATATCAAGCAAGCACATCTGAAATGTATGGTGATAATTGGGAAAATAATTTCACACAAAATGAATTGACTAATTTTAGACCAAGATCACCTTATGGATCAGCAAAAACTTTTGCTCACAATACAATGGTTAATTATAGAGAAAGTTTTGGTCTTCATACGTCTTGTGGAATACTATTCAACCATGAAAGTCCCATAAGAGGGCTTGAATTTGTAACTAGAAAAATTACTGATGGCGTATCAAAAATTAAAAATGGATTAGTTGATCATATTACATTAGGAAACCTCAACACTAAAAGAGATTGGGGTTTCGCTGGAGATTATGTTGAAGCAATGTGGATGATGCTACAGAATGATCCAGACGATTATGTAATTGCTACTGGTGAAGCACACTCTCTAGAAGATTTTCTTGATAGGGCATTTGCAAGGGTTGGAATAAATGATTGGTCAAAATATGTTAAAACTGACAAAAAATATATTCGTCCAGCAGAAGTTCCGCATTTGTTAGGTGATCCAAAAAAAGCGAATGAAAAATTAGGTTGGAAAACAAATACGAGTTTTGATGATCTTGTAAATATGATGGTTGATGCTGATATGAATAGATACGAAAAATGATAGAAGTAAGTGGGAGATATCACGAATCAAAATGGGGTGGAAAATATATTGGTACAATAAAACCTTTAGGTGATAGATTTGATTATATTGCTTATTGTGACACCATATCTAAATTAACAAATAAAAAAGTGTATATGAATTTACCTATCATGAGAGATGGTGAAGAGATATTAAAAATTTTTAATAATCCAAATTTATGTTTTGGTAAAAGTGAGAAAGCAAAAAAAATTACTTGTACTGTAGATCATATGTTAGAGGTTTTTTCAGAAATACCTGATTGGTTTAAAGTGAGCAATTTTGAAAATCCTAGAGTAATTTTACCAAACTTACCAAAAAAATATGTAACTATGCAATGGGACGCAAATCAAAATTATAGAGTAATAGATGATGATAGAAAAGAAAGAATTATAGAAAAATATAGAGATATGGGTTATGATATAGTAACTATAGGTGGTGAAGCGACTATTCCAGAATTAAAAAATGGAAGTATATCATTACTCTGTGGGGTCATATCTAAGGCGAGATATCATGTCGGTGCAGACTCTGGTACACCTCATTTAGCAAAAGTTGTTTTACCAACAACAAAAATTCATTTATATGTGAATACAAATCGCACACTCCTTCCAAAACATAATAGAAGATTTCCACTAGGTATATCTATAAGTTGGATGGCATTTGAGATTTTTAAAAAGGGTGGAAGAATGAATTATGTGGAAACATATAGAGAAAATGATAATTTATAAGGGGTATTAATTATGTCAATTCAAGAATTAAACGATATATTTACGAAGTATAAGTGTGATAAAGGTAGTAATGTGAGTCGTGGGCATAATTATCAGTTAGAATATGGTAAAGTATTATCTAAAGTTAGAAATGAAAAGATAAATATCTTAGAAATTGGTATATGGAAGGGTATTAGTATGAAATGTTTTCATGAATATATGCCAAATGCACAATTATATGGAATAGATATTTTTACCAGAATTGAACCAGAAGATGTTCCCATATTAAAATTAGATAGAACTCATTATATTAAAGGTGATAGTATGTCCGATGATATTGTAACAAAAATAAAAAATGAATGGGGAGATATAAAATTTGACATTATTATTGATGATGGGAAACATACTCCACACGCTAATAAAATGACATTTAAAAATATTATGCCATTTTTAAAAGACAACGGAATTTATTATATGGAAGATGTTTTTCCTATGGATTCTTTAAATATTCAAGAAATAAATAATTCTTTTATACGATCACACTCTAACGATTTAAATATTTCAAAATTTAATGATTTTTTAGAATCAATCTCTCAATATCCTTACGATAGATTAGATTTCAGATCAAATAAAACACCTATTGATAGTTATATTTTTAAAATAAGAAATAAAATATGAAAATATTCATCACAGGTATATCAGGATTTATTGGTTATCATCTCGCTAGAAAACTATTTTCTCAAGGGCATCATGTATTAGGAATTGACTCATATAATGATTATTATGATGTTTCACTCAAG
>Ga0222716_10000493_pt1 | contig 34277 bp, 54 predicted proteins | sample C33_13DmetaG_FD_165044 | JGI IMG/M metagenome (GOLD analysis project Ga0222716, IMG submission 165044) | Estuarine water microbial communities from San Francisco Bay, California, United States - C33_13D | ecosystem: Environmental > Aquatic > Marine > Unclassified | place: USA: California... | reverse complement strand
CGTTGCTAACTAATGGACAAAAGATTATAAAGCTAAAAAAAGATGTCACAAAGCGTTTATCGGATCTTTTAAAAGATGATAAAAAAAGATATGCTGAAATAAAAGCGTGCGATAAGAAAAAGAAAAAAGGTAAGTAATTCATGGTTAACTTCACCCCAAATATTCCAACCACAGGCCAAACCCTTGGTGGCACTAGAGACAACATAAGAAACAATTTTACAAATTACTACGACAACATGACTAAAAACCATGTCGACGTAAACTCAGCTGACAGGGGCAAGCATAAATTCTTACAGATGCCAGAACAAGGTAGCGACCCTGCAACCCTTGCAAATGAAATAGGTTTGTTTTGTAAACAGGGATCTGGAAGCGTTGCACAGCTTTTCTTAAGAAATGAAAACAACGGCATCGTTCAACAGCTTACAGGTGCTTTCGATGCAGGTAATAATGGAAAAATAGAATTCTTTGGTTTTAAATTGAAATGGGGCTTTCAAGCGGCTGTCCCACCAAGCTCAAATACGACTATTACTTACATCGATAGCCTTGGAAATCCTGATCCTTTTACCTCAGCTGTATATATTGTAATACCTTCTTGCGGTACTTTTGGAAGCAATTCTGCGGAATCTGCAAGCGTTGTTGGTACGCCAAATATTAATAATTTTGTCGTTAGAACAAGCGCAGGAGCAACAAACAGAACAGTTTATTATATTGCTATAGGGATATAATGTCTGGTTTGGTTCCTATAAATGTTTTTGGATACGATAAGGGCGGACTTGTAAAGTACAACAAGCCTTTTTTGCTTGAGGATGATGCCTTCCAGTCGTTAGAAAATGCATTTATATTTAGAGGTAGAATTGAAAAAAGATATGGAAATTTACTTCTAGGTAGGTTAAGACGTAACTTTACAAATATCAATTATTTTAAAGCTACAGCGGGACTATTTACATCGAACATAAAATCCGTGGTAGGTTACGTTGCTAACGCAAATAATGCTAGCCCCGGAGTTGTAACAACGACATCACCTCATAATTTGAATACTGGCGACTCTGTAATCTTGAGCAACGTTGGCGGAGCAGTGGGATACAACAATGTAACTTTTAATATAACCGTCATTGACGACTATAATTTTAATATTGGCGTTAATGCAGCTTTATTCGGTGCATATACGTCAGGCGGTTTTTTCATTTCCAACGCAAGTTTAGTCCCCACTGAGCCTAATGCACAAATAGTCCCGGGAAGCGTTTCATTTACAATTACAGATCCACTTGGCCCAACAATTAAAACCTACACAGACAATGGAAATGGGCTTATAACAAGTGATGCCAACAACTACGGAACAATAAATTACTCAACTGGCTCAATAAACATAATAAACAATTTTGTAGGTGGCCCTTTTGATGTAGTTTTAAGCTACTCGTATTACCCTAGTTTACCTGTGATGGGCATTAGAGAAAGGGAAGTACCCGGCATTAACGATGAACAAACAATATTTTTTGATACAAGATACGCCTATATATTTACTGGCGGTATTTTCGATGAATGGATTCCTGGAACTTCTTGGAATAGCACAAACTTCAATTTTTTCTACACTGAAAATTATACAGGGGCTTCACAAAGCATAAGGCTATTTTTCGAAACAAACTTTCAGCCAAGTTTAGCTAATCCGATGAGGTATACTGACGGTAACAGTTGGACAGATTTTTTGCCTATCGTATACAACCTTGCAGGAACTGACTACCATTTATTTTCAGCAAGAATACTTGTTTCTTATTATGGACGACTTCTTGCTTTAAACACATATGAAGGAACACTTGCAGCGGGGCCAGGCACTTCAACTAACTTCTTCAATAGATGCAGATTTTCTCAAATAGGAAATCCAGTTGCTGTAGACTCTTGGCGTTCAGATCAATTCGGCAGGGGTGGTTTTATCGATGCGCCTACAAATGAAGAAATTATCGGCATTGGATATATACAAAACACTCTTATAGCATATTTTGAACAAAGTACTTGGCAATTAAGGTATCTTGGCGAATATGGCTTACCATTTATATGGGAGCGTATCAGTGCTGATTTTGGTTGCGAAAGTACTTTTTCGCCTGTATTATTTAATGATAGGGTTTTAGCTATCGGCGATAAAGCCATTATTGCTTCAAATGCTACACAAGTAGAAAGAATAGATTTAGCTATACCAGATTTTGTTTTCGATTCTATACAAAATGTAAACAATGGCCCGAATAGAGTTTATGGCATTAGAGACTACCAAAAAGAATTGGTGTATTGGACATATCCCGAAGAGGGTAGCAATAGAATTTTTCAAAATCGTGTTCTTGTGTATAACTACCGCAACAATACTTACAGTCTATTTAATGATAATGTTACCTGCTTTGGTAATTTTCAGCTGCAAAACTCTGTATCATGGGATAGTCTGGATGTTTATTGGGATAACGATGCCGTTACGTGGTCTAATAACAACGCACAAACGAAATTTCCCTCAATTGCTGCAGGAAATGCTCAAGGTTATGTTTTAATTTACGGAAATAGAACCCCTGACGATGTTTCTTTGAGCGTTGATTCTATTGATACAAGCGTAACGCCAATACTTGTAACATCTGCTAATCATAACTTAGATAACGATACAATCATCTCTTTTGCTAATTTGCAGTTTATTGATACGTCGGTCGGCCCTTCGGTTGTAGTACCAACAAACTTAAACAATCGTTTGTTTGTTATAAACAACGTAACAACAAATACTTTTGAAATATCTGAATGGAATTTTACAAATCAAGCATACGAAGATGACCAATCTTTATTTGTTTCCCCTGCAACGCCAACAACATCAGCGAATATAATATATGTTGGAGGAGCTAGTTTTGCAGTGTATCCTAAAATGTATGCACAAACAAAAGACTTTAGCCCATTCATAAAGCAAGGCTTGCAGACAAAAGCCAGCTACTTTGATTTTCTTTTAGATGTTCCAGAAGGTACAACGAATGATCTTGTTGCTTTTAGTATAGCTATTAATGTCAATTCTTCCCCTGCTGCTGTTGCTAATATGATAGTCGGTAACACGCAATTAGAAACAACAACACCCGCGCAATTTTATGTGCCAGCATCTCAATATGCGTGGCATAGGTTCTTTGCTACCCTCAACGGTCAATTTTTTAATTTGACGTTTACTTATGATGATGAGCTTATGAATAAAATGATTACTCACGAAAATACATGGGCATTAAACGCAATTACACTTTACGCAAGGGCGGGAGGCCGAAACACATTTTAGATGAGCTTTTCTTCTGATCCTGCATTACTTGCAAACCAATTACCGATAAGTGTAGAATTTCCCAAAGACTTCGACCGCTTTCTTCCTATTTTGGATCTCCTGTACAAACGTATTGCCAACAGCGTTAATACAAAAGAAGGCGGTCTTTATTCTAAAACCGAAGTTGCTGCGTTTATGCAATACTTTACGAGCAACCCTAATGAATTTCGGCCAGTATATCGAAAAGTTATAGATTTTGGAGCGCTTCCCAATGCTGGCATAAAGCAAGTGGCTCATGGTTTGACCGTGACAAATACGTTTAGATGGGTTAGAATCTATGGGGCTGCAACCGATCCAGTAGCCTTGACAGGTATTAGCCTTGATAGATCGTCTCCTACTCTTAATGAAAACATCAAAGTGGATGTTGACGCTACAAACGTCACAATTACCACAGCAATTAATTATAGTGCTTATACAAGTTCCCAAGTTGTTTTAGAATACACTAAGATTCCTTGATTTTGCATCTTTCTTAAAGCAAACTACACTTTAAAAAAGAGGTAAAATTATGGCAGGTATCCTAGATATGATCTTCGGGGCAAAAGATCAATTGAAAAATGTTCCCCTATTAACAAAAGAACAGAAATCAACACTAAGTCAAATCCTAGGTCAACTTGGGCAAATGCAAGGGCCGACAGGCGCATATGGCATGGCTCAAAATAGATTAGCTGATTTACTCAGTGGTGGAAGCGATGTATACAACGCTTTTGCAGCTCCTTACATGAGACAATTTCAAGAGCAAACAATACCCGGACTAGCTGAAAGATTTGCAGGTTTTGGAGGCCGTGGAGGCGCCTTAAGTTCATCTGGCTTTGGTCAAGGGCTTGGCGCAGCTGGCGCAGGTCTACAGGAAAGCCTTGCAAGTATGGGCGCAGGATTACAGCAAAATGCATTGCAGCAAGCTTTAGGTCAGTATAACGCGCTTGCAGGCCTTGGACTTGGTACAAGAGCATTTCAGCCAAATTATCAACCTGGTACAACAGGATTACTTGGTGGTTTAATCAGTAACATAGGTTCAGGTTTTGGAATGGGAGCTGGTTTAGGCTTTGGCGCACCTATGCAAAATGTGTTTAGTCAATTTAGTAGATCACTATTTGGAGGTTTCTAATGGTTAATATTCTCCCGCCACGAGTTTCGATTGCTGATCAATTGGGTATGTCTCTTGGTCAAGGATTACAACAAGGTTTACAGCAAGCAGCGCAAACGCAATATCAAAGGAATTTAATTTCCGATGCTTTATCGCAAGCTGAGAAAGAAATATATGCTCCTCCTAAGCAAAAAGTTGACAATGAGGGAAAGCCTTTGTTTGACACTCAGAAAAGACCGATTTATGAAGAACCTACGCAAAAAGATTATTTAAGAAAAGTATTTGCCATTATGAAAGCAACAGCCGGGATACCTGGATCGGAAAGGTATTTAGGGCAATTGTTTGAAATTTTAAGCAGACAGCGACTAGGACAAGCTGGGCAATCATTAGGGCAACCTGGACAAACTGGACAACCTATACAAGCTGGACAACCATTAGGGCAACCTGGACAAACTGGACAACCTATACAAGCTGGACAACCATTAGGGCAAGAGGGAGGTGCAATTTCAACGGGTCAACAACCTAGTTTAATTGATGAATCACAAAATTTGTCACAAGAAGAAATTGAAAACCGAAAACAAATTTACACTCCCGAACAAATCGGGTTTAGAAACGACCCAAGAAATACACAATTTTATAGTCGTGGATTACTTCCTAAGCCTTTAACGACTGAAGATGAATCTTTATATATCGAAAATGCTAGAAATAGCTTGGGTGAATTTATGAGCCCAGAACAGGTTACAGCTTTTGCTCGTTCAGAAATTGAAAATGAAAAAAGATCTAGAGCAGAAAAAATAAATGCTTGGGAAGATATGGCCCAAAAAAGAGGGGTTTCAATAGATGAATTGCCAGCTTTTATGAGAATATCTGAAAACTATAACCAATCACCGACAGTTACCGAAGGTGTGGATAGAGCTTTGAAGGAGTTTACGCCCGCAGTTAGATCGGCCTTAGATGCATTAGATAAAATAAAATTGCCTGGTTTTTTTGGAAGAACAATTGGTGGCAAACCATTAGTTGGAGGAGTTGTCGGATCTTTGCTAACAGGCGGTAAAACTAGAGACCAAGCGTTAGAATCTCTTGTACTACCAGTTAGAAAATTAATTGATTTTGGACAAGAAAATTTAGTAAGACCTATGTTAATTGCTAAAGGTTTATCACCGACAGAAATCGAAGAAATTATAGTACCTCCACGCAAAAAATTAAAAGAGAATATTTATAATTTTAAGCCTGGCAATAAATTAAATAATGCTCAACAAACAACTGAACTAACTAATTTCTTTTTAAATAATTTTACTCCAGAAGATTCTTTATTATCTATCAGAGATAGATTATACAATAAAGGGTATAATTGGATAAATTTTTCTCAAGCTTTAGATAATGCAATTTCCATAAAAAGTTCTACAGATAAACCTATTGTTTTATCTCCAAGACAAAACCAAGAGTTATTTGAATTTACAAATAAGCCTCCAAGACAAAGTTTAGATTCAATATTTGGTAATGGAATTTCAGATTTTTTAGAGGGAAAAAAATGAGTTTTATATTACAAGCTTTACAAATGGGTTACAATAATAGAGATATTATAGATTATATTACTAAAAATATTCCTAAATTATCTAATACTATAAAACAAGCTATCACCGCAGGTTATTCCGAAAATGACATTGTAAGTTATTTAGATAATGTGTTTGAAAATCCCGAAAGCAGAAAACGCATAACTCAAAATAAATTAGATTCTACTTTACAAAAGAAAAAGTTAGAACAAACAAAAAATTTAAAAAAGTTAATAACGACAGCTGTTTTACCTTTTGGTGTAGGCGTTGCAACAAACTTAATTGGTAGCGCATTTCAACAATCACCCACGCAACCACAACCACCCACGCAACCACAGCCTATGCCTAGCGGTGATATGCCACCTGCGACTATACCTAGCGGTATTGTGCCTCAAGCCCCTACAGGTGGGTTTCCTCCTCAAGCTCCAAACGTTGGTGGGCCCCCTATTAGTTTTCAAGAGCCTTTATTACAAACTAAGAATGATTTATCACTTAAAGGGTTGCAAAAACAATTTGAAACAAGATCGCCAGCTCAAGAAGAGGGTAAAATCCTATCAGTTGCTAAAAAAATGCTTAGTAAAGCTGAAATTTCTGCAAAGATGGATTTAGAGCAAGTTAAAAGGATTTTTGATTTAAATGATAATGAAGCTAATGCAGTGATGGAAATATTTCACGATCAAACAAAAGGAATATATCTAAAGCCAGTGCAAGCTGTTGAAGCACCAACAAAACAAAAAGAACCTACATTAGACGGCCAAGTAGCAAAAGAAGTACCCAGAGTTTCTAGAGAAGCGCTAAAACAATTTGAAGCACCAGAAATTGAATTTCCCAAGCTTGATATTTCAAAAGTAAAAAAAGGCCAAGAAGTTGTTACACCAAGTAATGAAATCGGAAATATTGAGGCTTTTTCAGGCTCAGGAGTGCTTGTAAATGTAGATGGGAAAGTTAAGAAATTGAAAATAGACGAACTTGAAGGCACACCGGAATTTATTAAATCAGCAAAAATTGTTATTGATCCCGCACAAGTTGAAGAAGCAGCAAAATCAGCAGCCCTTGGACTTGTTTATCATACGCCCGACAAAAAAAATCTCTCTGTAATGTACCAGCTTTCGGGTGACTTTTACGAATACAAAAGAAAAGACGGAAAGCCGATTGATGATGATATACTAAATCGTATCCAAAACGGTATGACAATGCCTATAACTAGCGGAGACTCGTATTTAGGTGCTTGGGATTCATCTATAGCAGATTCAAGGGGAACTGTAGTTGCAAAAGAAATACGAGATTTAGCACAAGACGAAAGCGAGCCAGACGATCCAAGCAAACCCTACACTTACACTAAAAAAGTAGGTTTATACAAACAGCCTATTGTAAAAGACTTTTTTAGCACTATTATGGGAGTATCAAAAAAGTATGACAAATCAAAACGAAAGCCAAAGCCAAAGCCAAAGCCAAAGCCAAAAAAAGCTAAGCTCAAATTATAGGGCTTTTTTGCTGTTATTGCAAAAAGCAACAAATGCAATGAAAAAACAATTAAAGAAGTAAAATAAAGCCCTTTTTTAGGGCTTTTTATCATCATGATAGTACAAAGCTTGCTTCATTCTTTGAAGCTCAAATTCGAGCTGTTTAATGCGTTCTTGTGCATGTAATTGTTGCAAATGTTGCATTTGTATTTCATTGTTTCTTTTTTGATCTTGATATCCGCAAAAATATCCGCCCCAAAAACTTATTAGCCCTTCAAGTATTGACATAATAACCCCCTTCTATAAATTTTGGCAAGATTGTAGCAAATATGCTTTATATTTGTCAACATTTCAACATAAACTAATGAAGAATACTAATATTATATCTTAATACTTCTTCTTCTTCTTACATTGTGGAAATGTCGATAACTAGATGTTTTCTTCTCTAAAAGCAATAGTTTATAAGTTGTCGAAGAACTTTTCATAAGTCGAGAGTTATAAACAAGCTAGAAAAAACCCCTTTACTTATAGACAATAAATCGACAAACGATGAACAAAATTTGTTGATAATTCTTTTCTCTGCAAGCAATCTACTGAAAAAAAGAGGGTTATATGGCTATTAGAAACAGCAATAATAATATCACAGGGTACGGCGTAGGAGCCGCAAATATTCAATTAGCACCAGTTCCTGAAAGCTGGAATAGAGCACCAACAACTGCTGACGTTGGTTTTAAAATTGGCTATCAAGCGATCTATGATGGCACAGTTTATAGTTACACAGGTGCAACAGCGGGGCTAGGTCAATGGGCTGTACTTAACGGCGGTGTTGTGGGAACTGACGTATTAGTCGCAGGAACTGCAACGGTTTCTAACTCAGCTGTAACCGCTAATTCTAGTATATTCTTAACAAGAGATGGTTTAAACGCTTCAACAGCTATTGCCGACTTACATGTAAGCAATGTAACAGCTGGTAGTTTTGTAGTTACATCGACACGTCATAACACACTTGCTACTGAAACAGGGGACGAATCAACTTTTAACTATTTGATTATAAACTAATGACTAGTCAGAGAGCCTTTATCGGTGAATTTGAACCTTACCAAGTGAGAAATGTAAAGATGAAAACTAAAGCTCAAAAGCAAGCTAAAGTAAAGAAAGTGATGGAAGAATTTAAAGAAGGTAGCTTACACATGGGCTCTAAGATGGGGCCAATCGTAAAGAAGCCTCGCCAAGCTCTTGCAATAGCTCTTTCAGAATCTGGACAAGCAAGGAAAAAGAAGAAATGAAGATTAAAAAGCATTTGCAAGAAGACATCAAAGAAGCTAAAGAAAGCATTAAAGAAGATAAAAAGCTTATGCAAGCTATGAAGAAACCATCGAAAGCTAAAGTAGAAATAAAAATAAGTGCTAAAAAAGCACCCTCAGCAATAAAAAAAAAGTAAGTAGAACAGTAAGCAACCCTTTGCCTTTTAAAGGAATCTTAAGCCAAGGGCCTTACATAGCAACACAAGGATAATAAATGGGTTATCGAAATTCGGCTAAATTTGACACTCTAAGAAGTGCGGGAGTTGCATCTATTGGAGCAAACTATGCTGCCGTCGGCTCTGCTTTGCCGTCTCCTGCTGTTTGCCTTACTTTTAAGAATGCTACAAATGGTGACGTGTATATATCTACGGATGGCACTAATAACATGCTTTTCTTGCCAGCAAATAGCTTCAATGTGTATGACATTAGAACCAATTCCCCCTCATACAATGATTTGATGTTTGCTCAAGGCACTGTGTTTTATGCAAAAGATGGGCCTACAGTTGCAACGACAGGAACATTCTATATCGAAGCTGTAATCGTTGAGAGGCAATAATGAGCCAGGGCGGTATTTTAAGCGATAAAACTTCACCTCTAGCCAATATAGAGACTCTTACAGGCGATGTTGGTGGAGCAGTTGGACCCGATGGAGCATTTAATATTAATTTGCTTACAGGAGAAGGGCTGACAACCACAGGCGTTCCAGTATCTAACACAATCACTATTACAAGAGATGATACGCCATATAGTGGCACTGGTCAAACAGTAGGAGCTGTTACTGCAGATTTAATAACAATACCTCTTGGCGCTACACCTGCAACTTATGCTATTGAAGCACGTATTGCGGGATTTGAAAGCACGACACCAGCGGGATGCGGATACAGTTTATTTGCAACGTTTAGAACAACTGGCGCAGCAGCGGTTGTTTGTGGCACAGTTGATAAAATTACAAACGAAGAAGCCGCACTAATTGCAGCCAATGCAACAATGGTTGCCTCTGGAAACAATGCAGTGGTACAAGTTACAGGGGTGGCAGCTCTTACAATAAACTGGAAAGCCTTTACAATACAAACAATGGTGAGCTGATGGCTGGTTTTGATAATGATGTGATTTATGGTTCAAACGTTGACTTTAGAGGCGTTGAACCAGTTCAGGGGCAAGTTACAGCAGATGGCCAGCTTTTAATTGGCTCCACTGCAAGCCCTAATATAAAAGTAGGTTTTTTGTCGGCAGGCTCAGGAATAGCAATTACAAACGGCTCGGGTAGCATAACCATTGCTGCTCAAGATGTAGCAAAAACAGCAGCAGCATTTACATTTTTACTTATGGGGGCTTAATGGCAACAACATATAAGGTTCTAGGACAAAACAAACCCGGAGCAGCATCTTTAACAGATGCTTATACAGTACCAGCAGCAACACAAGCTTGTATTTCTACAATAACAGTAGCTAATCAGTCAGCTACAGCGACACAATTTAGAGTGTCAATAGCTGTGGCAGGTGCAGTCGATACAGCAGCTCAATATATTTATTATGATATTGACATTCCGGGAAACAATACATTTGCTGCTACTTTCGGCGTAACGTTAGGCGCAGGCGATGTTGTAAGAGTATACAATACGCTAGCTACATGTTCGTTTAATATTTACGGTTGCGAAACAACTTAAGGGGATTTATGGCACAAGGATTTATAAATTCACAAAATATTTCATTGCCTCTAAGTGTTAGTAACGGTGGAACTAGTGCGACTACATTTGCAACAACAAATGGAATTGTTGTCTATGACGGCACAAAACTTGTCAGTGCTACTGGTGCAACAATTGATACGAATGGAAATGCTAAATATACATCGAATACCGCTTTTTCAGCTGTTCAAAGTGCTGACATAGCTAACGTGACAGGAGACGGCACGAATTATACTGTAATTTGTAATACTGAAATTTTCGATATTGGCAACAATTATAACAATGCTACTGGAATTTTTACCGCTCCTATTACAGGTGTATATTGGTTTGTAGGAAATGCATGGTTTGGAAATGTAGGTACAGGCACTCGAGGTAATGTAACATTACAAACAACTGCTCGCCGATATGTTGGGTCAGCATTTAACCCCCAAACTTTAAAAGATATTGGTAACGATATTGTTCAACATGTCACAGCTATTGCGAATTTGAACGCTGGAGATACAGCATATTTAACAATGGCTATATCGGGACAAGCAAAAACGGTAAGAGCTAATGGAAACGGTGAACCGATTATGTTTTTTCAGGGAAGATTAGTGCAGTAAAATTATGATAGATACAAGATAAACAAACCAGAGGACATATGGCGCAAGGCTTTACATCACAACTTCCAGTACCACTACCAGTAGCCCAAGGCGGTAGCGGTGTAGTTTCTAATACCTCGTACGCAGTCTTGTGCGGAGGAACAACTTCAACAAATCCTATTCAAAGTGTTGCGTCAGTCGGCAGTGCTGGCGAAGTTTTAGTAAGTAATGGCTCAGGGGCATTACCGACATTCCAAGGCGCAACTGGTTTTTTTGCTTATCTAGCTGTTGCTAAAACAAACGTAACAGGCGATGGAACGTTGTATTCAGTTCCTTTCGATTCCTTAAAATACGATACAGCCTCAGGCTTTGATACAACAACAGGTGTTTATACAATTCCTAAAACTGGAATTTGGACACTGGGTTATTTCCTAACATTAACTAATTTAAACTCTTCACATACATCAGGGCAAATTGTAATTAGACAGACTGCAGGTGGTGGACAAACATATTACGGCCCAAGAGTTAACTTTGCTGCGATAAGAAGAGTAACAAATGATGCGAATACCGTCTCTTTACCTTTTAGTTTTGATACAAATTTTTCAGCTACTGACACTGTGAATGTATCAGTAGCAATATTTAACAATACTAAAACTGTTGGTGTTATTGAAACAAGTAACGCTAATTATCAAAGTTGCTTTTTTGGTACATGGAGAGGATCAATTTAATTGTAATTAAGAAGGTAGTTTAATGACAAGTCCCACAAATAGCCAAAATGTAAAGTATCTTGCTATTAATGCAGCTAGAAGCCCAAGAATCTATATATTTGAATATACGCCTAATAGCAGTAATTGGCGAGGCTTTCAGCTTTTAGATGAAGCTTACGTACCCTCTACAAAGAAATGGTATAAACTATTATCGCTTGCAGGCAATCAAGCGGACTGGCAACTACAAGCATCGGATGCAAACGATTTTATTAGCGAAGTTGTAACAGACGCAGGAACGGCAACACCAACAAACAATAGTATAAATTTGCTTGGCACTCAAGGCATAAGCACTTCTGCAGTTAACAACACGATTTTAATAGCAAACGATTCAGTAAATACGTTGACATCTGACGCAGGCACTGCAACGGCTAGTGTAAATAATATTAATATTGTAGGCGGTGCGGATATTAGCACAAGTGCAGTTGGTGATACCATTACAATTGATTTCACCGGCAGTACGCTTCTTAATGTTGATACAAACGCAGGAACTGCAACTGTTGCAGGAAATACTCTTGAGATATTTGGATGCACAGGGCTTCAAACATCGGGAGCTGCTAACATTGTTTCGATTACAGCTAACAATACAAACCATGCTCCAATTGTAGGTACAGGCACAGGGTTTAGCAATACAGCTGCAGGAGCAACAGGTGAAATATTTATTGGCTCGACTGGAACAGATCCCAAATGGAAAACTGCAGGAGCAACAGGTGAAATATTTATTGGCTCAACTGGCAACGATCCCAAATGGAAAACTGCTGGAACAACTGGCCAAGTATTAATGGGATCTACAGGTGCAGACCCTGTTTATAATACCATACCAACTGGTGTTCCGTATTGGAATTCGCCAATGGTTCCAGATACTTTTATAACTAGCTCCTATACTCAAGTAGAAACGAAGACAGGAGCACCGGGAACATTAACGTTTACTTGGACGCCACCAGCTCTTCCAGCTGGTCAAGAAATGTATGCTGTGTATTTTTCAGTAATAGTAAATTCATCAAACTTTGCAGGATCTGGCACATATTCACTTATTGTTAGGCACAATGTAGTTAGTCTAATGTCGGTTTATGCAGCTTCTTTAATAGCTACAAACATAACTCAGCTAGCAAATCATCAAACAAACAATGGCTATACAAGCACTTTGACGCTAACAGGGGCAGCAAACAACGCAATAACAGTTTCTTGCACTAATTTAGCTGTTGGCAATACTATAAGTATTTCTGCCAGATACATGGGTGGCTCATTTGGATATTTTTAAGGGGGAGATTAGATGATTTACTTTACAATTCTACTTCACTTTTGCATTGCATGCCTTTTCACATCATGTCAATCTTACAAAGATGACAATATCATTGAAGAAATTGTTGAAGCTATGCTAGAAGATAAGACAGGCATCGACATTGATTTAACGCCTATGAGCGAGGAATAATTATGATCTCAAAGGGAGATCAGAAGATTGGGGTAGCAACGACTATTAAGCACAATCATTCTACTCCAATTTTTTTATGTTGTAACGAGTCTTATAATATCGAAGATATGCCTTCAGATGAAAATGAAAACTCTCAATTTGTATTGTTTAATGAAACTTATGATATACAATTTCAAAGTGAGTAATTATGCCTAAAACGCCTGCTTGGCAACGTTCAGAGGGTAAAGACCCCAAAGGTGGGCTCAACGCTAAAGGTAGAGCATCAGCAAAAGCTCAAGGCATGAATCTAAAGCCACCTGCGCCAAATCCCAAAACAAAGAAAGATGAAGCTAGAAGAAAGTCCTATTGCGCTCGCAGTAAAGGCCAAATGGAAATGTTTCCAGAAGCTGCAAAAGACCCAAAAAGTAGATTACGATTAGCTAGAAAAGCATGGAATTGTTAACTTGAAAAAAACTGCGTAATTTTACATAATAAAGTTAATCTATTTGTAGGAACTTTAAGTTCAAATAAACTCAAACATTGGTAGTGTTTGAGTTTTTTTATTTTAACAGGCTTTATTAACAGAAGTCTCAAAATAATCTACAATTATTCTCTTTTTTACAGAGGTTCGAGCAAGCTCCATATTTTTTTTCAACAAATCAACTTTTTTGTAGTTTTCGCTAAACAATGCTTTTAAATTTCTAGCTAGCAATCGCACGCCTTCGGGCGGAACCGCATTTCCAATCTGTCGGCGTATTTCACCAACCGATCCTAAAAAAACAAACGAATCTGGAAATGATTGAAGTCTTGCTCTTTCGCGATTAGTCAAAGCTCTTAATTCCGGATAATGATATCCCCAAGTTCCTCCTCCACCTGCCGCAATTAATGTTTTAGCAGGTTCGCTTCTGTGAATTCTTCTATAAATTAGGCTGATCATCCCTTTAACATAATGTGGGTCATCTTTGGGAATGTCAGTGAAATTTCCTCCCTCTGGAATTTTAGCTAATATCTCTTTCGTGCGTGGCATGATTTTCATATGCTCATTATTGTGTAGTACTTTTTCAACTTCATGTAAAGCTTCACCAGCCGTAAAATATGGCTTATTAACCTTTGGGCCGTGCGTAGGGGTTGGATGTTCAAAATCAAAACATGTATCGTTTCTTACTCCAACAAATAATACTCTTTGTCGAAACTGCGGAATACCGTAATCTGCAAAATTATACAACTTGATGCTAAGTGTATACCCGGGCTGAATGGCTTCAAAGTCGCTTATTATTTGCTGTATTGCCTTTCCATTATTAGCACTTAAAATCCCTTTCACATTTTCTGCTACAAAAGCTTTCGGCTTTTTTGCATCAATAAACCTCAAAAACTCTTTGTATAAACTACCTCTATCACCTTCTAAGCCGGGTCTTTTCCAAATAATTGAAAAATCCTGACAAGGGAATCCCCCAATCACAATATCACATGAAGGCACGCTTTTCTCGCAATAAGGATCGATTTCTAAAATACTTCTTCGATCAACTTTTGAATCTTTAAAATTCAGTTCGTAAGTATCAGCAGCCCATTTATTAAATTCATTCGAGTAGACAACGTCATAGCCTTCTAAATGAAATCCTAAATCAAGTCCTCCACAACCAGCAAACAGTGAAATAACTTTTGGTTTCACAATTTTATTTCCTTTTGCCTTTAATGATAATGCATTTACTTTTTTTTATATTGATAATAAAATATATAAACTCGTTTTTAATTCAATGTCACAAAAACATGTCGTAAAAAAAGGCCCTCGTCTGCTTAAGGGCCAAACCACTTTGGTTTATTTAAGTTTTTTAATAGTCCAGTTCTCAGAACCTTCAGAGCGATATTTCTCTAAATCAATGCCGGTGATGTCTGGTATAGCATCGTATTTAATACGCCCCTTCACGTAATTCTTTGTAATCTTGTAGCCGAAAGCTTCAGTATCTCTACCCTCACAAAGATCGATGATTTCTTGCTTTGCAAGCTCTTTTAATGCTTCATGCGACTCAATAGTTAGCTTATGATATTCGAAGCGTTTAATCGCCTCTTCTAAGCGTTTATCATCATTTTGATTTATAATCAAACTTGCGGGATCAGTAAAAAGCATTTCATCGTAAAACTTTTTCTCTTCTTCGATAAGCTTTAGAATGAACTCTTCATCTCTATGCACTACAAGAAGTATTGATTTTCCTTCCCAGAAGCAGAAATAGTGACATACTTTTAGATCCGTGACAAATAGCGCGTGTTGCATTTGACAGCGGTAATACTGGGGTATCTCTCGTCTTTGTGCTTGCTCAAAAGCAGATTTACCGCATTTTATTTCGACAATATGTTGCCCACCTTCCGCTAGCCCATCAAGTGACGCCATAGCCCAAAAGTACTCATCATGAACACATACTTCTGGGATAACTATTACATTCTCTTGAAGCATATAAACTTCACGAGCTCTTGGCTCAAGCTCACGCCCAAGCCTCATTGCTTCGTTTTCTTCTTGCTCTTGAGCAACTCCAAGCTTTTGTTTAAGCACATCTTTTCGGCTCTTGTATGGATTTAAGCCCATGATGGATGCTGCATCAGTGCTAGTAATGCAGCATTTTCTCTTCTCAATCCATTCTTTAGAGCCTTGTTCTAATTGTAGTATCTTCAAAATGGTAGCTCATCTGTTACAGAGATTTCAGAAGCGGTTTTTTCTATTGATTTGCTGGGCAAGAAATAAAGATTAGTGATGACTAATTCTAAAGATACTTGCGTAGCTCCTGATTTGTCTGCATATGTTCGTGGCTTCTTTAAATCACCTTGCACCCCAATAAGCGAGCCTTTCTTCAAAAAGCTAATCATCTTATCGTGTGTATCGCCGAATGCTGTGCATCTAATCCAGAAAGTATCTTCATCTTTTCCGCATGCTATTGAGAAAGTTGTTACCTTTTGCCCTTGCTGTGTAAATCGTGATTCAGGGTTTTTGCCGAGAAACCCGATGATATTTAGTTGTTTCATAGCTATTTACTTTGTAATTGTTTAATGATTTTAATTGCTTCTTCATGCGTTAATTGCGTAATTTCTTTTACTTTAAAATGATCTAAAATACTTTGTAAATTAGAACCAGTTTTTTGCACTAAATGCAAAATAGTATTCTCTTGAGTTTTGCTTATCGGAGGATCAATTTTCTGTTGTCTGACTTGATCTTTTTTTTCTATACAACTATCTGAATCTACAACTTTTTTACAAGCTTCGCCGTCATCGTCATCTTCACCAGTTGCTATACAGAATATAGAACTTAGCGCATATCTACGAGCGTAAGTTATTGCTGAACCGAATTTTTGCATGTCAACGATTGCCATGAGCAAAGGCATTACACTGATTATAAATTGTCCGCTTTTGTGTGCTATACGAGTGCGTAATAAGTAGTTTGTGCCATCGTACTCGGGGTATTGCATTACTGAAATGCCGTGCTTTGCAGTGATCGGCCGTAATACTTCAATGATACTTTCTAAACTTGCGTACTCATTTTTTAAGTGGGGATTCTTTTTATCTTTAATAGCTTTTTTTACTTCTTGTTGAACAATTGCAATTGCTTCATCTAAATCTTTTGTTTCTTGTGAACTTTCCATTTTACTTTCTCTTGAAATTAATAAAACTATAATGTAGCATACTCGCTATAAACATGCAATTAAATAAATACAAAGGATTATATATGAGATTAAAGGACTGGATGCAAAAAAATAGAGTATCATATCAAAAGTTAGCTGATGCCGTTGGATCGACACCGAGAGTATTACACAGATGGAGTTTGCAAGATGCGCCATCAAGCATATACATAGCTTCTAATATTATTAAAGCTACAAGGGGCGAAGTTACACTTGAAGATTTAGCTCAAGAGTACTTAGACAGTGAAAAGTTTCATAATAACGAAGACAGCTAGTAAAAACCCCCACATCAAAACTATTGCGAGCGCAACTTCATCATTTTTTGCGCTATGATACAATTCTTTTATAACCTCTCTCCACGTCGAGGGGGGTTTTTTTGGGCAAAAGTTCATATTTACTTGCTCCTTAAATACTTTTACCTTACAACATAGATTTTTTAAAGTAATGCGAAAAAAGAAAAACCCCAAGAGCTACTAACCTCTTAGGGCTTTTTGTGTCTCATATTTTGCGATATGAGTCGCGCGAAGCGCATTGAATCCCACATTTAACCATATTAAACTAAATGTCGGGGTCCCCAATAATTAACTTACAAACTCAATGGGGGCTATTAAAATAATAACAAATGTTGTTTTATTGCAATAGTTAAATAAGTTTGTAAATACTTAGAGGTATTTATGAGTAATGATAATCTTGTTCTAGCTGACCTGTATGAAGATGGTTATACGTGTATCCCAAATTATTTTTTAGACAATTTTTCAACTGAAATATCCCCATCAGAATTTGTTATTATGATTTGTTTATTCAGACATGCAAAATATAAATCTTTGAATTCTGAATTCATAGATGAAATATCACTTATTGAAATGTCTAAATATGCAAATTTAGCAAAAAAAACTATTGTGACAAGTTTAGAAAAACTTTTACAAAAACAATATATTTTTCGAATAAAACACGTTGTTTCAAACAATAGACATCAAACAAATAAGTATATACTTAATACTGAAAAATTGTTTGGTGTTAAAGATGAATAAAAAAAGTTTTTCTTTTAGTGAAAATTACAATGAAGGGTTTTTAGCAATACCGAGACATTTTCTAAAAAATTATCGCAACAAATTAGCTCCGTCTCAATTTCTTGTGATCATCTGCATTTTTGAAAAAACGCTAGGTTTTCAAAAACTAGAAGACCAAATCTCTCTATCACAGCTAGTAGAAATGAGCGGTCTAACTAAGCAGACATGCATTAATTGTTTAAAGTCTCTTGAAGAACAGAATTTTATATTTATAGATAGAACAACTAAAGAAAAAATTGATCAAACAAACGTCATTAAATTAAATATAAAAAAATTATTTGCAGGTAGTCTAAAAATCACACAGGGGGAGTCTAATCAAAATAATTTATGTAGTCTAAAAATCATACACACAAAAGAAACTAAACAAAATAAAAGAGAATTTTTTTCTTTTGAAAAAAAAGAAGAGTATCCCGAAATTCCCATCTTAAATAACGAAATGTTACAGAATGCCCAAAATTTCGATTTTAAGGCAGTGAATACACTTAGCTAACCCAACACACTAACCAAAGACTTTAACGCAAGGACGATGCCCTAAAATGCAAAATAACATAGATGCGATGATAAACATAGAAGCAGAAAGAGAAGTAATAGCTTGTTCGTTATTTGACTTCGATATGCGTGATGAAATTTTAAGAAATTTAGTAGCGGATGATTTTCAAGAACCAACTTTTCGCAAGATTTTCGAAGAGCTCGAAAAGATTAAAAAAGATCAACTCCTCGGCGATCATTTCTTAGTAGCTGAAAGATTGCAAAAACATAATATTACTCTAAGCTTTATTGAAAGCTTGTTAGCTAGTGCAAGCTACGATATTGAAGTATCTGATAGACTAACGATTCTTAAAAAATATTCATCGTGTCGAAAGTCTTGCAACGAAACAAACAGTTACTTAAGAAATATCGCTGAAAACCCACTTTCAATAGCTGAAGAAAGAGACGATCATGTTAAGAAGCAATTAGATTTGCCGCTTTTTATTAAAAGCGAATCAAAAACTTTCGCAAAACTATACGAAAATTACAAAGGGGATAAAACTTTTCAGGAGTATGTAAAAGAAGTTATGGAATTGCGCAAACAAAATAAATTACCAATGAACGGTCTGTCTTGGGGCTATCAGAGCTTAGATTTAAAGACCTCGGGCATTACTCAAGAACATCTAGTGATAATTGGAGCTCGACCAGGCGTTGGGAAAACTACTTTTAGTTTAAATGTATGCTTGAATCTTATTCTAAAGCAAATACCTTGTTTGTTTATATCTCTTGAGATGCCGGGCAAAGCACTTTCAACAAAAATGACATGTAATTTAGCAAATCTATCGATGAAAAAAGTTGAAGAAGGATTGATATATGAAGATCAATATAAAAAGCTTTGCGCTATTTCTGAAACACTAAAGAAAACGCCTTTTCATGCAGTTGATGAAAGCATGTATATTAATGACCTTGTACAATCAGTTAAAGAGCATGTAAGAAAGCACAAAGTTAAAGTCGTGTTTATAGACTATTTGGGACTTATTAAAAATCGTCAACGCTTCGATAGCAAAACTAATGAAGTAAGCTATCTAACTCGTGAGCTAAAATGCCTTGCAAAAGATACTAAGACCGCAATTATATGTCTTTCCCAGCTCTCACGAGCATCCGAAAAAGAAAATCGCAGGCCAACAAAGAGTGACTTAAGAGACAGCGGACAAATAGAAGCCGATGCAGATTTAATATTGTTGCTTCATGAAAACGTACAAAAAAGAGACGATTATTACTTAACGAATTTTGAAGTAATCGTAGAGAAAAATAGATTTGGCCCTACAGGACTACTAGAGTTTAACTTCGATAAAGATGTCGGCAAAGTGATAGAAAAAAATGCTTGAGGATGGAATATCGAATAGATGAAAAATAGAGATAAGATTTACAAAGCACTTGTAAGAGACTACAGAGCCGGTAATCGGCTCTTTTACGATGCTTTAAATGAAAAACCAATAAACGCCTTCAGGCTTTCATCTGCGATGTTTTATTTGAATAAAGTTACTTCTGAGATACTTAAAAGCAAGTTTAGCGATATAATTACACAGTGCGAGCAAGAAAATGAAAGTAAAGATCCCTTATAAGCTATTCCCAATTGCAAATTCATATGAACACTGGCAATCACGTATGAAACGTGTTAGGCAAGAATACCTAATCGTCAATAGCTTTCTTAAGGAATTACCTCCTCTTCCTGTAGTTGTAAAGCTTACGAGAATTGCACCCCGCTCATGGGATAGTGACAACAATACAATAGCTTTCAAGAATATACGTGATGCTATAGCGAAAAAGTATTTCCCCAAAAGCAGAAATGGGATGATGGATAGTTACAGGGGCTTTGAATGGCAATATTATCAGACTCGAGGAGAGCCGAAAGAATATGCTATAGAGATTGAGATTGTAGAAAAATGCTAAGTAAGCTTTTTTATTTTGGCGAACTTACTTAGCGCAAGATTAAATCTAGGTTGATTTATGTCTTCAGCTTATCAATGATGTGTTTTTTTGTCTAGAATAATGAAAGCGCGCGACCGACGTAACGAGCGCGCATTATTTATTTGCTTTAAATTGAACGATAGATATACTCGAAAGAGTTAGAAATCTTCTATAAGATCCCTTTTCTAAGCTCGCTAGTGCATGTTACTGCGTGTGCTAGCGTTTTATCAAATACACAACTAAAACAATTAACATCATTAAGTTTAAAGAAAAATTAATATACCAAAACTTTTTCGCCCTTTTAAATAAATTCATCTGTTTTTCAAAAGTGCTACTTACTTCATTTTCTTTTACTTCAATTTCATCTGTTTTCTGTAAAAGCTTATTTTTGTAATCCGCATGTTGCGCTAAAATATTGCAAAAAGTTGATGATGGCAAATTGTTATCTTTTGCGTATCTCGTAATACTTTTTTTTGATAAAACGAAATCTTTGACAATTTCTTTTTTTTCTTTATCTGTTCTAAAAACTTTTTTTTGTTTCTTTTGTATAGTTACCATAATTTCCCTTTTGTGTAAAAAAAAACCCCTCAAATGAGGGGCATTGATGATGTTACAAAGACAGTAACGAAAAAAGATATAAACTAATTATAGTTATTCCGCAAGCAATTGTTAGTCGTCGTCGTTTGTTTCTTCAAGTGAGCTATAGTAATCATCACGTGCATCTTCTTCGAAGTCACGAATTCTTTTAAGTTCAGAAAGTTGATGCTCAAATATTGTCTGTTCGTAATCTGCAATTAATGTAGTGTTGCTCTGTAAGTTTTTTGCATAATCTTTTGTAAATTCTACAAGTTTGTCGAAATTAATTAGTGTCATAGTATCCCTTTTATTCTAAGCTTTTTTTGTTAAACATATCATTGTTTGTTATGAGTATTAATATAGCAAATACGCTATAAATAAAGCAATGGATTTGTAAATAAAAAGAAAAATAAGTTGCTTTTCTCTCGTAAAATAATTAGATTAAAGAAAAAATTATTAGGGTTAAGATGGCTGAATATAAATATAATAGTTATGTAATAAGCAATTTAGCAAAAAGCTTGCGAACATGGGCTGATAATGATGATTCATACATACTCTTAGAGTGGATGAATGCTAATAAACTGCTCTACGAGCAGCTCTGGGACTTCAAGAAAAAGAGTGATGAATTCGCAAAGGCGGTTAACTATGCTAAACAGCGTATTTCAGTGCGTTTACACAAGAGACTTGCTGAGAATAAAATTAACGCAAGTTACTATCATCGCATTATACGTATGTACGATACTGGATTAGAAAGAAAAGAAGACGAAGATAAAGAGCTAGAGTACAAGCTAAAAGCTAAATATGAGACGAAAGAGAGTGCGAATAACGTTGTAGTTAACGTTGCAGACTATAAAAACGTTGAGATTGAGAAGAAAACAAAGAAGCGTAAAAATGATTGATTTAGACATTACGTTAAAAAGCATAGATTGCACGTATAAGCAAAGCTTTATTGTTTCACGAGACATTAGCTTAAGTGAAGAAAGCGAAGAGCTAAAAGAGCTTGTAAAAAGCGCGCAAAGCAATGCTAAATTTGTTGCTGATACAATTACTATTAAGCTTTCTTTTAAGTTGTGACGAATTTCTTGCAAAAAAGAAACAAGCTTATTAAAGTGTAGCTACAAACAAATTAAGTGAAATTATGGCTTGGATTGATGTAGAAGAAGAAAAACCTGTGCTTAAACATATGCTAGAAAATTATGAGCTCGTCTCAGACAGCGTACTAATTAGAATCGCAGATGAGTTTCATGTTGCAAGATATTCTGAATATGATAAGTGGATTTTAGATAGTACCAAAAATTATTTGTACGGAGTAGAGAGTTGGAAAAAGATATCTTAACTTTTATTGAAGTTGATAAAAACATACTGTCTAATTTAAAAAACGTTGCACGCTTAGAATGCTCAATAGATGAATCGCATTATACACTTAATGTGAAAGCATTTGTTGAAGTTGTAGATACTTGCAAAGAATATAACTTAGCTCATTACTTTTTTTTCTTTCCGCATAATCCCTTGAGAGCACTTGTAGAAGAAAATAAATCTGCGCAAATAAAACAATTTTGCAGTAAGTTTCTTGAAAGGATTGTTACGTTTAAAAAAAGATTTGTGTCGCAAGACGATATTGACGAGCTGTTTTTAGAGCTGCTAGAAGAATTAAGCCAAAGAGAGTTCTACACACAAGTTTATAAGAGAGTATGACGATAAATTTGCCTCACAACTATAAGCCAAGGGCATATCAGTTGCCAATCTTGAAGGCTCTAGATAACGGCGTAAAGCGTGCCGTTTGGGTCGTGCACAGGCGAGGGGGCAAAGATGTCACGATACTTAACTATGTCATCAAAGAGCTAGCTAAAAGTACTAAAACTTGCTTCTATGTGTTTCCTTCATACGCGCAAGCAAAGAAAGCTATTTGGGATGCAATTAATAGCGATGGTTTTCGAATCATAGACTACATACCGACGCAAATTATTGCTCAAAAGAACGCTCAAGAAATGAAAGTACGCTTTAAAAATGGCTCTCTTTTACAGCTTATAGGCTCTGACAACATCGACAGCATAGTAGGAACCAACCCATCAATTATTGTGTTCTCTGAGTATGCTTTGCAAGATCCAAGCGCATGGGACTACTTGAGGCCAATCCTGAAGGTCAATAAAGGCGTTGCTATCTTCATATCTACGCCAAGAGGGCGTAATCACTTTTGGGACATGTTTAGGCTTGCACGAGATAACGAAGAATGGTTTTGCGAGCTTCTCACAGTTGAAGACACAGATGTTTTGACTCAAGAAGACATTGAGCAAGAACGTAAAGAAAACATGAGCGAAGAGCTTATTCAACAGGAATATTATTGCAGTTTCGATAGGGGTGTCGAGGGCTCATACTACGCTAAACTACTGCTAAAGATGGAACAGCAGGGGCGAATTACAGAGCTATTCTACGATGAGTACAAAGTGGTTCATACAGCATGGGATTTAGGTTGGGACGACTCAACAGCTGTTATATTCTTTCAAATAGACGCAGGAAGCGTAAAGATAATTGACTACGAAGAACACAATAACAAGACTTTAGCGCAAATGAAGTCTATAATAGCTTCAAAGCCCTACCGATACGGATATAACCTTTTTCCGCACGATGTAGAGCAGATTGACGGACTTTCTACAGGATGCACACGTAGAGAGATACTAGAAGACTTGCAAATACCTGTGACTACTGTGAAGCGTAATCTCATTGCTGATGGCATTGAAAGCGTCAAAGCTCTCATGTCATCTAGATTAATGATTAGCACACGATGCGATAAACTGCTAAAGGCTATCGAAAGTTATCATAAAGACTATGATATGAAGAACAAAGTCTATAGCAATAAGCCAAGGCATGACTGGTCTTCTCATGCATGCGATGCCCTAAGGTATATGTCGGAAGGCCTTTCTTTAATTAATGCTGCTCAAGGTAGCGTAGAAAACGACTATAAAGCACTTAGAAACTTCTGGGGATCTTAGCAAGCTAGCGCACTTTATTTGTTTTTTGTTTTGAGCTGTATGAACGAATGCTAGCTTGCGATTTAACAAGCAATTAGATACGATAGGATCGGTTAAAGTGCGGGTTCCGCGTGAGGTAGGGTCTAATTAATTTTAGGCCCTTTTTTATTGCATCTGTAATTTTCTTTTGAGATATTAAGCTAAAAGATAAAGGTACTATGCGCAATAACGATCCACTATTCTGGCCCAATTCTTCTTTCTCTCAATCGCTTCGTCAAAGTATGGAGAAGAACTATACTGACTCTATAAACATACTACAAACGCAATGGTATCAAGCTGATCTAGACGATCGCTTTGCAATGTCTGATCAAGACCTCTGGGGCTTGATATTTCCGGGTGTTGCTACATACAGAAGAAAGATTTTCAACTTTAACTTGATCAATCGTGTTGTGCAGATGATTTCAGGGTATCAGAGAAGGAATCGCAAGTCTACTGTATGCATTCCAACACTGTCACCGATGCAAAAGACAGCTGACCAGCTTACCAAATGTTTGTATCACGTTCACAACCAAGCAGGAGCTTATCAGGTATACTCTGATGCATTTGAAAAAGGTGCGCTTACTCAAGGTATAGGGCTCATAAGCATTTACAAAGATACAACAAACGATCCTGTTAGCGGCGATATCAAGGTTAAATATGTAGATTTTAAAAGCATATTGATTGATCCCTACTTTAGATGCCACGACTTAAGCGATTGTAGGTACGTTTGGACAAGACAATTCTTTGATAGGCAAGAAGCTTCTTTACTATATCCTCAGTTTGCTGATGAAATTCTTAGTATGCCGAAAGGCACGTATAGAGATGATAAGTTTTATTACATGCCTGAAGTCTATCAAATACAATTTCCGAACCTCATAGCCTTCGATGAGTATTGGTATTTGTCGCAACGTGAAGCGGTTTATTTAGTTGATAAAGAAACTGAAGAGTGTCAAGAATGGGAAGGCACAGACGAAGACTTTAAGATGATCAAAATACAGTTTAAAGATCGCTTAAAAATAATAAAGAAAAACAAGCCGACAGTTAGAAGAGCAATAATAATTAACGATCGAGTACTTATAGATGAACCAAACCCCTACGGTCTCGATAGATACCCTTACGTACCGTTTTTAGCGTACTTCTCACCAAACACACCATACTACGCATACAAGTTTAGAGGGGTTGTGAGGGACCTTAGGGACGCTCAGTACTTATTTGGACGTTTAAAGGTAACTTCGCTTGATATACTAGAAAGTCAACAAATGGGTCTTAAAGTAAAGAAAGGGGCTCTTGTTACTCCTGATGATGCTCTGAACCAAGGCAATGGACGTGTTTTATCGATAGATCCTAAGTTTCAAATGTCTGACGTAGAGCCAATGCCGATCATTCCGCCTGCGCCGACGATGATACAAATGGAAGAGCAGCTAAAAACATTAGTAATGGAGATCTCTGGCGTCAACGAAGAGCTTCTTGGTTCGGCTGTAGATGATAAAGCTGGCATTCTATCAATGCTACGCCAAGGTGCAGGCCTTACAACACTTCAAAAGCTATTTGATCAGTTTGATGAGTCCCAAAGGCTGTGTGGAGATATCATTATAGAGATGATACAGAAAAATTGGACTTACGGAAAAATAAAAAGAATCATAGGTGAAGAGCCTACAGCTGAATTTGACAACAAAGCGTTTTTTAAATATGGCTGTAAAGTAGTTCCAGGTGTGTTAACCGAATCTCAAGCGCAATTAGAAGTGCAACAGTTGCTTTATGCTAAAGAAATGGGCGCGCCCATTGAATGGTCTGACATACTTCCAAAGATGACAATACAAGGTAAAGATGAACTGCTTGAAAAAGTTAAAGCTCGGGAAGTTGGTCAAGCGCAACAAGCGCAAGCAATGGCTCAATTGCAAATGCAACAGCTTGCCGGCGACAATGCAATGAAACAAGGCTACTCACAAGCTCAACAAAGCTTAGCAGCAGAAAGAATGGCTAAGATACAACTTGATCAAACACTTAACTTTGAACGATTGAATAGAGCAGAAGAAGATAAAACAGGCGCAACACTCAATTTAGTTAAAGCAATAAAAGAAATACAAAATATTGATTTAGACCAATTTCAGAAAGCGTTATCTATAGTACAATCAATTGAACAAAAGAATGAGCAAGCAGTGCAGCAATCAATACAGATGCAGCAACCGAGCCCGCAATTACAATTACCGCAAGAACAACAAACACAACAACTCCAAGAGGCGAATTATGGACAAACTATCTAAAGCAGGATACGTTAACGGCGATATGTCTCCGCACGTATCAGATTATCAAAAACCAATGAATGCATTTGCAGAAAGCCAGTATGGCACAACTACAGATTACATCGCTAGACAAGATAGACATCAAGAAGGCATGGCTAAAGATATTAGAAAGCAATCTTATAAAGGCAGATATTCATGATTAAGCAAAAGCCAAAAAAAATGGCTTGCAAAGTGCCTGTGCAAAAAGGCTCAATTGATGCTGATCCCGTTACAATGGCTATGGAGACTTTTGATCAAAAAGTTTATGGCGATAAAAAAGATCAGCAATCGAGACGAAGTGCGCAAAAGCCAAAATTAAAGATGCCAAAAAAATAGCTGTCATGTATAGTCAGAGACTTTGAATAATTCGAGGTATAATTTAGATAGTTATACCTCTTTTTTAACTTATAGGAATCTCTGATGGCTAAGAAAAAAGAATGCAAAACACTAGTACAAGACACTGATAAACTTGTAACTATCACAAACGAAATTTTAGAAACTCTAAAATTTATTGAAGGCGAACTTATTTGTAACTTAAACAAGAAGTACAATTATGCAGCTGCACAGCGCGTAAGAGTAGCCTCCATACATCTTACACGCATTTTAAAAGAATATAGAAAAGAAAGCTTAGCATTCGCTAAAAAGAAACCGAAAATAGAACTTCCACAAGTATGCGAAAAAGCTAAAGGTAAAAATGGAAAATCTAAGTGCGCATAAAAGCGAACCTGAATTTGAAAACCAAAGCTTAATTGATCCCTCACGTAAAACCGTGGGGGCAATATATCGTGATGCTCAGATAGAAAACAAAAAAGATCTTGAAGGCGCAACCGTAGCAGATGTTGGCAAAATGTTTTTGAAAAGCTTTGTAGATGATTTAAATGAGGCTTTGCAATCAGATCCGTTTAATGGCAAACCTTTTTACGTGCAAGTATACGAAAAGTGGGACTATCAAATGGAAAAGGCTTTACGTCGAATGCTTAACAAATTTGCCTTTAGGCCATATCCTGAAGCTGGCACCGCTGTTTTTTGGACTGATCCTAGTACACATGAAGTTAGATTTTGTTGGGATCTTCCGCACCCCGCTGAAATGCACAATATTTTGGCAAATGAACTTTTATTCCCTCATGAGCTTGTAACACAGCTTAAAGCATGGAAACGCATTGATTTGTATCACTTTGGCTTCCACAAGAACATGATGGGCGACTGGGAAGCTAATCCAAAATGGAAAGATAAAACATTAGCTCAATGCTAATTTAAAGCTTAAGCTTTCTCCAGTCAACTTGAGGCGCATTTATTTTGTGCCTCCAATTACCTGCAATATTTAGTCTATTTCCCTCTTCTGCACATTTCTCAGAGCAAAATTTCCAGCGCCTGCCTTTGACAATAGTTTTACAAATCAAACATTTCTTGTCAGGTTCATCTAGAATAGTTTTTTTCATTTTATTTTGATAAGTACACTTATTACAGATAGTATCATCTCTTCCCATTAGGTGTAAAAAATTAGACGGTTCTTTGTCTACGCTACATTGTGAACAGATCACATACACCCCCGGGTAAAATTTATCTAGAAAATAAAATTTTCTGGTGTTACATAGCAATTAAAAAAGAAACAATCGTTCTTTTTTCTGGTTGTAACGTGTCTCACCAACACATAACACGGCTGTTAATGGCTCGCCACCAAAAGGAAAATTCATGGAAGAAGCTCCAAACGAATACGAGGAAGTCGTTGAACCTCAAGCTCAAGACCATGAGGAAGCGATTAATGCTCCTCAAGCTAGTTCTAAAAGCCAAGACGATTGGCAAGAGAAAAACTGGCGAGAGATGCGTAGATCGCACGATGAACTCAAGCAGATCGCTAGATCGCAAGCAGAGATTATCGAACAACTAAAGCAACAACTGACACCTAAAGAAGTAGATGAATTTGAAGGCATAGCCGACGATGACTATCTACCTGTGGGCAAAGTTAAGCAGTTAGTTGAAAAGAAAGCTCGTGCAATTGTTCAAGCAGAAACTCAAAAGATTTTGCAACAACAAGAGCAAGCAAACTTTCTAGATAAGCTCAAAAGGCAATACGGCGACTTTGACGACATCGTTAACCAAGAAACATTAGCAATTTTAGAGAAACAAGACCCTGATTTAGCGGAAACCATTGCAGGACTGAAAGACCCCTATAAAATCGGTCTACAGTCTTACAAGTACATCAAGGCTCTTGGTATTGCTGATAAAGTGCCACAAGCACGCCGTGTTGCAGAAGTAGACAAGAAGATTGAGAAGAACGCTAAAACCGTTCAAACACCTCAAGCGTACGATAAGAGGCCTATGGCTCAAGCCTTCAAAACTACTGACGCAGAAAGGGCAGCAATTTACAAAGAGATGATGGAATACGCTTCAAGGTCTGGTTACTCTTACTAACTAAGAGAGAACTATGACAGTTTCAATCGCAACAATGCCTCCACAAATACAACAGAGGTATAACGCTAAATTGTTGTCTACTCCTGAAAGAAATCTTGTTCACATGTTATTTGCAACTCCTGTAGAGCTTCCAGATAACCAAGGTTTTATCGATAGACAATCTAGATATGATCGCTTAGATCTATTCCCAGTGCCTCTTGATGACGCACAGATTAATCCACCACCACAAGCACTAAACCGTGTTGATGTGGATTGTAGAGTGCGTGTTTATGCAACTTATACTGTACTTACACGCCAAGTAACAATCACAAACGAAGATCCAGTTCTCAATAGCGCTGCAGCCCGTTTAGGCCAAGCACTTAGAGAAACTCAAGACGTACTCGTAAGAGATGCTCTCGAAGCTACTGCATCGGTCATAAACTGTGTGGGGGGTACAAACGGCGATTTACCAACAGAAATGACGGTAACCGATATTGACGACGTTGTAACAGTACTGCAAAACAACTCTGCGGAATACATTACAAACATCGTTGAAGCTGACCTCAAATTCGGTAAAATAAGTGCCGAAATAAAACCTTGGGTAATTGACTTGAAGTGCCTTGCAGCGTAGCAACTGAAGGTTAACAAGGCGCAAGCAGCTTCAAGCATGCAGCGTGAGAGACTAAACCCTGAGGACCATGTCGAGGATAAGCTCGATATGGTATGTGATAGTCCGAACTCTACGAATAAATAAAGGTAGAGAAGCAAACAGAAATGATTTGCTCGCCTAGAAATAGGTTACAAAGTAACAAAATGACTTCACCGATTGGTGATAGCTATGGATGTATGTTATCTACAAGAATGATCCCTGTTTTAAATAATATGACAGGCTTTATTCGTAAGTTTCAATATCCAAGAATTGACCAGACGCTAAACTTTGATGGTGTCTATAAATCTAACCTGATTGAGGTGGAAGCCGTAGCGTAAATACGTCGGTGACACTGCGGAACCTGAAAAGGACCGTAAGAGACTAAGCGGTTAGAGCCGAAAGGCAAGCGATAGTCCGAACCAATTCGAAAGATTTGGAGAGGGGAATAACAAGACCCTCCGCCTAGCAATAGGTCATAAAAAGTAACAGTTAGATCAACAGAATGGGGCGGTGTTAACAACGTGCGTTTCTTTGTTTCAGAACAAGGTAGCGTAACCCCAGCGGCTTCTTTGCTTGGTAACGATGTGGCTAACTGCTTCGTTGCTGCTAAAGAATCGTATAAAGTGGTTCGAGTAATAAGCCCAGGCCACTATAAATCCTTTCTGATCGTCTTAGAGGTCTTAACAGGTAATGCTGAAGATAATAAGGGGCAAGCAATCGAAAGATGTGCAGCCTGAGAGAACAAGCGAAAGGACATCGAAAGATGAAGCGATGTTCCGATCCTTATGGAAACATAAGGAGGCTGGCAGAAATGATCAGCCCGCCTATCGTAAGATAGGTCATAAAGTAACAGCACGGACACTTTAAGCCTGTAGAGTGTCCGACGTGGCAAGCAGGCGGTAAGGCTAGATTTATTTATCTGCCTCCTGGGTACAACAATGACCCTTGCATAAATAAAATTTTGAGTGTGCAAGTAAAACCCGATTTGATTGACTTGGAAGCCTACAGCGAAAGCCATGGCGACAAGGCGCAAGCAGCGTAAAGCGTGCAGCGTGAGAGCAGTAAGCAATTGGGATCCTTCGGGATATGCGGTACTCCGATCCACACAACGAAAGGTGTGGAGGTAAGCTGAGAAGACTTACCCGTTTTTAGCCTGCTGGACGTAACAAACCTCGCTCCGGCATACAGCGGGCTGTTCCTTTTACCAGGGTGAATATGTAAAATTGGCTCTGGGATGGTTTTTGGAGGCTGCATAAGCCAAAAAACTAAAAATTAATCTTCACTGATTAACTTGGACGCCTAAGGTTATATAGTGACAATATAACTATGGTAACAGGGACGAAGATTATACTTTTTATGATGCAGTGTATTATAATCCTTTAAAAAGGAGGCAATGCATGAAGACTTGTAAATTATGTAAGGTAACTAAAGAATATGAACATTTTCCAAAACATAGTTCTTATTCAGATGGATATTACTCCAGATGCAAAGAATGCAATTATAGATTGGAAAAAGAATGGAGACAAAACAATCCAGAAAAGAAAAATGAAATACGCACAAGGTATAGACAAAATAATAGGGAAAAAATTCGTGAGCAAGATAAACAATTTTATGAAAAAAATTGCGAACGTCTTAGAGAAAAGCAAAAAATTGATAAAATTGAAAACCCTCACAAACATAAAGCCTATAAAGAATATCGAGTCGCATTATCAAATGGAAAGATTAAACAAACTGATTACTGTCAAATATGTGGCATTAAAAACATGCCTCTTGATGGTCATCATGCAGATTATGAAAAACCATTGGAAGTCATTTGGATTTGCAAAAGTTGCCATATGTACATACATAAAAAAATATAATCACGTTGAGAGACTGAGTGTGAGGACTCTTTATAAGAGAAGCGACAGTCCGATCTTAAATGAAAGTTTAAGAGGGAGATTTGAAGCAGTTTCCCCGCTACTAAAATTGTTAGTAGTCAGTAAACGATGTAAATTGTTGAAAGTAACAGGTTTGCAATGCATTACAAACGATCTTTGGATCCAAAACCTAAGATCAACAGGAATTTAAGGAGGAAATTATGCTACCATATCAAATCGTTGAAGGTGGATCTTTTACTTCCGATTCCACTTTAAGTAAACAAGTAGCTCTATCTTGCGCTCCTGATCTATTCTGGATCAGAAACCGCACAGCATGGGGCGATGATGCAGCTGAAACAAGCGTTGAAAGCTGGTATAGAATAGGCATGGCAGCAGGTGCAGCCCAGACAACAGACCAAGCAAACGTAACAGGTGCTTTGTCTTCTGAGGCAGTAACAAGCGGTGGTTTTACACTGATTGATACAGCAGCGCCCCCTTCTTTTGCCTCTCTTGCAACAACTGCGATCACAGGTATTGCCGGTACATTTGTCGTGTCAATGGCAAACACTGGTAATATCGCTGTTGGTGATTATGTAAGACTCATCAATACAACTGGTGAGCTACAAATTGCAGGATATAGCTTTCAAGTTACAGCGGTAACGGCAAACGTATCTATCACTCTTGGCTATATGGCCTCTTCTGGTATTACATTTGCAGCGGATGCAACGGCTGGTTTTGTAAAAAAATACATTCCTAACCTCATGTATCCTCGTTGGAGCTATATTGCAAACATCACTCAAGCAGCGCAAGCGGTTGTATTCTTTACAGCTAAAAATGATTACACCCCTGGTGAGATCATTAGCTTAAGAGTACCTCAAGAGTATGGAATGATTGAAGCTAACTTAGTTCCTGCACGTGTTTTAAGCGTCACAAATAGCTCAACTGTATCTTCAGTAACGCTAGACCTAGACACTTCAGGCTTTAGTGCGTTTACATTCCCAACAAGTGCCGTTGCTGCTGCTGGTGTTTCGCCTGCTGTTGCTGTGCCTTCATCTTCTGGCGTTGTGCCATTTGCTGGAAGCGCAACAATACCGCAACAACCTCCAGGCACTAACTTGCTTGATGCTTTTGACAATAGAAACAAATTCGTTATGAATATGGGTTCTAACGTTATCACAAGCTCATCAGCAGTTTACGACTGGTGCAGTTTTAAATTTGATAAATTTACTCAAGAGTAAGTTTCGGGGGGTCGAAAGGCCCCCTTTGTTTTACAAAAAAGAGGCGACATGCAAGTAAGAGAATACAATAAAAAGAAAATCAACACGAGACCAGCTCCCGAAGTTGAAGAAATGACTAAAAAGCTACGAAAAGAGCATTCAAGGCTCGTAAAAGGTATGTTTGAATTTGTAGACGCTCAAGGGGGATGGGTTGAATTTAGCTATAGATTCTTTAAAGAAGATCCTATACAAACTATCCGTCTGGTTCATGGTGAAATATGCGAACTACCTATGGGTATTATTAAGCATCTAAACAACACTGTGAAAAAGGTTCGTAATATGGGAACGGAAAAAGGCGATGGCTCTTTTATTCCAGCTTCTGTTACAAAAACATCTAGATTAAGATTCACACCCATGGATGTTCTATGAGTATTTTTGTTCCTCCGTTGCGATATATTAATAATATTACTAATTCACAAAATTGTATTATCACGTTTACGGAGGAGCATTTCTTTAAGCTTGGCGAAATCGTTACTGTCAAGTGTTCAAAGCCCTATGGAATGATAGAAATTAATGATATTTCTAGTAGAGTAATTGATTTGTCTTTTGATACGATAACCCTTGAGATAGATACCTTGAATTTTAGCGCTTTTATCTATCCTGCCGTGGGTGTTGTCCAAATTCCTGCTATAGTGGTTCCTTCGGGTTCAGGAATAAAGCCATCAGAGTACACACCCACGGTAACTTTAGAACCTGTTTTTGACAATAAACCGAGTTGATCAATGGTAATAGCTACATTACAAGCAATAAGAACAAAGATAAGAAAACTTACTGGATCAGCAACAAATTTTCAGCTTACTGATAGCGACATCGACGACTACATTAATTCTTTCTATTCCTATGACTTTCCAGCACAGTTTCGAAGCCTTAAATTAAAAGACGTTTATACTTTCAATACAATTAAAGGCATAGATACTTACCCTTTCGATAGCGAGCATTACACAACAGTTGAGCAGCCAGCTTATTGCATGAATCGAGGAATAGCGTTTTTTAACAATCCTTGGCCTTTTTTTGGCGTTAATTACAATTGGCAATACCAAAACAACTTTGCAACTTGCGATGGAACGGCAGGGCCTTATAGCGGTTTTACTAGTGCAAAGCCACTAATTAGAAGTACAAACAACAATCCAGCAAACACAGGGCAAACTACAACATCTCAAGTTCCGTATCCTGCTGGAAGAGTGCAAAACATCTTGATAACAACTAACGTTGCAAACGGCATAACTTATAATGTTACCGATGTGCCAACACCTAATTCTAGCGTAGGAACACTTGTAGGCGATTGCGTTAATGGCTCTATTAATTATGAAACTGGCGTTATAACAAATCTTACTTTCTCAGGTCCTACAACGGCAGGGCAAGCAATACAAATACAATATAATCCAACGCAATTAAGCATTCCTCTGAGCATCCTCTTTTTTCAAAACCAGTTCACGCTTAGACCAGTGCCAGACAAAGGTTATACTATTCAAATAGTCGCTTATAGAAGCCCTTCACAAGCTTTATTAACTTCCCCTGCATCCCTAGGGTTACCAGAGCTCAATGAATGGTGGGAAACAATTGCTTTTGGAGCAGCTAAAAAAGTGTTTCAAGATAGACTAGACATGGACGGCGTAGGCATCATGGAACAATTCTTATTGCAAGCTTATTCTCTAAATGAAACAAGAACTTATGCACAACTTGGAAAGCAATCTGTGAGTACTATTTATAAAGATCAATTAAACATGAATTACGGCTCAATGGGCCTTGGCTTTGGAGGCGTTGCTAACTAATGGACAAAAAGATTATAAAGCTAAAAAAAGATGTCACAAAGCGTTTATCGGATCTTTTAAAAGATGATAAAAAAAGATATGCTGAAATAAAAGCGTGCGATAAGAAAAAGAAAAAAGGTAAGTAATTCATGG
>Ga0222716_10000489_pt1 | contig 34313 bp, 23 predicted proteins | sample C33_13DmetaG_FD_165044 | JGI IMG/M metagenome (GOLD analysis project Ga0222716, IMG submission 165044) | Estuarine water microbial communities from San Francisco Bay, California, United States - C33_13D | ecosystem: Environmental > Aquatic > Marine > Unclassified | place: USA: California... | reverse complement strand
CCCGTGCGCCAACGTCCCCGACCCATCCGTCGAGGGACGGTAGTTACCACCCTCCAACACCGCCGCCTCACGAATCTCCTGCAGCTCGTGCTTGAGCTGCACCACCTGCGCCAACAGCGCGTCACCACGCCTCGCCTCCAACTCCTCACGCGCCTTGCTCTTCGCCAGTTCCGCCTCCAACGCGCGAACCGCGCCGCGAAGCTCGGCGACGGACTCCAGCCCGCTCGCGAGTTTCTCCTCGTACAAATTCGCCGCCGCCTCGTTGATGGTCCCGAGCGCGTGTGCCACGTTAGGGTCCGCGCGTTCGCCCCGCCTGAATCGCACGATCGCCTTGTTGAGCTCGTTGATCTCGATGAGAAAGGCGTCGTGGCCGTGCGGTGAGTCGATGGCGTACATCTCCGCGTTTGGCATGTTCAGCGCCAACTCAGTCTGCAACTTGAACGGGTACAGCACGTCGGAGGTTATTCCCACGACCAGCGTCCGGTGCGTGAGCCGTCGAAGCACCTCGAGATACTCGCCCCGGTCCCTCGCGACGTCGTGCGAGTCCAGGGTGTACGTGAGCTGGATGTAGCAGTTGGCGTCGAACCGCCTGATGAACTTCTTGCCTTGGTACTGCAGGTACGACTCGACGGCGAAGTACGGTAAGGATTGCGCGCCCTCGTTGGCGTGAGCCACCGCGTCGAGGTCGACGTGCGACGACGGCTTCCTCATGTGCGTGTGCTTCGCGCTGCCCTCACCGGGCCCGAGGCCCATGACGGACCGCGAGAACCTCTCATCCACCGAAGCCGGCGCGCGGTAGCTCAACATCGCCATCATCCGGCTCGTCGCGAGCCCGGCTTTCGGCTGATCGTCCGGGTCGTAATCCCCGCCTTTGTACTTGGCGTCCGCCATGATGCTGAACCGCTGCGCCTCGCCTATGCCGATCGCCCAATCCGTGTGCCTCCCGCACCCGGCGATGAGGACCAGCTCCGTGACAAAGTCCGGGTACGTCGCGCACCACTCCAACGCGAGCATGCTGCCCATGCTTCCGCCGATGGCCATCCGCAGGTGCTTCACGCCGAGGTGGTCCAGCAGCTTACGCTGCAGCCGGACGTTATCCCGTATCGTGACTGGGGTTGGGAAGTCCGCGGCGTACCACTTACCGTCGGGCTTGGCGGGGTCCGGGGTGACCGGCGAGGACGATCCGTACGGGCTTCCCAGGTAGTTGCAGCACACGATGAAATCGCTCTCGGTGTCCAGACTGCACTCGTCGCCGGCTCCCAAGAGTTCGCCCCACCACTCGTTCACGTTGCTGTTGGACGTTAAACTGTGTCCGACGATGATGGCGTTGTCGCCAGCCTGGGAGAGGGGCGAGGGATACGGGCGCGTCAGCGTCGGCGTCGGCGGGCGGGGGGGGTAAAAAGTGAAGAAAATATCGGCGGGAACTTGGGCGGGGCGGTCGCGACGTACCTCGTTGAGCGTGCCGTACGTCGTGTAGCCGACCACGACCTCGTCGATGCTGAAGCCGTTCTCCAGGTTGAATCTGCCGAAGTTCATGATCTCACCGCCCGGGGGTAGCCCCAGGGCCTCTATCTTCATGTGGTCATCGGTCGCCATCGCGTCGTGAGAGCAGGGATCGACGAGCCGATTGGCCCTCCTCCGGTTGATCCGCGCCTACTTGTGACCCTGCTACTGGCCCGCGGGGTGCCCTCCCGTCAGCGGACGATCGCTAATCTCTCGACCTCTGAATAGGCACGAGTGTGCAGCGTCACGCCGATGTACGTCCCAGGCTGCTCTCCAGCGCCACTCACAGTGAAGACGCGTACGGCGAAATCTCGACTTGCGTGTGCACGCGCTTTTCTGATGCTCATTACTTTTCGTCGACCTCGAGGCGGGCCAGTTCTCCGAGGCGCGCGGGCGCGGCGGGAAAGGTAGATGGCGTCGTCGGGTGAGGATAAGAAGCGGGCGGAGTTGGAGCTGGAGAAACGCAGGGCCGATGCCGTCCTCACGGCGTGCAACCTCGGCCTCAAGGAGGAGCTCGAGCGTCTCCTCGCCGAGGGTGCGACTTTCTCGTGCCGAGACAAGCGGGGCGCCGCGCCCCTCTTCTTCGCCGCATCGAGGGGCCACGCCGACGTCATCGACCTGCTCTGCGCGCACGGCGTGGACCCAAACGATGACGACGCCCTCGGCCGCACCCCTCTGCACGCCGCGGCGGCCCACGACCGGGCGGACGCGGTCCACGCTCTCATGCGACGGGACGCGTGGATCGAGGCGCCCGATCACGCCGACGACACCCCGCTGCACCTCGCGGCGAGGATGGCGGGAAGACTCACCGTGGAGGCCTTACTCGGGCACGGAGCCAAGGTGGATGCCGTCAACAAGCTCGGGCTCACGCCCCTGTGCGAGGCGGCGGTCGTGCGCGAGCGCTTCGACGTCGCGGACGCGCTGGTCCGCGGCGGAGCCTCGCCCTCCTCGGAGAGAGTGAACGGGTACGCCCTGGTCCACGTCGCCGCGGCGATGAACAGGACCAGGGCGCTCGAGTGGCTTCGAACGCGTGATGATGACGCGAAAGATGACGAGTCCTTCGACGGAACTGAGGGTGTTCCCGGGGGCATGACGCCGCTGCATTGCGCCGCGGCGGCGGGGGCGACTGGCGCGGCGGCGGCGCTTCTCGCGGCGGCGGCAGTCGGCACCGGCTGGGACGCGGCCTCGACGGACGCCGACGGACGCACCGCCGCGGAGCTCATGCGCGAGGCTCGTGGCGGTGAGGGCGTCGACCGTGATGCGCGCGAGGACGCCGCGAAAGAGATCGAACGAGCCGCGCGGAGGACGTCGAGGACGAAGGGAGGGGCCGCGGGTGAAGAGCTTTCGTTTTTGGCGCTGGACGCCGCCGCGCAACGGACGCGGGTGATCGAGTGGGACGCGGTCAGGCCCGAGGACCGGACGAAGCGGGGCGTGCCACCCGCGGCGTGGCGCGCGTTGGACGCACGCGCGGAGCTCACGCGCCAGGTTGACCTCTGCGACTTTCTTCAAAAGCTGGTCGACGACGCGGACTTCCAGGCGGACATGAAGACGCCCAGGGTGCGGCCCGCGGTGGAGGAGGTCATCCAGAACTTTCACAACGTGACCAAGTGGAGGGACGACGCCACGGTCATGAACGTCTTGAACAAGTTCAGGCACGTCCAGAGGTACTGCAAGGAGGCGGGGGTTCGGATTCGCTTCGAGGACGTCGTGGTCCGGGACGCCGCCGACGCCGACGAACGGAGGGGTCGAGTCGCGACGATGAGGGAGGCGGCGAACGGCGCGCTGGAGCGTGCGAGGGAGGACGTCCTCGCGTTTGAATCGGATCAAATGAGTAGGAAAGAGGCGGAAAGCGAGTGTAGCGGCGGAGCGAGTGAAGGGGGGATGTCGGCGGTCGAACGGTCGGTGGGTTACGACGGACGCGTCCTAGCGCTCGCGTTGGCCGCAATCGCCGCGGTGATCCTCGCGGCGGCGGTCCAGCTCCTCGGCTCACCTCGGTTGAGTGTTGACACTTTATAAATTACATCAGCCGCTACATCAGCCTACTGCACCACGCACGCTCTGTCCTCCTGGAACGCGTGGTCGTCGAGGGCGAGGTTATCTCCCCAGGATCCCGCCGGCGCATCCGCCCGAGCGGCGGCTGTGAGCGCGACTGCGAACTCACCCGCGGTGAGCCTCCTCTTGCCGCTGACGCACCCGTTCGGTGTCCCGTCGCTCCGCAGGTTGCTGACGTAGTCGTACAGCTCGCACGTCTTCGGCCACTGCGCGCGGGTGGACTCGGGTTGGAGGTAGAACGGCGGCACCCCGTTCATCTGCTTCAGTACCACCGACCCGGCGGGTTCACCGTTGAACGGCGCCTCCCCCGAGAGCAACTCGCCTAGGATCATGCACAGCGAGTACACGTCGCATGACTGCGTGTACGGCTTGTCGAGGCAGCCGGGATCCATCCAACCGATCTCCCCTCTGCGACGCGAGGACACCGCGCCCCTGCGGTAGCCCCCGCCCACCCCGCCGCCCTTCTGGTCCTCCTCCACCGCCTTGCACAACTTGTTCCCAGAGAGCACCGCCGCGGCGTAGTCGCCGTGTGCGCCGAGCCTTATGAGAACGTGGTGCGACCTGATGTCCTTGTGGACGAGTTGTTTCGTGTGCAGAAAGTCCACCGCGCGCGCGATGGGGGCGAGAATCTTGACAAACTGCGACGCGCCCGTCTTCCACGGCCGCGTCGACCGCACGTGCGCGAAGAGGGTGCAATCGAATCGTTCGCAGCACAGCCAGTCCCGTGGCCGTGCGGACCACGAGAGGATGCGGAGGAGGTTCGGGTGGTGCATGTCGCGCCCGGCCTGGATGTTCATCTCGCGCGCGTACTCGGCGATCTCCTCGTGACGCGCCTCGATCTCGCGCGCGCCCTCCCCCCCGTGCGGGTCGGTCGGTGCGTGCGCGTCGTGGTAGATCTTAACCGCGACGCTCGAGCCGTCGCACAGGAGGCGCGCGGGCTTGGCGGTGCATCGCTTGCCGTAGCCGAGGACTCCCTCCTCCAGCTGGATCCCCGCCGCGGCGAGCGTCGCGGCGGTCTCCCCCGAAACCCGCGGGTAGAAGCCCCTCGTGGCGAGCGCATCGGAGTTGATCCGGCCCCGCAAGCCCTGCTCCCACCGCTCGTCGGTCGGGGACTCCCCGCCGTTCGCGTCGACGGTCCGCGCCCGCCAGGCAGCCTCTATGCGCGCCGCGAGATCGGGATCGAGCTCGACCATGCTCTCGTCTCGACGGCGGGCCCCGGCGTGCTCAGTCCGACTCTCGGCGCGCGTGCTCTACGTCCTCCTCGCCGCGCGTTGAATAATGTCGTCAAGCGGAGATAGGACGACATCCTATCTATCCTATCTCCTCCAGTCCTCCGCGACCGGTCTGCGATGTGGACTGGACTTTTTTAATCACCGAATGCCAATTTTGACACAGAGCTCTGGAAATCGCTGTCACGAAATATTAGGAACAACCGGGCCCAGCCTATTAGGTCTCGATCTGTATATAAATATTCGCTTTTCAAAATGATGACGAGGCAGTTTGGATTGGAAAGAACGATCGGAACCGGTAGAACCGGGAACCGGGGTCTGAAAAGGCCCTACTCGTAAAAAGTATTTCTCGATATTTTCCAAAAATCATCCAAAACCCGAAAAGTGCGAAGCGTCGGGCTCGTCGACCTCTTCCCCCACACCACCGCGCGCGGAAACGGGGTTCGACCGACTCGCCCGGGAGCTCGTCCAGGATGACCTTTCCTCGGATCGTGCTGCTCCTGTGCCTCGCCATCGGCGCCCGAGCCGCGCACCCTCGCTCCCCCGAGAACTGTTTCTGCGAGACATGGTCTCTTGGAAATGCTCTCGGGGCTCTTGGCGGCTCGCAAAATGGAGCCGACTTCCGCCCCGGCACGTCGTACACCGGAGGGAAGAAGGTGACCTCCGCGGGCAACAACTGCGTTTCCTGGATGCAGGTGAGCCCCTCGCCCGCGACCCGACCGAACGTTCCTTGCCGGACCCCGATCCCCCCGAACCCGGACCCGCGACTCACCAATGGCGGACAATCGACGCGCCCAACGGCGACTCCCGTGAGAACCAACCACTTTTTCCCGCCGGGGTTCCCTCGCTGACTTCCCCCCTCACCTCCCCCAGGCTGGCTTTAAATGCCCCGTCCTCAACCGCAACACCACCGCCACCGCGGACTGGCGCCTCTCCGTCGACCTCCAGTCCGCCGCGCGCGTCATCGACGACACGAGCGTCGACGCGCTCCGAGAGAATCCCGAGCAGTGCTGGACCCCGGCGCTGTCCAAGGCGGGCTCCGCGGGCCACTGGCAGGACGGTCCCTGGTGCTTCGTGCAGGGCGACGGCACCGACACCGTCTCCCCGGCCACCGGGACGGTCCTCAACTTCGGCGACGGCGTCGGCGAGTGTCCCGGCCTAAGGCGCGAGACATGCGGCATCGGCGCGTGCGCTCCCCCGCGACCAGCATGCGTCGAGATGAACGCCGCGGCGACCAACGCCAAGGTGCTCCTCGCCAACGGCGGGTTCGAAAGAAGCGAGGCGCTGTCGGCGAAGTCCGCGACGCTCAGCGACGATCGACGCGTCTTCGGCCGGGACAAGGTCCCACTCAACTGGTTCTTCTGCAGGTGAGCCCCGACCCGAGTCTTCGTTCGCCGCGGCCCAAAGACTTGCCTGAAAACTAACAACGATTGCAATTCCCAAATTCCCCAAACGCAGCGTCTCGGCGGGCGCCACCGCCAAGGACGCGGAGGCTGACTCCAGCGTGCGATGCCCGACGTACGCCGACATCGTCGATAAGAACCCCGCCAAGCTACCCTGGAGGCTGGTCAACGACACCGCGTCGACGAAGGACTCGACCAAGTTCGCCGCCGAGCTCCGCGTGGGCGGGTTGAAAAATTTCAACCGCACGACCCTCCGCACCCAGCTGGGCTCCACCGCCTCGCTCGCCGCGGGCGCGACGTACAAACTGAGCGCCTGGATCCGATGCGGCTCCTACGGCTCGAGCGGCTACACCGCGAACTCCATCGACGGTAATCTCGTCGCGGAGGTTGGCGTCGAGGCGCTGCCGCCGATGTCGACTTTTCAGTACTCGGCGGCTTCCACCGACGCCACCGGGGTGCCGCCGTTCCAGGCCCTGCCCGTCGCCGGGAGCTCCGCCGCCGCGAGCGTCACGGATAGTAACCCGTGCGGCGGCAGTGCCAACACCCGCGGCGACTGGCGCGAGCTCACCGTCACGTTCGAGCCCGCGGCGACCACGCGAGACACGAGCGTGAGGATCAGGGTGAAGACCGACGCCGTCACCTCCTCCGACACCTCTTCCACCTTCTCGGGTTGGGTCGCCTTCGACAACGTGACGCTTACCCGCGTCACCGCGGCACCGAACGCGGCGACCAGCTGCAAGGAGGACAGCGAGTGGGACTGCAATCCCATGACGTCCAACTTTTACGAGAGACTCCGCGAGCAGCACGGCGTCCCGTTCTCGTCTCCGCAGTTCGCCTACCTCATCAACGGCCCGCTCAACAAGGCCAGGACTTGGGTGCCCGTGACCGAGAAGGAGAGCACCAGCTACGGTGGATACAACATCCCGGCGGCGTGCAACAGCCTGGTCGGCGCCAGGCTCCCCGGCCTCACCAAGCTGTCCATCAAGCTCGCCATGCTCAACACCACCGACGCCGAGCTCATCGCCGGCTTGGGCTGGGACGCCGCCTCAGCCGAGGACGGAGGGTTCGCCGCCGCGGACGTCGCCGCCGCGATCGCCACGCTCAGAGACGGCATCTCGGACACCATCAAGACGGGCGTCCTCAGACCTTTCGCGGGTCCTCCGCTCGGATCGCCCGCGTGGGAGGCTGGCCTCGTCGGCCCCCGCGTGCCGTTCAACACCGTCGAGGTCCTCGAGGGAATCATCAACACGTACGTGAAGGGCGGTACCTCGGGCAACTGGAAATCCGATCAATCCACGATGTGCGCCCTGGACGCCGACGTTTGGGCCCCGACGCTGTGCTACATGTACGCGTGGTATCTCAACTCCTACTCGTCGCAGTCTTACGTGATTAATTTCTTCCCCATGAAGCCAAACGGGGCTCATTTTGGATCCGTGGTGCACGGAGACTTGACGACCATGAGCTCTGAGGAGATCAAAACATCTCTGAACTGGCAATGGACCGCGCAGAACATCCCTCCTCACGTCTTCGGGATCATGCTCGGGGGTGGTCAGACCGCCATCACCAACCCGTATCTCGGGAACCTGACCATGCGAGGACTCTCGCCGTGCTCGGACCACTTCATGAAGATGGTTTACGCGATCAGCGCACTGCCCTATCCTTGCAACACCATCCTCGGATTCGATCAGCCGTGGATCGCGAAGGGATACATCACCACGATGCTCGATGCCTTCAAGGAGCAGAACGGCGGCAAGTGTGTCGACTCCCTCGACTACAAGAAGGGTCAAGACCTTGCCCTCGACGTCCTCAATCCACCGAAGAAGGAAAAAAGCAAGCTCAAGATCATCTTGGGCGGCGTCTTTGGAACACTCGGAGCCGTCATGATCATTTACATCGTTGCACGAGTCTACAGGAACAGGAAGCGGCAACGAATGGAGGAGGACCTCTTCCCCTTGAAGGACACCTCCGACGATTCTGTCACTACGAAAACTTCCACGGCTATCCTCTCCCTGGAGCCGGTGACTTCCAACTCTTTCATCAACTGGATGTCGGGTACCAAGACCGTGTCCAACTCCAGAGTGACAATCATCGAGCCCATCGCCACGGGCGGCGAGGCGACGGTGTCCCTCGGCAAGATGAACGGCAAGCCCGTCGCGGTCAAGGTTCTCAAATCTCTCAAGGATGCCGAGCACGAAATCAACATCTTCCGAGGCATGCCGCGGCACAGAAACCTGGTCCGCCTTCTCGGATACACCAACCTGGACAAACGATGGAGTCTGATTATGGAATACTGCAACTATCGCTGCCTGCACTCCTGTGCGATGTCCGGTGCCCTCTTTGACATTCCTGGAGGCTCCGCGGATGGTAAGAAAGGAAAGCTGCTTGAGAAAATCTTCAGGGAGACCCTCGACGGGCTGTCTGTGATTCATACCTCCGGGACCTACCACAACGATATTAAGCTGGAAAACGTCATGATAACCTGCAAGCAGCATTCCCTGATGTGTAACTGCATGAGGAACGGCCAGCTGGACAACCTGTGCGTCAAGATTTGCGACCTCGGGATGAGCAAGACGGCTGCATTTTCGTCATACTCGAGCGGCAACCTCGGCGGGACCATCTGCTACGTGCCAAAAGAGCGCGCGGACATCGCCGGGCTCGTTCACAGTCTCAACCAGGGTAAGACTATGCTAAAGCCGCAGAAAATGTGGACGCCGAACGACATCTACATCGTTTGCGATGTGTACGCCTTCGCGATCATGGCTTGGGAGCTCATGAAGTCGATGCTTGCCGGTCGGGAGATCAGAGTCGCCGACCCCGGGCAGGTTTGCGCATCCTCACCCCTGGCCATGTTCAACGGCCTCAGACCAGACGTGTCCGAGTTCCATCCCGAGCTCGCGGCGGCGTTTGGTCGATGGTGGGCCCACGATCCGACGGCCCGCACGTCCTCGGCGGAGCACCTGCGCCAGGAGTTGAAGCACGTCGTTCCCTTCATCCTCGAACACGCGGCGGCCGCCGTTGACCCCTCCACGCCTCGAAGCAGCACCCCGGCTTCGAGCGCGCACGTCACCGGCAGATCCAGCGCCGCGTCTCATGGAACCGGATCGAGCAGCAGATCCTCCGCCATCTCCGTGAACATCGCCTAACTACGGGCAAAGACTGATACATACAATGGATGCGGAAAGTTCGCATCCTGTCAAGCAAGATTTTTTACTATTATCGGCGAAGCCTGAAACAAAAGCGGGACGGTCCCGGGAGGGCTGCCCCTTTCGTGTTGTATTAAACATGTATCCGTTGTCTTATCGTTCCGCGCTCGTATCGTAGAATGTACCGCGACTCACTGTCTCTTCTTCCCCTCCGCCTCCGCCATCCTCGACCTCGTCATCGCCGAATACAGCTCGTCGGCGTCTGGCAACATCGCGGCGGCGTCGTCGAGCTCAGCCGACTCCGTCACCGCCCCGGCGCTGTCCGCCTCGGTGAACGCCCAAGGGTCAGGACTGGCGGGCACGGGCGATGGCGTTGGCTCGGGCGTTGGCTTATGGGGTACTCCCAGTACGGTACGCGGAGTACTCACGGACGCGGGCGGGACGGCATCTTCCGTGGCGTCATCCGCGAAGGCTCGCTCCACTCCGTCGTCTCCGTCGGTAACAGTACCTCCGTTTGTCTCCTTCTTGTCGTACTCGTCATCGTCCGAAGGTCGTGCCACCGCCCCGACGCTTCGCTTGCGCTTGTGCCGCGACATGGGCCGTCTCGTGTCCTCGGACATCTGGAGCAGGAAAGGCACGGGGTTCACGAAGAAGGAGCGCGGGACGCTGAAGACGTAAGCCTCGTGCGCGTCGCCGAAGCGAGCCGCGAGCTCGTCGTCCTCGAGCTTCGCGATCGCCGTGAAGAGGACGACGGCGGCGGCGAGCGCGGTGTACGCGGCGCCGTGGTTGGAGATGAGGGTCACGGCGGTCATGCCGATCATGAGCTGGCCGTACCGGGGGTGGCGAGTCGAAGCGTACACCCCGGTGGTGATGAGCTCGCCTCCGCCGCGCTCCACGGGCTCGAGCTCGCCGCGCCAGCCGCACGCGGTGCCGAGGTCCATCTCGCGCCACCACGCCAGCTTGAGCCACACCGAGTACGCCGCGAGGATCAACGCGAGGGTCATCACAGCCGACGACGGCGGGCCGAGGTCGCCGCCGAGGGTGTTCATCAGCGTCGTCCTGGTGGGCTCGGAGACGAAGACGCGAACGACGCCCACGACCGCGGCGGTGTGGAGGGCGACGGTGGGACCGCGCCCGAGCCTCCTCCACAGGCCGACGAGGGAGTGGATGGAAAGCCAGTAGGGGAGCATGCCGAAGGTGAAGGCGACGGCGAAGACGCCGAGCCAGTATCGAAACGCGTCGGGGCGCGGAAACGCCACCGATACAGCCTCGGCAACCTGCGATACCGCGACTGCCGCCGCGAGTCGCGCGCGGAAGAGGAGCGAGTCGGGGGATGATGAGAACATGACGCGGGAGTGGGGATGCGGGCGAGAGAGAGGGACGCGTCGAGCGCGCGCGGGGGTCTGCGCGCGCGGGGGGGTCTGCGCGATACGACGAAGGGACGAGAGAGCCACGACGACGAGTGTCGTCAGCTCCGAGCAAACTCAAGAGCCATCCAGCTCGCGGCGACAGTCAGACAGTCTGACAGATGACGAAACCGCCGTGATAACGCACACGGTTTCAAAAGAAGATGGCCGCCGCGTTGACCAAGTAACTTGCGCGAATGCGATCTTAGTCTCATGAGGTGGTTTGGAGTAAGAGCTCTTAACACCAGTCGAGTGTTATAAGTAGACTAAGCAGAAAGAAGACGCGAAACCGCCGTGAACTACCTACCCCCCGCCCTTCCCCTCTGACTCCTCAACCTTCACCGCCACCAGCAGCGCGCAGTTGTACACCGTCTGCAGCATCGACGACGGGTCCGACGTGTACCTGCTCTCGCTCATCTCCCGTTTCTCGATCCTCAAACCCACGTGATTCGCCGCTAAACACACGTCGTCCAAACTCATCTCCACCGAGAGCTCCTCCTCGGTACCGACGTACCCGGCACCCTCGGCCCAGTGGTACAGCAACGGGCCGAAGTTTATCCACGTCCCGCCGGGTTTCAGGCACCGCGAGATGACCTGGAGGTACTCCACGACGTTGTGCGCGGTGTCGATGAAGAAACACGTGCACACGGAGTCCCAGGCCGATACGTTTTGTTCGTCGCCGTAGCACTCGACAAAGTCCCCTGCGCACATGGACATGGACCCGCCGGTCTCGTTCATCCCTGACGACCACGCCGGGACGTCGGGGATCCGAACCGTCGCGAGCTGGTGCGCGTCGCTCTGGTGGTTACAGTTGGAGTGGACCCAAGGGTGGATCACCCACTCGTTGGCGTCGTCGGCGTGGTTGAGGACGTACGAGCTGGTGAGCAGCATGTAGTAGCTGAACTCGTTGCCCTCGGCTTCGTACCCTCGCCTCGCGATCTCCATGACGAGCCTTCCTAACCCCGCGCCCGGGACCAAGACGCGCGGCGGGTACTTGCCCTCGTCGGGCTTGGGCGGTGGGAGCCGCGCGGTGAGCTCGCGGATGATCGGACCGTGCGATTGCTCTCGCTCCCCCGCCGCCTCCGCGGACCAATCGCGCGCGAGATTCTTGAGAACGTACCGCACCTTCTCGACGTCGGCGGGGGCGACGCGGTGAAGTGACCTGCCGGTGGCGTCTGTTCCCTCGGCTGGCGGCACACGCAGGTGCGGCGGCACGTCGTCACCCATGTAGGTGGCGAGCATACCTTGGAGGAACTTGTCGTTCCTGCTCACGCACCGGTACGCCTCGACGTGCTTGTCTCTGTGATGGGCGAGCAGCGTTTGGTGCGCCGGCGGCAGGCGCTCGAACATGCGTTCCCACCGGTGCACCTCCTCCGCCGCATCCGTCGCGTACCCCTGGATGGCCCGGCATATCTTGATGAACGCCTCGCGCTCCTGCTCCACCTCCTCAGCCTTCGCCCCGTCCATCGCGCGCGACCAATTATAAATGATTCGGCACCCTGGAGCTTTTTGGAGCTTTCTCCGAGAAAAAGTTGAACGTTGAAGCGAGCCTCCGTTGAAGCGGGTCATTGATACCCGCGCGGGCGGCACCGGGCGCATCCGCCGCGCGCGTGAGGTCCGTTAGGAGGTCGTCGAGTCATCCAGCCCGGGCGCATCCACCGCGCTCGGGGCCTGGGTCGATGGCCGCCCAGGACACCTCGGGATGGAACGAGCCGGAGCTGAGGGGCGAGATCCAGAGGCTCCGGCTTCGAGAGGCCAAGGCGAAGAAGAAGTACGACCAGGCGCGCGAAGAGGCTTCGGAGAAGGAGGATGAGGTGGGCAGGCTGATGGAGAAGCTTCAGGACGTGATGGTGTCGCTCGACGTGTCGCGTGAGGAGTGCGAGGGGCTCCGACAGGCGGGACCCGTGGAAACCTCCGCGGACGTCAACTCGTCGGCATCCCCCTCCGAGGACGAGCTCGCGGCCGTCAAGTCAACCCTCGCGGACCGAGACGCCGAGCTCGCCAAGGCCAGGGAGTTCCGCGCCAAGGCCAAGGCCAAGATTCAGGACCTCGAGGGCAAACTCGCGGCATCGAGGGCCGCATCCAGCGCCAACGCAGGAGGACCGGGAGCATCGACATCGGGATCGTCCGAACAGACGGATGAAACCGCCGTGGCGTTAGCCAAGGCCAACAGGATCAACGTGAGGGCGGTCGCCAAGATCAAGGACCTGGAGGCGTCCCTCGCCGCATCCAAGGAGGCGGCGGCCGTCGCGGAGGCGCGCGTCGCGGCCGCGGAGTCCGCGTCGACAGCGGGACCTGAAGACACGGCGCTCGTCGAGCGAATCTCAGAGCTCGAGCGTGAACTCGACGCGAAGACGACGGAGATGGACGCGACGGTCGAGGCGGCGCAGGCGAACGCGCGAGCCACGCAGGAAACCCTCGAGTCCAAGCTTCGCGACGCGGAAGGACGAGCGGGTCAGGCCCTGAGTCGGCTCGCCGAGGCGGAGGCGGGGGCGAAGGCGCTGGAGGAAGCCGCCGCCGCCGACTCGAAGGCGGCTGAGGCTGACTTGAAGGCGGCTGAGCGAAGGGCGTCCGCCGCCGAAGCCGCCGCATCCGCGGTCCCTGAACTCACCGCCGAGCTGGAGCAGGCGCGGGTCGCGGCCAAGAACGCGGACGAGAAGTGCGAGTGGAACCAGAAGAAGCTCCGCAAGGCTATCGAGAAGGGCAAGGGAATCGAGCAGGAACGGAACGACCTGCGCGCGAAGCTGGACGACTCGGAGGCGGAGGCGGCTGGACTGAAATCGGCGGTGGAGGGCGCCAGGGTCGGGGCGCTCGAAGCGGAAGCCGCCGCGAAAACGAGGGCCGAATCCGCCGAACGCGCGCTCGCGGCTGCGGAGAGTGCGGCGGCGGAGGCGGGTGCCAGGGTCGGGGCGCTCACGGCGGAGGCGGCGGCGTTGAGATCGTCGGCGCAGGCGGAGCTCACAGCCGTGAAGTCGCGAGTGACGTCACTGGAGGCTGACCTCGCGGCTGAGCGGGAGAAGGCGGCGACGGCTCAGGAGAAGGCGGCAGAGGCTGCGGCGAGCGAGCGCGAGGCGGCGCTGTCGAAGACGTCGGCTGAGCTCGAATCTGTAAAGAGGGAGCTCGCGGGGCGGGACGCTGAGCTTGAAAAGGCGAAGGATTTCCGCATCAAGGCCTACGAGGACGATCTCGCCGCGAAGGCACGGGAGCTGGAGGCGGCGAGGAAGGATGCCGCGGCGGCGAGGAATAATATCGAGTACGCGAAGAATGATACCGAGTGCGCGATGAAGGCTGCCGAGAACGCGAGGCGGAACCTGGCTGAGGTTAAAAGGGACTTGGATGAGATCAAACAGTCACACGCCGCGGAGACGGCTCGGCACGAGGACAGGGTACGGGAGCTGAACGAGCGGATCGAGTCCGAGGTGGGTGAGCTCGAGATTGAGCTCTCCGGCCAGCTCGACGCGAGGACGGCTGAGCTGGAGTCTGTCAAGGCGGAGGAGGCTGCGCTGCGCAAGAAGCTGGACGCAGTCAAACAGGAACTCGAGCCAGTCAAACAGGAACTCGATTCGGTCAAGAAGGAGCTCGAGTCGGTCAAGAAGGAGCTCGACTCCGCAAACGACTCGCTCGGGAAGGCGAAAGACTTTCGCACCAAGGCTAAGGAACGAATCGCCGAGCAGGACGCCAAGATTAAAGACTCCGACGCCAAGGTCAAGGATGCGCAGACCAGGGCCACGGCGGCGGAGGGCAAGGTCACCGATGCCGAGTCGAGGGCTTCAGCCGCGGAGGCTAAGCTGATGGATGTGGAATTCGAGGCCACCGCCGCGGAGGCCAGGGCCAAGGACGCCGAAGCCAAAGCCGCCGCCGCGGAGGCGAGGGTTAAGGATGCCGAGAGTTCCAAGCTTACAGACTCCGACGCCAAGGTTAAGGATGCCGAGGCTAGGGCCATCGCCGCGGAGGCCAAGGCTAAGGACGCGGAGGCCAAGGCGGCGGCTTCAGAGGCGAGGATGAAGGACGCCGAGAAGGCGCTGAGGGAGAAGGCTGTCGAGCTGGAGTCCATCAACGACATGTTCAAATCAGCCAACGAAACCTCCGCCGCGGCTCGCACGCACCTCGACCAAGCCGGGAAGGAGTTCGACTCGCGACTGGAACGCGAACGGAAGGAGCACTCCGCGAAGGTCGACGGGCTCCGCCGAGAGCTTGCAGTTAAAGCCGAGGAAGCCGCCTCCGAGGGCGAGAGGGCGGCCGCCGCGGCGGCAGCCGCCGACGCCGCCGCCGCGAAGTTGAAGGACGCCGCCGTCGAGCTCGAGCGCGTGAAGAAAGATTTGGTTCTCGTCAAAACCGAGCTCGAAGCCGCGAAGGGAGCCGCCCGGGACGCCGATCGCGAGAGGGAGCAGACGGTGAAGGACCTGCGGATGGCGCAGGAGCGCATCGTGGCGCTCGCCGCCGAGGCTGAGCAGGCGGCTGCCGAAAAGGAAGGAGCCGCGCTGCCGGAGGCTGCCGCGATGGAGGCGTTGCGAAGGGAGGAGGACCTTCGCGCCGAGCTCAACGATCTCGCCGCGGAGCTCGACGACGCCCGCCGGGACGCCGACACCGCCGTGGCCGAGTTCGAGGCTAAACGCCAACGCCTGGAGACCAAACTTGCGGACACGGAGAAGGCCCTGGCGGCTGCGAAAGAGCGGCAGAGCGCGCAAGCCTCCGAGCACGCCAGGCGGCTGGAACGCGCCAGCGAGGAACTGGCGGAGATGCACCGGAAACTTATCCAGACGCAGAGCGAAGCCGCGGAGAGCGCGGGCGCGACGGACGCGGTGCGTAAGCGCCTCGAGGGACAGCTCGCGGACGCCGCCGCGCTCGCGGAGACCCGCGTCGAGACACTGGAGCGCGAGCTGCGAGACGCCGTCAAACTCGCCCAAGCCGCAAAAGCCGACGCGGAATCGGAAGTCGCCGCGCTCAAAGAACGAATCGCGACGCTCGAGTCCGACGAAACGCAAAAGCAGGCGCACGCGCGGGAGCTCGCGGACGCCGAGAAGAGAATATTCAACGCCGAGCAGCGGCTTCGCGCCGCGGACGAGACCGCCGAGCTGGCCACTGCCGACCTTCGAGCCCGACTCGCGGCCGCGGAGAGGGACGCGAAATCGGCGACGAAACGGGCGGAGCGGGATCGAGCCGAGGCGTCCGCGCGAACCGCCGAGCTCGAGCGCGCGATCGAGGCGCTACGAACGACGGAGGCCATCGAACGACCCGTGGAGGGTCCGGGACACTCGGAGGAGGTGGAGTCGCTCGAGTCCGAGAACGCCGAGCTCAGGCGGCGGGTCACCGAGACGTTCCAGGCGCTGCAAGGGGCGCACACCGTCGCCGAGCAGACCAAACGAGCGGCTCAGGAGACGGTCAAGGCGGCCAAGCGCGCGCAGGCGCTCGCCGAGGCTGACCTCACGCACGTCCGCGAGGAGCTCGCGGCGGCCAACGCGGCTAACGCGCTCACCTCGCACGCCGCGGGCGCGCAGCTGGACATGGACAGGAGTCGCCTGGAGGAGGCGGAGGCGGCGCTGGAGGCGCAGCAGCTCGCGTTGGAAGCTGCGCAGAGAAACGTGGCGAAGGAGTCCGACCGCGCGGACGCCGCCGCCGCCGCCGCCGCTCGCCGTGCGTCCGAGCTCAACGACGCCAGGGAGGAGATCGATCGCTTGCGCGGCGGAGGCGGAGGCGGAAGGGGAGCTCGGCCGTATGAATCATCCGCGAGGACCTCCCCGGCTTCCACGCCGAGGTCGTCAAACGGCACAGGTATCAACCCACTGACGACGCACGTCAACGCGGTGAGGACGAACAGACCGCCACCCGCGCCCACGCCCGCGCCGTCCACCGCGGCCAAGGCTGCGGCCGCCGCGATGGGACGCGCGCCGCCATCCGCGTACCGACGAGGGTCGCGGTCCCCGTCGCCGCGGGGGAACGGCGACCAGGGCGGCCCCGGGGTCAAGGATGCGTTTCGCGGGCATTTCGCCGACCCGGGGGGTGCCGAGGGGGGTGCCGACACAGCTGTGCAAGCGGGTATTGACCACATGGACGGGCGACGACGGGCGAGTGTTCGTGCCGGGAGCCAACGAGCTCGGCCGCACGACTGGAGCAACTACCCATACGAGGACAACGGGAACGACTCGAGGGGTTCGGGTTCGGTGGCGAGGGCGGAGCGACGGGGTGCGCGGGGCGGTTCGGGCGCGAGGGACGCGCTGGACCAGGAGCTGGCCAACGCGAGGGACGTGTTGGACCTCATACGCGGGGGAGCGGCGTCGTCCTACGCCGGGTCGGACGACGACAGTCCGAGGTAGCGCATAGGTATTTTTGTCGAGAAGAAAGAGCCAACGAGAGACGAAACTCACTCGGAGATCCCGTCGCCAGCTCACCTTATCACTCAGCCGCAGAAGATCAGGCGCGCCGACATGGGTCTCCTGGCGAAGGCGGTTCGAAAGTACGGGGTGGCGGTGGCGAGGATGGAGGAGGAGGTGAACAGGCCTCCCCTCGCGTCCACGTCCACCCCTCAGGACACCATCGTCGAGCCCGCAGCGTCCGGGGCGGCGCCGGCGTCGTCGGGCTCGGGTCAAGGATCGGTCGGCGGCAAGGAGGCACCCCGCCGTTACAGCAAGGTTGAGCTGCCGTCGCAGGAGCAGATGATGATGGACGACATGATGAACAACTGCATGGTCAAGATGGTGCTGTCGTGCGTCATGGGGGGCGCGCTGGGCGGGGCCATGGGCATCTTCTTCGGCGCGTTCGAGCCGATGCAACCCGGGGAGGAAAAACTCGGAATCATGCAGTCGATCAAAAACTACGGCCGGCAGAGTTTGTCCAAGTCGTGGTCCTACGCGAAAGGTTTCGCGGCGTTCGGCGCGCTGTACTCGGGATCCGAGTGTGTCATCGAACAGACCAGGGCCAAGCACGACATCTACAACAGCGCGTACGCGGGGTGCTTCACCGGCGGCGTGATGGCTCGGTCGGGCGGGAAGGAAGCGATGGCGATGGGTTGCGCCACGATGGGGGCGCTGTCGGTTGCCATGGACCGGTTCATGGACATCCATTAGTAGTTGGACGAGCTTAGATGGCGATCGCTTTAATTTTTTATGTACTCGCTCATTCGATGAGCGGTGTTCTTTACAAGGAAGTCTATCTACTTCGAACTTTGATTGGGAAAGAATCATTTGCGGGCGGTTCAGAACCCGGTTATCGATACAGTAATCCGTACATCTCTCCTCGCCCTCCCCGCTTGGGGCACCGATTCATGAAGGTACTGTCGGTGTCCCATCCTCACGGGGCGGAAGGAGAGGCGGAGGGTGCTTCGGCGACGGTGTCTCAGTCGCCTCTGTCTCGCGTCGTAGCGCGTTTGCACCCGCCTGAAGAACTCGGTGGTATGTGTTTGATGTGGTACAGGTACAGTGGGCTTTGGTACAACAGGTTGGATGTCCCGTGTGTCATGTGCGTTGCACGCGGCGGCGCCGGCGTCGCCCGTGCGGTAATGTGACCGCACATTGAATTCACACGATGGAATCAGGCGATGGGATCAGTGCGAGTACATGCCGGCGAGGACCATGAGCAACACGGCGCCGTCGTAATCCGTCAGCAGCGCGGTGCTCTTGGCAACCTTCCCGGCTCTCAGGTACTCCCCACCCTCCTCAGCCTCGACGTCGGGCGCCAGCTTTAGTCTCCGCTTCTTCTTCGGCTTACCGTCCATATCCAGCTTGTCCCCTTTGTCGCCAACCTTGCTTCGCTTCACCGGATGCCCGTTGGAGTCGAGCAGCGCGGGTCGCTTGCGAGGCGGCGCGGGTGGCGGGACGTGCCCCGGGGGCCACCCACCCGGCGGCGGGAGCTTCCCCAGCTTGAACCGAACCCCGCACGCGTTGCACAGCGTCTTCGGGCCGAGCGGGCCGTTGCGCCACAGCGGCGTCTTGGACGTGCGGCAGTTGGCGCAAACCTTGCCGGCGCACGGAGCCGGCAGCCCGCCGTGATCCGCGTCTGCGGTGTGATCCGCCTCTGACTCCTTCGGGGTGACGACAACCGCGGGAACCGCGGCGGGCACCTGCGGCGTGGGAATGGCGTGCGCCTGCTGTGCCTGCGCGTCCACACCGGGCGGCGCGTACTGCGGCGCCCTGGCGTTGAGCTCCTTCAGGGAGGGCACCTTCTGCATCCCCTGCGTCATGTGTTCGTACCTCTTGAGCAGCGTCTGCACCTCCACCAGGTTGGGCGGGTGCGGATTGGCAGCCGCGGTGAACGCGTTCATGGCCATGATCTGCGGATGCAGCAAGTACGGGTTGGCCGCGTACGCCGCGGCGTAGTTGGCCTTCATCTGTTCGTGGTAGGCGTTGGCCTGAGCCTGCTGCGCCGCGCTGTGATTGGGAGGGTGGTGGGAGGAGGCGGGGGGTCAGATTGCCGCGCGCGTTGAAACCAAAGGAGAACCGTGATTCCCGGTTTGGAAAATTGGACTGCGGGTCAAACCCAAAACGAGAATTCCGCATCGAAAGTGAACCGTTGAAAGGATTTGCCGGTGTTTTCATCGGCCCGGTTCTACGAGTCGGACGCGGGCCGCGGGTGCAATCGCGCGGCGTGGCGCGCCGCCCGAGCCTCGGGAACGGCCCTAAGGCCACCGGAGATGCCATCGGTGCCCACACGGACACAGATCCCGGGCTTCATCCCGTCCAAAACGCGCGTCGCCGGGTTTGAAACGCGCGTTTCAAATGCGAACACCGAGTTTTTGAACCGCGTCCCGGGCGCGGTGAAGGGGCGGAGTCCGGTTGTTTTCCGCGGGACCGGCGATCTAATCGCGCGTGGCGACGTCGACGGACCCGCGGAGAACCGCCGAAGATGGACGCGAACGCTTCTTCGCGCCGCCAGGTTTCCCGAGCGATGCGGGCGGTACAAAAAACTCACCTCTGCGGGGGCGCGTGCGCCTGTTCCGGGTGCTGCTGCCCAGACGTCGCCATTCCGAGAATCTGGCGTGCGATGCGGTGTGTCCGATGGGACTTTCGCGGGCAATCGCGCGACGGGCGACGCTTTCTAAGCGCGGAAACTCGCGTGGAAGGTACGACCGGGTACCGTCCGCGTCAAATTTCGCAAACGCGCGGTCGACGCTTCGTACGTCAGTTAGGACGCCGGCGTTCTCCGGGGCGGCGTGCTTCAAAAACACCCCGCGATTGACACTGGGTTTGCAACCGAGTTACACCGAGCCGGATGCCTCAACGGCACGTCCGTAAACGACGGCGGTGTGGGTGGCGCGACGCGTCCGCGGGCCTTGGCACGCGGACGGAGGGACACTGGAATGTGTCCTGTTCAATGTAGGCGGACGAGCGACGGGTGCTGTCGGTCGTCGCGCGCGAATTGCGAGTGATGAGGCCGGCGATGGTGACGCGCCCTTCTCGATGGCTCGGCAAACTTTTTCGAGGCGAACGCGGGAAATTTATCCACGAAACGTGCTTTTTTTGCGAAAACTTGGGAAAAATCAGACCAATTGCCCATACACGACTGCATTTTCGGAAATTGTTAAAATTCCCCTGAAGGCGAAAGGGGGAATCGGGAGAGGGACACGTGGGATGTTTTTGTTGGTTCCGCGCCGCAGGTCGAGTAACAACTCGGCAAATTGCCTGGTGGGTTTTTTTTCGTGCGGAATTCGCGAATTCCCATAGGCCCGAGGCGCGCAGATTTTGAGATTCAGTGCAAAAAAACGTGCTGAGTCGGATCGCCGACGCACTTTTCAACCCGAGTTTTGGGTTTGGATCTCCCCAGTCAATTTTGCTCATCTGCTTTCGCCAATTTTGGGAACCACCATTCGCGGTTGGAAATCGGTTTCATCCAGCACCGGTTCGGGCTTTGGACCGGGTTGCTCGCGTTTGAAAATCTTTTCATTTTCCCGCGCATCGGGTGGTTCGGCCTTCTAACGGTGTTTCGACGTCTTCCTTGGACGTGGAGGCGGAGTCGTCGTTGGTTCGTGGCCGCGTCGCACACGTCAGACGTACACGCACGTGCGCGACAAAGTTCTCGGAACCTCTCCGTCCTCCGCCGCCTTCCTCCGCCGCCTTCCCTCGCCGCCTTCCCTCGCCGCGTCTGGACCGAACGTCGACTCCACCCCGCACCCAGCGTGTCGGCCCTTGAGCCACTTCCCAGAACAAATATGACTCGACTCGTCGGTGCGTTTGTGCTGCTCCTGGCGCTCTCGTGCGCGTCTCCCGTCGCGGGTCAGGCGGCGAGCGCCCAGGGAGGGATGTATTACGGTCCTTTCCGCGGACCCTTGTACGGGTGAGTGCCCGATACTCGCCGACGCCCGATCCTCCGTTCGCGTATGCGCACCAAGATAAGAAACCCGCCAGGCTGACAAAAACCAAAAACTTTCGCAGCGCCGGCACCATAGGAGCCATCGACCCTTTCATGGGCGGCGTCCGCTCCGTCGCCGTCGTTCCCACCGTCAGCTTCGGCGGCGCGCCCCGTGTCCTTCCCACCGGCCCGGTGGGAGGCATCATCGGCCCCTACGGCCGCCCCGCGCCCATCGGCGGCGGAGTGGGCGTGAGCCGCACCGCCGTCGTAGGAGTCAACCGAGGAGCCGGCGTCAGCGGAGTGATCCGCCCGGGAGGCCGAGGCCCCGTGAACCGCCCGAACCGCCGGGGCCGGCTCCTGCAGACCGCGACGATCGTGTGAACGTAACCCTGACTGAACGCGCGTCTCGTCACTCCGTTAGTTTCCTACGACTTCATTCGTCTTGTTACACGATGACTCTTACACAAACGCGACCGACTACCTATACTGGGGATGCTTGACGACGTGCATGTACGGCACGGGCCTCTGCGGCAGCCCATCCGCGTCCCCGTCGTCCTCAAACTCCAGAAGAAAGTCCCCGTACTCGCTCCCGAGCTTCCGCGCGCTCTGCACCACCACCGCGCGGTAGAACGTCGTCGTCATGGGGTACACCGCCAAAACCGCGGTGCCCGGGAGGAAGTTTTGGCCCTCGCGGCACAAAGCGCTCCTCGGCATGGCGATGACCAGGTCCTCCGGTATGTGGTACACCTGCCCGCTGCCGTCGTCGCTCTCCTCGTCGGCGTCCATCACCTCGTACGCACCCTCCTCCGGCTTGTGCGCCACCACCACCGCAACGATCCATTCCTGCGCCCCAGGATCGCCCGACACCTCTCCGATGTTCGCGGCGACGCGTTCACCCGGCTGCGGCGGCAGCGGCACCTTCTTCTTGTGCGACTTCTTCTGCGGCGCCTGCGCCGGCATGGGCGGTGCGTTCCCGTGTGTGCCGAGGTCGAAGTCGTGGCCGGACATGAATGCCATGGTCATCGGGTCGAGCGCGCCACCCGCGGCGGGTGTGTCGGCGTCGACGGCGAACTCGTCTTCGAACCCCGCCTCGTTTCGTTCCTTCATCTCCTGCGTGAACGGGTTGAGCTCCTTGTCCAGGGCGCCGATGTTGAACTGGATCATCTCCATGGCTATGTGCGCCAGCCGCACCTTCTCCGTGGACAGCTGGACGATGTCCACGTGGTTCTTCTCGATCTCGTGCCTCGCCTTGCTCGTCGCGTCGATGTCGTCCGCGCTCGCCTGCCGCGACGACGCGCTGGGCATGGCGAGGCATTTGTCGACCCGATCCTGCGTCTCCTTCTTCAAGGTCACCAGGCGCTCGTCGATGTCCTTGATCGTGTGCACCACGCGCTGGAGCTCGACCGGGAGGGAGGAGGAGACTGCGCGGGTGGGACGGAAAAAGGGTGTGGGTCGTCAGTGAGACGGTGGACGGACGAATTGGAGAATTTGGATTTTAGGGTTAGCGAGAGATCGCGTCTCGTGTCGGGTCCATGGCGCACCTTCGACGTATTTCTCCAGAAAGGTGAGCGGGTTCACCGCGGTTGACGCCATCGCGTGGCCGCGGGAGCTGCGACGCGCAGCCTCGGAGGCCTGCGCGGGCGTGAACTGAGCGGGAAATCGAACGCGAACATCGTATGGCCTCCCAGTCTAATTTCAGTTCAAATCACGGGAGGGTTTATTCGAACAAGACGAATTGCGAGGTCATAATCACGGTCGACGGCGACGCGCCCGATCGGTCCCGTACCTCGAGACCGCGACCGCGCGTCGAGTCCAAACCCCTTCGCGGGTGTGATCGAACGCGTGAAGACCCGGCGAGGTCTAAAGCGAGGTCCCAACCGGTCGCCATGGCGGACATAAAAGACATCATGGGCATCAAAGCCTCGGCCAAGGCGCCCGCGGCGAAGAAGCAGAAGACCGCCGCGGAGAAGAAGCCGGATGGGATATCGCGCGAGGCGTGGCAGATCATGCGGGACAACCAGCAGACGGACGCCCTGGCATCCGTCGTGCCCACGCACGCGGGCCTGAAGGACAAGCGCAAGGTGTCCGCCCGGAAGGTGTCGTGGTCGTGGCAGCCCTTCAAGAACAGCGCGAGGACCGACAACCTCATGCTGCGGCACTGGGTCAAGACGGGCACGGGAGGCACGCTGCTGCCGGGCAGCAACGGCGGCGACGTCGGCGGCGACTACGCCTTCTCCAAGTACAACAAGAAGGTCGACATGGTCATGTACAACGACGAGGAGTACGAGAACCTCCTGCAGTTCGATCAAGACTGGAGCAGGGAAGAGACGGATTACCTCTTCGAACTACTGGCGCGCTTCGACCTTCGGTTCCTCGTCGCGCACGACAGGTGGGAACGCGAGGGAGGGAAGGAACGCACGGTGGAGGACATGAAGGACAGGTACTACGCCATCGCCCGCAAGCTCCTGGAGGCGCGCGCGGACAACCCCGAGGAAGCCGCCGCGCATCCCGTCATCAAAGACCCGTTCAACAGCAGACACGAGATCGATCGCAAACTCGCGCTCGGCGACCAGATGGAACGGACCAACGCACTGGAACGCGAGGAACGCGCCATCCTCGACGAGGTCAAGGCCATCGAGGAGCGACGCCGCGTGGAGGCACGCGCGCTGAGCAACAGAGCCGCCGCCGCGTTCAACCCGTACCGGGTGGATCAGACCCGACACTCCATCGACGTCGACGAGATGCGGGAAGAGGCGGAGGCGGAGTACGCGGATGGAACCCCGTCGCTGCCCACGGCGGAGGGCGCGGATGTTCGGCCACCGGCGGGAGTGTACGCACGCGGCGTGCACGTCAATACCGTGGCTGGCGAGATGGCCACGGCGGCGGTCGGCGCGGGGGGCGCGAGGGGCGTGCGCAGGATCGAGACGGCGGTTGAAGAGCTCGGGGTGAAGCCGCCCGTCGTGTCCACCCGCGCGGTGTGCCAGAACTGGCTGAAGCTGAGGGAAGAAGTGACCGAGATGCTGGAGCTGCGCAAGGCGCTGGCGAAGCGTCAGGAGGAGCTCTGCGGCACCACGCCGGCGAGCGAGGCTGCCGCCGCCGCGGCGCCAGCTGCGAAGGCGGCGGCGGAGGTGTTTCAGAGCGTCGGCTTGCTGGACACCCCGCGGTCCAAGGCGCCGGAGCAGGTGCTCGGACCCGACGGTCAGCCCATCGGCGTGAGGCCCGCGAAGAGGGACAATAAGAGGAAGATGCCCGCGAGGTACGAGGACGCGCCGCCCTCGCCGCCCCGCCGCAGCGCCGAGAAGAGGGCGAGGAAGAGCTGAGCGACTTGACTGCGACGCGTTGTAAGAGAATCAAAAAACTTTTTCTCAGACGTGCCGAGCGTTTTGGCCGATACGTCGTGGCTTTGCGTCTCCACAACATGCCGCCCAAGAAACGCAAGCAGGACGATTCCGACGCGGACGGGGACGATGTCAAGCCCCAGCCGGTGATCGACCACGCGCGATCGGCGATCGAGCACATCTCCCACTGCACGATGGAAGAGCTGCGCCTGGTGTTCGAGGCAGCCCGCCGAAGGCAAGATCGCTTGAGCTTGCTCGCAGCCAACAGGTTTGAACCCGGTGACACGGTGACATGGAAGGGCAAATCCGGAGCTCAGTTAACAGGAACAGTCGATAAGATCAACAAGAAGACCATAGGAGTCACCACCTTCGGACCTCTCCTGGACCAGTGGACGGTGAGCGCGCTGTTGCTGAAAAAAGTTGAGTAAAAGATTAGCACACGACGCGCGAACGTGAGTTACGACGTTGAAACAAACACCTAAGACTCTTAGCTCCCGATGATCCCCTTGAAGAACCTGGCAGCCTCGCCACTCACCGCCGCGAGCAACAGCCACCACGCGAGCGAGTCGATCGCCCCGAGCGGTCCACCGTCGGCGTCCAGTCCAATCGCCCTGAACGCCAGAGACACCGCCACCCACGGCCCGCAGATCCTCACAATGGCGGGCGTCACCGCGAGGAACATCCCGAAGGCGTCACCGTCGGACATGGCGAACATGAACACCTCGACGCGGTTCTCAGGTATCTTGGACGACGGCAGGAGCAGCTGCTTGACCACCCTCCCGGGCTCCACGTCCCATCGCTCCACGTGTTTGACCACCTTGCCGGTGGATGGGTCGAACACGTGCGTGGTGCCTCCCGCCGCCGCGAGCTTGGGCCGCCACGGGAGGTCCAGCACGCAGGAGAACCTCCACGACGTCTCGAGCTCATCGCCGCGTTCCTCCCAGTTGGTGATCTTAAGGTCGATGTCCTCCATCATGCCCCCGAGGTTGCCCACGTTCTGCTTGAACCGGTCGACACCCTTGAACGAGACAAAGGGATCGGCAAACTCGCAGTCCGGGTCGTAAGCGGCGAGATCCCCTTTGCCGCTGACGAAGTAGGACTGGTCGTAGTCCTCCTTCAGCAGGGCGACGACCTGCTCGCGCTCGAGCGTACCCCCGTTCTTGGCCATCGCCTCCGCCACCGCCGCGGAGGATGCCGCCGAGCCCGACGGCTTGTCCTTGGTCGCCCCGACGACTTTGCCCACAGCCTCCGCGCCGTACCAGACCGCCTTGAGTCCGGCTCCGACATCCTCCGTCTCTTTTTCGGCTCGGACGACCACGGATGATCGACGGCGTACTGCCCTCGGGCGGGCCCCGAGGGCCACGGGCCCGATACGGGAGCCGGATGCGACGGCGAAGCAAGGCGGCATCGCGTATCAATCTGACAACTGGCGAGGAGATAAGATCGATATTTTCCCAAACTCCGACGACATTCCTCGATGGCTGCCGTCGCACCCAGCGTCGCCGTCCCGCGGCTCGGGGCGTCGCGCCCCGCGCGCGCGACCTCCCTCCGCCCCGTCTTGAGGGCCCCATCATCCGCCCGCCCCAACCCACGGTGCAGGGCCGCGTCCAACGAGACCGCGAGCACCTCGTCAGCCGCGGAGACGGCCACGTCGTCGTCGTCGTCCGCCACAACCGAGACGGCCGTGTTCGCGCTGGGATGATTCTGGAGCCCCGAGGAGACCTTCTCCTCGGTGTCGGGAGTCATCAAGACCAGGGTGGGATACACGGGGGGCGACCGCGCGGACCCAAACTACGGCACCGTGTGCAACGGCGACGGGCACACGGAGGCGCTGAAGATCGACTTCGACCCGAGCGTCGTGTCCTTCGCCAAGTTACTCGATATGTTCATGGCGCAGCACGACCCGTGCGTGCCCATGACCACGCAGTACCAGAGCGCCGTGTGGCCCCAGAGCCAGGCGCAGGCGGACGCCGTGGTCGCCGCCATCGAGCGCGTGGAGAACGAGCGGGGCAGGCCGGTCTACACCAAGGTTGAAAAACCAAAGGAATGGCACGACGCCGAGTGGTACCATCAGGACTACAACAACAAGAACAAGCTCCGGCTGGCGGCCGCGTTCGGGGTGTTCGTGCTGAACAACATCCCGCACGGCAGCTTCCCCGGGCAGGAGCCGCTGAAGACGGTGCTGGGCGGGGCGGTGTTCGTCAGCCTACTGCCGCAGCTCGTGAGCCCGTTTGACAGGCTGCTCTCCATGCTCGATTGATGCCATCGCCGATGGACACAACCTATAGGGGGAGGGATTTTCCCGAAGCCATCGCGACACGCGGCGCGCATGTGACGTCGAGGAGAGGTCAATGTCCTTAAACGAAAGGAACGCCCTCCTCGATCGATGTACGCGCGCCGCACGCCGTGCGTTTCGTGGACACGCCGCTACTCCTGCGAAAAAAATAGCTAGCCTTAACCATAAATACAATCGATCATCTTCACAGCAGATGTGGTGTGATTTGACCCAATCAAATCAATCAAATCTTATTCGCCGCCGTTGAGGAAACGGAAGAGGATGTTTCCGAGTCGACATCCGACAGAACGAAGCGCCGGCACCCGGAGGATTCGTCCGGACCGTCGTCGCGCGTATCGGAGTCATGACGGTATGGTGGAACGCCGCGGCGGCCGCGGCGGGGGGCGGCGGGAACCCGGGATGGCTTCCGCCTCGGTCAAACGGTAGGGACGGCACCGCGGGAGGAAAAAGACGTGGACAAGGATCGGTGGTCAGGGGCGGAGGCGCGTCGCGTTGGACCAAACCCGCACGGGTCAACGCGATCGGCAAGAACATCGCCACCGCGCTGTCCAAAAACCCGGGCCACGTCATCTCGTTCACCTCGAGCCTCGCGCTCGGTGCGTCGACCGTCTATTACGACCAGCACCGACGCCCGAGTCGACCGTACAACGGCACGCTGACGTCCGGAGATCCAAACCGCGCGCTCACCGACGCGCTGCTCTGGGCCACCGCGGGCGGATACGTCCTTCAGCTGCTCAGCGGACACGCGTTCACCGCGGTGGGCGCCAAGGTGAACGCCAAGATCGCGTCGGGCCAGGTGTGGAGGCTGCTCACGCCGCTGCTGCTGCACGGATCGCCTTTGCACCTCTTCGTGAACTGCATGTCGCTCAACAACCTAGGGCCGGTGGTGGAGAGGCAGTTCGGGCGCGAGCAGTTCATGGCGGTGTACCTCGGCGCGGGGCTGCTGGGTAACTTTTTGTCGTTCAAGCGGTGTCCAAACAACGCGGTGGGCGCGTCGAGCGCCATCTTCGGTTTAGTCGGAGCGTTGGGCATCTACCTCAACAGGCACAGGGACCTGTTCGGGGACTACGGTGATAAGGTGTTCCAGAACCTGCTCGGGTCCGTGGGTCTGAACGCCATGTTCGGGATGATGAGCAAGCGGATCGATAACTGGGGGCACTTCGGCGGGTTCCTGGGGGGGGTTATAGTGGCGTGGACGGTGGGGCCCAACTTGGTCGTGGTTGGAGCTAATGACAAGGTGGACCACCGCGTGGAGGAGACGCGCACGGTGGCGAGGCGACGGGTGGTGAACAGGCCGCTGCTGCAGACGTACACGGGAGAGTTCATGGAGGAGTTTCGTAGGTGATCGGAAGTAGCTGGTCACGTAGAGGGAAGGAGAGGTAACTCGTAATGTTATTGAACATGCGGCGGGTTCTATTTTATTACGAGGTCAACGCGCTACTCACTCGTTCGCGTGGAAGGTGGCGATCCACCCGTGCGATAGCACCGCGCACTCCCACCCGAGAAACTCCGCGCTCTTTCTCACCCTCGCCCCAGACGGGCACTTCCCCGCATCCCTCACCGCCGCCAGGTACGCCCCGTGTCGATCAACTCGGCACATCGCGACTTTGTTGAACCCAATCGCAAACGGCGCCAGGTCCCAGTCCGTGCCCTTAGCCCGCGCGCACCACTCGCTCAGCCCGGTGACCACCCCGGGCCAATCCGGGTTGAACGCGTCGTCAACGAGCACGATACCCTCCGGGTGAAGGCACTGAGACGCGAGCTCCACGTCTGACCTAGTCGTCTCCGCGGTGTGACACCCATCGACGCTGAATATCCGAACAGGTCCGCCGGCGGCGTCGCTCAGCATCCCGGCGTCCACCGCCGTCGAGTCCCCTTCGATGACCGCGAGCCAGCCGTCCTCATCCTCATCCGAGAGATCCTCGTTCGCTTCATCTCCCCAATCGCCCATGCACTCGCGCACGGCTGCTTCTACGTTGCGTAGGAATGCGTTTTTGTCGCCGACGCCGCTGTCGTCGACGTTGTGTTCCTGCGCGTCGAAGCAGTCCACCGCGACGCACGTCTCCCCCGGCCGACGTAGCAGCGCGAGAGGCGCGAAGCTCTTGCCGTGGTACACGCCGATCTCGCACAGGGCGCCGAATACGCCGCGCTGCTCGTGGAAGTCGTCGATTGTGAGCAGAAACCTCAGCAAACCGGGTTCCATGAATCCCTTCACGCCGTCGCCCCATCGCGCGTATCTGGCCATCCGGCGCGCGTTCTGCCGTGAGGTGGATGCCGCGGCCGATTCGAGGACGTCCGCCGTCTCTACCGCATCCTCCGCCATTCGTCTGGCTCCCGCGGCGGCACGGCGCGCGTCCTTCGGGCTCGTGATGTCATCAACCTCCGGAGAGTCGGGGCTCGTCGTCGCCGTGGTCCACCGACGGTACGCGCCGGTCGCGACGGGCCTCCGGACGGTTCGCGCGACGCGGATCCCGCGATTGCACGCGAACACGCGCGCCGAGAGCGGCCACGCGGCGAGTGGTGCCGCCATACCTATCGCGCGCGGGTCGATGTGGCGGGGCTCATCGGTAACCCTCAAAATGCGTTACGTATGTTTTCAAGGACGGGCGTGGGAACCGGCGCTCGTGTGACGTCTCGTGTCGTGAACAATTCGTTCGTCGTCGCTAATCGTATATCTATTCGTCACCCGCCGCCAATCGTCGTCAGCACCCTGCACGTGTCGTACTCCGCGCCCATCTCCTTGATGGCGACGGCGTACACGCCGACGGACCCGAGCGCACCCCCCGCCCCGCCGGCTGCTCGCGCCAGCCGCCACTGTTCCCTCGTCGAAGCTCCCCGGATGCCAAAGTTGCGGTACACCGACACGTGCAGGTTGCGTCTGCTGACGAGCGTGATCGCCGCGGTGCCCTCCACGCGCGTCTTGTTCCCGAACTTCCCGTCGTCAGGACCTGGGCGCGCCGGGAGACCTCGCAGCGGAGGGACAGCCGAGCACAGCCGCTCCGCGTCTTCCGTCCCGATCCCGACGCAGACGCATGAATCCCAGTCGTAAAATTTGGTGAGCTCGAGCCCGTCCAGGGGCAGCGCCGTCGGTGCGTGTGCGAGCCCCACGCGGTTCGCCTCGGCACGTGTGAGCCCGTTGAGCTTGAACAGGGTGAAGTGGCGGGCTCCGTCGCGGACGAAGCAGTGGTCGTGGACTTCCCGCCTCACGGCTCCGCGGCATCTACCGTACGTATCCCTCGCCGCGTCGTCCTCCGTGACCATCGCCATGACCACCCAGTTGCGAGGATATCCGTCGTCGTACACGTGTGATACATCCTCAGGTGTGGTCTTGGAACGCTTGGAGTCCGGCTCGTCGTCGTCGAGCAGGTTCACGGTTTCAACTGTTTTGTCATCGTCCACCAGATCTATGACCTCGACCTCGGTGCGCGGGGTTGTCGGGAGAGCCGCCGCGGGCTTGTGCGCGGCTTGTGCGCGCTCATACTTCGAGGTCGTATTGAGGGACGAGAAACTGAAGAGATCGTCCAGCAAGTTCGCCTTGTCGCGCGGCCGTTGCCGTTCCCGAGGGGGTGCATCTTTTTCCTCGTTGTTGACCGCGCTGACCGGCCTTCCCGTCCCTTTCCTCCAGCCGCCCTCGGCATCCAGCGACTTCATTTCCGCACGTCTGCAACTACTGTCTTACCGCGACGCTCACGAGCTCGTCGTGCCCATCTCCTTCGTCCCGATATGTCTCTCGGCACTTGGGGCGGTGTGCAGGAACGTGTGAACTTATGAGATGCGTTTCGAGTTTTCTCGTCAAAAAATGCAGCGTGCCTACTCCGCTCTCTTACTCCTCTGCTCGTGCTCATTCCTCGTCCAACGCGGCGAGCTGGGCGTCCGCGCCGAAAACCGCCGTGGTGATCGGCGTCGGCTCGCCCATGGTCTGGTAATATATCAGCGAGTACCTCTCCGCGCCGGTGTCGTACGGACCGACCCAGTGCGGGAACCGCCCGTCCACTTTCCCCAACTTTTCTCTGGTATCGACCACGGCGACGGTCCGAGCGTCGCACTCCACGCACACCCCGCCGCTCCCCACCGCGAACGTACCCAACGCCAGCCCATAGAACGGCCCGATGTTCTGCTTATCGATGTGCGGCGACCCGCGGAAGCCGTGGGTGACGGCGAGGGCCGTGAAGCTGTCCGCGAACGCGGGATCCACCTCCCGCAGCGCCGACTCGGCGAGTTGCCAAAGCTTTGAATACTTCGCGAACTTATCCGCAGCCTGCCGCGCCTTCCTGCTGCCCGCGCCCAGCTTAGCCTCGAAGTCGGTGGGTGACCTGACGATCATGTAGGACTCCGCGGAGATGGACGGGCGCTCCTGCTGCTGCCCCCTCGCGCCCTTCTTCCGCTTCTTGCTCCAGTCGCGGAGCTCCTCGAGCAACGCGTCGCACGCCGTCCGACTCACGCGCGCCCCTTCCAGCGACAAAACCCTCCGTCCCTCCACTCCCCCTTCCTCCTCGTACAACTCCAGCAGCCGCGCCATGACCTCCGGCCGCTGCACCGTCTCCGGGTCCGTCGGTAACTCCCCGAAGTCCTCCACCAGCCGCCGGCGCAGCGCCAGCGTGCTCCACGGCTCCAGCTGCGCGCGAAGGCTCGTCGCGTCACGGTGACGAGGCGAGGCGCCCACGAAGGAACCTGGCGCAGCCGGGAAACTCACCGTCACCCTCACAACCTCAGCCTGCGGTATCGCGACGCGCAGCGCGTCCACGTGGGTCTGTTTGAACAGCTTGCGGTTGTACCTGAAGTCGACGACGCGGAGGCGCTCCAGGTTCCCGAGAGCGTTCATCGGCAGAGCTTCATCCGTGAAGCGGACAAAGTTGCGGGACATGTCCAGCTCCTTGAGCATCTTGAGATGTTTCACCTCGGGTGGCACGCGCGCGAACCAGTTCCGTGACAGCCTCAGGTGCTCCAGGGTACCGGCGAGACGCTCGAGGCCCGGTAACTCGCCGAGTTCGTTGCCGCCGAGGTCCAGCACTCGGACTCGCGACAACGAGCCCAGGTTCGGGAGGAAGCCGGGGCTGAGCTCCCTGAGGTCTAAGCCGCGGTGGGTGAGGCACGCGGTGGGGTCGTTCGCCTCGTCTTCCTGCTCGCCGTCGGATAGACCGGCGGACGTGAGCGTGGTGGACAGGTCCTCCGCGCTCATCGTGGTCATCGTGGTCGAGAAGGGGTCGTGCGGCCGGGGCGTCGCCAGGGTGGCATCCGCCGGTTCGACCGAATCGACGGCGACGCGCGGGGGCGCCGCCGCGGGTGCCGCCGGGATATCCGCCGGGATATCCACGACCGCGGGCTCGACGCTCTTGGGCCTGACGAAGACCCGCGTGCCGACCCACCACACCGCGGTCGTCGCCCCGATCGGAAGCGACAGCGCGGCGAAGCAAACGACAAAGACGAAGAAGGCGATGGAGAAGGCGGCGACCGCGGCGGGGAGGACCGCCGCCGCACCCACCGCGAAGGATAGCGCGACGGCGGGACGCTCCCTCGCGTTCACGATCGCGATCCCGATCCATCCCCGCAGGAATTCGAGGCGCGCCTTGCCTCCCATCGCGCCTTGACGTTGTGATGAACGAACCGACGGTTCGAGGAGGACCACAAGATCTCGCCAGGTAAGCCGTACGTGAGTCAGTTTGCTTATTAATTGGTATTAAAATAGGCTATTTGCATTTGAGTTTTTCTCCCTCACCGCCACTACCCACTAAAGGGATCCGAAGCGCGCCCAGAGCTCGGTGACCTTGGGCCCGCCACCGTTCACGACGTTGGTGTATCCAAGCCCGAGCAGGTAGTCCTTGGCCTTCTGCCCGCGGCCGCCCCCGCCGCAGTGCGTCACAATTGGCACGTCCTTACCGCCGGCTATGGCCTCCAAAGCGTCCAGTCCATCCTTCGGCAGGCACCCCGCGGCTCTGTCGAACGGGATGTTCAGCGCGTTCGGACGCGCGGCGGTGCCGCAGTCGGTGATGGGCGCGGAGCCGGACGGGCCCCCGAAGGTTTCGTCGTCGGGCTCGACGCTGAAGTCGGGGTTGCGGGCGTCCACCACAAAGATGGTCTTGCCGTCGTTCTTGGAGACGAAGGCGTCGAACTCTTCATCGCTGGCTACGCCTCCTTTCCTCGCGGACATGGTCACGACGGATGCACCGCGACGGGTGGATACGGATTTGGCGTTGCGAAGCGCGACTCGGCAGAAAGGGATCGTCGTCGCCCTGGCAAGAAGGGCGTGCATAGCGTCGTCGTCTGTGATCGATTTTATTCCTTTTTGCAAAAGTGTCGAGAAAGTGGACGTTTCAGTTCTTCGCGACCATATTTTTGCTCACATGTTTTGTGGTGAGAAAAGTTGTCGCATTTGCTTGGTGCGAATCGTATGAGCGTCAGTTAGACATTCAATATTTACATCGACAACAAATCCCGGCAATCGGTCGATTTTCGGCTCCCAAGCTCCATCGTTCGTCGATCGATTTCAGGCTGACCGAACACCGAGGAGTCACTGTTCGAACCGCACGAGCAGGGATCGTGGGCCCACTACAGAACCATGGGCTACAACCGCGGCGAGAAGATCCCGGGGTACCGCGGATACATTCCCGGTGAGCGCCCGACTACAAGCGCCGACCCCGTCCCAATTGGGGCATTCTTCTCATTTCCCGATTGCTACCGCCCAATCCAAAACAAGAATCTGACCCGATCCCCCCCGTCCATCGTCGTCCCAGGTCGCAACCACGTCATCGGCCACAGCTACACCGAGGGCACGAAGCTCGCGGAGGATGCGGTGATCGCCATGCGCGCGGGCCACAACCCCGCGGGCCTCGTCGACCTGGTCGAGTCCCGCCCCGTCGGCGGCAAGGACCTGACCATGCAGAAGCTCCAGCGCGGCCCGCGCGAGGGTGGATACTTCCCGCTCCCCGTCGACGAGTCCATCGGCGCGCCGCACCCCGGTAAGCGCAAACCCCTGCTCGACGAGTCCCTCGGCCTGAAGGACTTCCGCACGTCCGAGGTCAAGGTGGGAACCAACGGACCGGGCACGATGAGGGCCAAGCCCACCGCGTCGATCCCCGAACTGCCGTATTCCCTCAAGAAAACCTTCACCGGGCGCGAGGTCAAGTCCACGCCGGACGACTACATGGGCGACGACGGTCAGATGCCGGGGTACACCGGGCACCTGCACGGCAGGCAGCACACGTACGGCGTGTCCTACGGCAACTCGACGCGCACCGCGATCCACACCGAGGGCGACGTCGTCGAGGGCCCGGAGGCGCTCCTCTCGAAGAGCGGCGCTCTGAACGAATTCGTGGAGCCCAAGCCCCAGGGCACGTCGCAGGCGGAGCTCGGTGAGCGTCAGCGCGGCATCCCCGGGTACGGCGGGCACGTCCCGGTGAAGGACTTCGTGCTCGGGCAGTCCTACGGCAAGGCGGTCCAGCTGGCGCCCGGCGCCGAGGATGCCATCCGAGCGGGCGCCCTCGCGGAGCAGCTCCCCGGGTTGGTGGAGAGACGGCCGTCGGACCACCCGGAGCTGACGATGCAGACGATCAAGCCCACCGTCCGCGGGCACGTCATCCCGTACCACGCCGTCCCGCTGCCTTACCGCGTGAGCAAGGGCGAGGTCAAGGTTGCGTTCAAGACGCGAGGCGAGGATAAGAAGTG
>Ga0222716_10000488_pt1 | contig 34356 bp, 47 predicted proteins | sample C33_13DmetaG_FD_165044 | JGI IMG/M metagenome (GOLD analysis project Ga0222716, IMG submission 165044) | Estuarine water microbial communities from San Francisco Bay, California, United States - C33_13D | ecosystem: Environmental > Aquatic > Marine > Unclassified | place: USA: California... | reverse complement strand
AGACCATGAAGTCTAAACATTTAACTGGTCATGCAGTAGACCTGGTTGCTTACGTAGGACCAAGAGTATCCTGGGAAATCAAACTCTATGACGATATAGCAGATGCCATGCGCAGTGCTGCTATTGCACATGACGTACAAATCAGATGGGGTGCCGCTTGGCAATGCAATGACATCCGTAAGTGGGAAGGATCCATGCAATCATGCACCGATGCTTACGTAGATCTTAGAAGGTCAGAAGGTAAAAGACCTTTTATTGATGGTCCCCATTTTGAATTGATGAGCTGATCCTTTCTATTTCTAATTCGCAATAGTGAATAATCTTTTTTAAATCAATGACTTGATCTTTATGCTTATCTTGATAGCGACAAATATACTTAATAATATTACCCTGAAGATACGACAATCCATTCTCCATTATAAAATCATAGGGTTGTATCTTGTATTTCTTGTAGTGATTACCACCCTCTTGTCTATCTTTAGCTGACATTATTTAGTTAATCCTTCAGGTGGTTTACTGGCCTGGGTTCTTAACTTACCTTGCCATCCACAAGATGTACATTTAATTCTCTGATACGTAGTGGTTGCCGCATAATAAAAACCATTCCTTTTCATATTACTACTACCACAGTTACGACACACATAAGAACCATGATCTTCCTTATGCAATCCCCAATTCGGATGATTTGGAATCCAGGGTAATAGATGTCGATAGACTTTCTCTAATAGATTCACATCTTGTCTATTATATTTCTTCATTGTTTTCCAGGCTTGCTCATCCCCATCCATGCAAGCCTTCCATAGATCCATACCCATGTGCTTGGTCTTGTTTCCAAGATCAAATAAACCAGAGATATAATCTAATTTATTACTGGGATATCTAAACCGCCTTCTAACTGTCTTTAATAAATCAATCTCAGCGTACAAATTGGGGGGATCTAGGCGATATTTTATAAATTCCGAGTTCAGGGTAGGCATGTCAAATTTCGTCCCGTTATAATGGCATACAACGTCAGCCTGGTTTATCAGATCATAGATCTTTTTAATCATATTCTTGTGGCTGCTTTCGTGCATGGAATCAAACATGATTTCTTTCTTGCCATGCCACTTGGCTGCCCAACACATGGTGTAACCAGGTTCAATTATATTTTTAATGCTAATATCCTGGCCCCATAATCCCCAGGAATAAACTTTATGCGGTGCAGTTTCTATATCTAAATGTAATATCTTCATTAATACCTATCCAATACTCTTTGTAATTCGTATTCAGCAGATCGTTTATCAGATACAATACAATCCATAGTCTTGCCATAATCTTTACAGACAATGACTTCATCTTGATTGTTATTAGATGTAGGAATGTAGGTATTGGCACAACCTACCAAGAAGATAATGAATAATAAATAATATTGATTCATATCTTTACCAGGTCCACCCCCAATCCAGTATTAACATCGTACTTACTGGCTATTTCTATGGCTTGCTGTGGGGTACCACCCATTTCCAGGACACCGAGGGCAATGCCTGAGCCTGTTCCAGAGCTAGCAAATGGGGGGTTCAAAGATATACCAACTCCATTTGAATCAAACTCATCACACTGCCCGGTGTTGAGATCCATTACATATACTATCGTATCATCATCAAGCGGACAGTCCCCGGTTAAATGATTAAACCAACGGACAAACGCTGGGCCACAACTAAGTGTCCCTGATACTGCAATAGCGTAATGGTCTAAGGTAAATAACTTTTGACACTTCGATGCTATGCCATCGCTGACCGCCATGCGATCAGTGGCTAATATCCCTTCCTGGTGCCAAACAATAGTGGTCATGCCCACCTCTTGTTATTACCTCAGATATCATATTACTAAAATATCTTATAAAATCAAGTCCTTATCGTATGACATAATTGCCACCACCTCGAACTATAAATCCTCTCTCCTCTAAAATCTTTAAGAGTTGTGTAATGTGAGATGGAGATAGATTTAATTCATGCGCCAAGATATCCCTGGTAGGTGTGATTAAGTTTTCTTTTTGATAATCACTAATCACTACAACAGCTTTGGTAAGATGATCTTCCTTAACGTATCTTGATGGCATAATTACCTCCACCTCTTTTGATTTTTTCCTGTCTTTCCAGGCTGCGCAAAACAATAGTCACATTGCTTTGGCTCAAACCAAACTTGTTGCCAATAATTTCTTGGGTTGGGGTGATCACATATTTCTTTTGGTATTCTTCAATAAATTTATAAACTTTATCTATATGTTTCTCACCGGTCCTTCTGTAATAACTGTCCATTATATACGCCCCCTATCAACAGATGGCCTGGTTGTGTTATTAGAAGATTGTGCTTTGTTTGCATCATCATCCTCCTCAGTCTTAAGTGCGCATGATGTACCTAAGGAGTATCTTCTGGCATACGTTAACGAACTACCATAAGATTGAGGAGTCTGATCTTTACAAGCAACAGAAGTTTTACCTGCTCTAAATACCGCACCATTCTCTGCAAGTATGAACACAGTCTCAACACATTGGTACCCTGGAACATGGTAAGGAACTTGCAAAAAAGTAATACCATTATCATTTAATGGTTCCTTGACTGCTTCAATGACAGATTCTATTGATGCATACTTATTGCGGAAATTACCCTCGCTATCCGCCATAGCGTGAGTAATGCTCTGTTGTGCTTCTAGCAATGCTTGTGCCAATTTAGGATCAATGTATTCTCCTTGGTTAGCTTCTTGTTTTTCCAATGGTTCTTTTCGAAACGCTCTTGTTTTATCTTCAGTCATTTTTCCTCCTAAACTAATTGATCGTCCATGTCTGCTGAATCTATAAATAGTTCATGGCAGATTGGTATGACTCTGTTTAACATTCCTTTAACCCACTCCTCATCATAGGCAACAGTAATAATAACTGAGGGTTGGTTATCTTCAGGTTCGCAATAGCTAAAGAAATCCCATTGCTTGTAACCTGTTAGCCACATACACATTTGTAATTGGCCATAGTATTTCTCAGGTACCTCCCTGGTTTTCCATACCCTGGTATGGTTATAGTTAAGTGGCACCTTGATCTCAACGCCTTTGTGTTCGCTTTCAATGACACCATCTGGGCTACAACCTAGGGGATAATCATTGTGTTTAATAAACCCTACTGCTTCGACATTATAGTCTGTCATTTGCATATACTTTTGTAAGGCTTCAGGTTCTAAATCTGTGCCACGTTTCATAGGGGCAGAGATCCTTTCCTGAGAATCAAAGGCTTGTTCTAAAAATCTACTTTCACTTTGCCTTAGTCCAGCAAGGACAGTGTTGTAATAATTTTCTTTGGCCGCTTCAGTGTATGGCTTACCGTTTGGTCTTACAAAATTACCAATGCTACTCCCGGTAAATACACCCTTACGCATCAGATACCATTCTGCTGTGCGCTGTTCCATGTAATGCCACGTACTGTTTGTTCCTAATATTTCTGTCATGGATTCCTCCTTAAAAATTTTATCCATATTAAATGCAAGATGATCGACAACCTGACAACGATTGCTGATCTCACTAACGTTAAACGGTTTCATTGTCGTACCAATCTTCATCCATAGTATCTACACGCCTATAGATATCTTCGTTGTTACCTTTTTTATTCTTGCGCTGACCAACAATATAAATTTGTTTTTTCTTTTTTAAGTCAGATAATCTCGCTCGAATTGATACAACATCTGCGCCTAAATCTTCAGCTAATTCTGAACCTGTCTTTAAGTTTTTCAAAAGTTCAGCCAGTATTTGCTTGCTCATATTAGGTGCAAACTTTTTTGCTTTCTCATGCGCTTCTGCTCTTGTGTCTATCATTTCCACTCCTTGATAAATGTTTCACATAATTCTAAGCATCTACCTTTGGAGCAACCCGCAAACAATACAGAATCAATTGCAATCTTTAATGAATGTTCGCAATGTTCTCGGTATTCTAACTGCCGGTTAAACTCTGCCAGACTTTGCGCATCATCGTTGTCTGCATCATCGTCCATCCAATAGTCTCGGTTAAGATCGTTTAAGTATGTCATAAATATCCTCCTTATAAATTATTTATAACACCATTAGTATATCTATATCTGATATCATTGCAAGATGAATAAGAAACAAAACGCAGAAAATTTAGAACCACTGTTTATCAGGCTGCCTAAAATTCTAAAAGACCAGGTCCAGGAACTCGCCAGGGAAAGAGGTGTAAGCAATGCTTTATTGGTTGCTTCACTCTTAGACCAGGCAATTAATGGTGTTTCCCTGGAACCAAAAGAAAATGTTAGCACCTGGATCAATAGACATCATTGATTAGTTTTATTATTGAAACCAAACCTATCCCGAAAGGGCGCCCACGTTTTACACGCACCGGCCATTCTTACACTCCGAAACGTACCAAAGATTATGAAAAATTAATTTCAGACACCGCCAGGGAATACATTTCCCCGGATCAATGCCTGGACGTTCCCGTTATAGTTAATGCTTGTTTTAATTTTGCCATTCCTAAGAGCTACAATGCCCTAAAAAAGCAAGATTGTTTATCGGGTATGGTCTTACCTGTGGCGGATTTGGATAACCTCTTAAAATCGCTGTTAGATGGTCTTAATAAAATTGCTTTTACTGATGATACCCTGGTGCAAAGAATCAAGGCGCAAAAAAAATATGCGCATAAGGATTTTATTGAGGTTGAAATAAAAAAATGCCCCGCTTTTTAGGGCGGGGCTAAATGCCTATATAGAATAGGCAACGGGGGAATATTTTAATTTAATTTAATAATAATCTTTTTTCAACAATTAAATTAATAATCCTTTTTCAACAATTAAATCATGCAATTTGCCAGATTCAATAGCCTTCATAATGATCTTCTTGGCTTTATTAACTTTTGCTTCAGTTAAACATGCCCCGATATCTTTAGCCGCAGATAACATTTCCTGTCGTAATGCGTCAGATGGTGCACTTATTGATAAAGATAGCGCCACTACAAAAGTATTATAAATTTGATCTTTCATTTTTTTCCTCCTTTGTTGTAATTTTCCAAATGTTTATAAACAATTTCCATTCCTGAGCTTGAAATGAACCAGGATTCAACGCCACCATGTAAACATAGTCCAGCTTTTGCATGATTGCCTTTGCTTTTTAGTAAGGTACTAAGATAGTAACTTGAGACAAACTGTCCTAGATACTTTCCTTCCTCTGGGTTGTAAAAGTTTTCAGGGCTAGTGTCATAAAATCTTACAATGGGATCGTTTGGGAAGTGTGTATCTTCCTCATTTGGATCAATGGTCATATGCCACATGATACCACTGCCAGCAAATAACTCTTTATCGTTCACTTGATAGATTTTATCTTGCACTATTCGCCCTCCTCTGCTTTTTTCATTTAGTTACCCTCCCATGATTGGCAATAATAACCATGCAAAGCAGGCCATGCCTATCCATAAGGCAAACCCAGCAATTGCGGCCAAGATAGATACCCATAATGGCTCTACCTCATTATTGATGTATCTGTTTCTGTTTCTGTTTTTATGTTTCATAAATCCCCCTTAATAATTACAGACTAAAACTTTTCCATTATCTAATACAAAAGTAGTAGTCATACTTTCTAGTTCTTCAAGATCTTCAAGATCATAGCTTTCTAATGCTTCCTCTGGCGTGTCGTACTCCGTCCAATCGCAACAGATACCGACCATATCGAAATTTATATCTGGCTGATCTGTGCCTAGCCCATCATAAAAGTAATAAAGCTCTTGAAGTGCTTCATAACTAAATTGATTACGCCTAGTTTCTGACTGTCTAAAAGCATTTATAAATGCTGTTTCTGTTACTTCTTGATATATCATTGTTTACTCCCGTTAATTAATTGTTTATTTAATCTGATATCTAATATATTATAGATATAAATAACATTGTCAACTAATTATTACTAATTATTTAAAATAATTTATAAATGGAATTTAAACCCTTAAGAAACAAGGACTTACGCAAGTACTCCATAGTGCCGATTAGGGCTATTAAACTCCTGGCTGATAAAAAAATCCCGCAAACTGCGTTTAATGTCCTGGTTGTTATGTGCTGTTATACAGATCAAATCGGCCGGACTTGGGTGAGCCAACAACGCCTGGCCGATGAGCTAAACGTGACCAGGGAAACCATTAACAGAAACTTAAAAAAATTACGTGATATAGGATTATTAACCAGGGTTAAAAAACAATTTAAAGATCAACCCACCAGGACTTATCGTGTCATATACCAAGAGGACATTATTAGTGTAGAGGATGCCAGGGGGACGCTAAACGCCAGGGAGTTATTAGAACTAACCGAAAAAGAGGATGAAATTAAAAAGGGGTGTGACGCTATGAATGTCACAGAGCCTAACCAGGGTGTGACGCCTAGGGATCACAAGGAGTGTGACTCTATAGGATCACATAAACGACTTATTAACGACTATATATATAATAATAATAGTGTGACCGTTGAAAGAAGTTTAATCATAAAATATTTAGAAAGATTTAAAAACTTAGGTCAAAGTCTAGGACAAATGAGAAACTACAATTTAAGAGATATAGAGGTAATGTCTAATTGGATTAGAGAGGGGCTAGAAATGAAAGACTGGCTAAATATCTTAGATGATCATTTAAAATATTGTAGAAGTACCAGGAAGCCGATAGCCTACGCCCTGGGATACTTTAAGCAACCAGTACAGAAAGCTTTGAATAAAAGCCAAAGCCATAAGATCAACCAAACAATAAAAGATCTGTCTAATAAATTTAAAAGTTAAACCAGGATGCCAGGAATAATCGGTGTTTAATGACTCTGATTATCATTTTAGATTCATTTTAAAAAGGCACCCCTTGCCCCCCTGGGGCATCGCATTGCATACATCCCCCTCACAAAAATATTTTCCCGTTTTTTCATAAACAATGTTAAGATATCGTTTCAACTAATTTAGGAAGGAGTTTTAAATGCCTGAACAATACGACAACACAAATCAAATCGTTATTTGGGAAAACAAATACAAAGAAAAACCAGAGCAACCTGACTTTAATGCTACTGTTAACATTGACGGTAAGGATTATAAGTTTGTTGGTTGGAGACGTAATGCTGAAGATCCAGCTAATCGCCCACTTGCAAAGTTTAAATTAGAAAAAGCTAAACCTGCTGGTGCAGATAAGCCTGTTGCTTCACCGCAAGAGTCAGATCCATTTGAGGACAATATTCCATTCTAATTGTGGTATAACTAGTACATGGCTAGATCCAGTACAAAGATTCCCCCGCTAGGTAGATTCGGTGGTGTACGTATGGTACAACGCAGGATTGGTAGGTCTGAGACGTTACATCAGCATAAAGAAGCTGTGGCTGCCGAATTACTTAGCTTGGGTACTGCAAACATTACCGATATTGTTAATTTAGATGGAACCGTTAAACCATTAGACCAAATACCTGAACACGCTTTAAGAGCCATTAAACGTATCAGCGCAACGAAGGATGGGGTAACCATTGAGATGTTTGATAAGGTGGCTGTACTAAGAGTCTTAGCTAAAGCATCAGGTATGTTGGACGTAGAAAAGAACGAAGATAAACCCAGCATTGTTGGGATTAACATGAAAGGACCAACGACAACCTATGAAATTGAAGAAGATAACGGATCCGAGAGTAGTGGATCTGAACAAAGCGATACTGGAAGCGAAGATACCGATTAGAGATATCCTTGCCCATATGAATAAAAATTCAGCCTGGCTAGCGAAACAACTAGAAGGTACATCTGCTTTAGATTTTAGATTAGAACAATACGTTCAAAATAAATTGTATGCCTACCGAAGTACCCAGTCTAAACCTTGACTTCTCTGAAAGCCCAACGGTTTGGAAGTTTCTAAACTCTGAGAGCTTTGTACGTGGCCTTATGGGGCCTGTGGGTAGCGGTAAATCTTATGGCTGTGCTGCTGAGATTATGTTGCGTGCTGTTAAACAAAAGCCATCGCCCAGAGATGGAATACGGTACACAAGGTTTGTTGTGGTACGTAATACCTACCCCGAACTTAGAACAACTACCATAAAGACCTGGCAAGAGTTATTTCCTGAATCAACCTGGGGCGGTATGAGATGGCAACCACCAATCACCCACCACCTAAAACTCCCAAGCCGAGGTGATGCTGCTGGAATAGATTGCGAAGTTATATTCCTGGCTCTCGATACCCCCCAGTCCGTAAGAAAACTATTATCCCTGGAAGTAACAGGGGCCTGGTGTAACGAAGCCAGAGAGTTACCGAAAGCTGTCATAGATGGTTTAACCCACAGGGTAGGTAGATATCCTACCAAAGCTGACGGTGGACCTACCTGGTACGGGATATGGATGGACACTAACCCACCTGACTCCGATCATTGGTGGCATACGCTAGCTGAGAAAGAACCGATTAAAGGTGAGTTTGCTTGGCAATTCTTTAGACAACCCGGTGGCGTGTTACCTGCTACCTCTGATGAAATACCTGATCACCCTGAAGCTAATGGCTATCAATTCAGTGGCGGTAAATGGTGGAAGATAAATCAAAACGCAGAGAACAGAAATAACTTACCTCCTGGTTATTACCAACAATTACTGGGCGGTAAAAATGCAGATTGGATTCGGTGCTACGCAGAGGGCAAATATACATTTGTGCAAGAGGGAAGGCCTGTGTGGCCCGAATACGATGATGAATTGATGTCAGGTAATTGTGATGTTGATCCTTACTACCCGGTACAGATTGGTGTTGACTTTGGTTTAACGCCTGCGGCTATCTTTGGTCAGCGCACTGCCAGTGGTGCATGGAAGATCTTAGATGAACTGGTTACGTTTGATATGGGTCTTGAACGGTTTGGTCAAGAACTACTGAGCATCATTGCACAAAAATACAACAAACAAGAAATTTTAATATGGGGCGATCCTGCGGGTAATAAACGAGATGAGATCTATGAGGTTACTGCATTTGACCATCTACGATCCCTGGGATTTAAGGCACAACCTACTGACAGTAACGCTTTCCAAGTTAGGCGTGAAGCAGGTGCCAGCCCCATGAACCGATTAGTTAATGGTAAACCTGGATTAGTTGTTGACAAAAAATGCTTGCGACTGAGAAAATCATTATCTGGCGGTTACTTTTTTAAACGACAAAGCTTAGGTGCAGGACAAGAACGCTTTAAAGACCAACCCGTTAAGAACGAACATTCTCACGTAGGCGATGCTTTCGGTTATCTCATGTTGGGTGGCGGTGAACAAAGACGATTACGCAGAGGATCTTATCAATCATCTGGTGGTATGTTTACTGCGGATACTGACTTTGAGATTATGTAATGGAACTATTAAAAAATACTGTAATTCACCCTGACTTCCAAATCCTACCCTTTAGAGAAAGACATTTAGAAGACGTTAATATTGCGCAATACGAGAGCCGATACATAGAAAGCCTAGCCAAAGGCTACCATAAAACAAACTTTAACCATGATGGGCTATCATACACCTACATATCTGACGGAGATATCCTCTGTTGCTTTGGTGTTCAGCTATTATGGCAGGGTGTAGGCGAGCTATGGATGATGCCATCAGACAATGATGATATGTTTCTGATATCTCACATGAGTAAAATATCAGAACTTATTGATATCATTATAAAAGATTTTAGCTTGAACCGTTTACAGATTCAGGTTACAGTACCCAATGAGAGAACTCTTTGCTTTGTCAAGAGTATTGGTTTTGAAATAGAGGGTACCTTGAAGAATTATGGACCAGAAGGTAATGATTACTTCATGTTAGCCCGAACTGTAGATAGGAAAAATTAATTGGCCAGACCTAAACTTTTATTCCAAGATATTAAATTACCTACATCTGTTTCACGTGGAACACCACTGACAACTAAGAAGGTAACTAAAACAGTAGCAAAGCCTGCTCCTAAACCTGTAACTAAAACAGTAGCAAAGCCTACTCCTAAGCCTGTTCCTAAGCCTGTTCCTAAGCCTGCAGCTAAAGCACCAACTAAAACAAGCGCACAAATAAAAGCAGAAGCAGAAGCTCTTAAAGCAAAACAAGCGGCAGAAAAGGCAAAAGAGGAAGCTGCAAAAGCTAAAGCATTAGCTGAACAAAAAGTAAAAGCTGATGCCGCAGCTAAAGCAAAAGCAAAAGCAGATGCCGATGCAAAAGCAAGAGCCGCAGCAATAGCAGCAGAGAAAGCAAAAATACAAGCACAAGCTGCAGCTAAAGCAGCAGCAGAGAAAGCGGCTCAAGCTAAGGCACAGGCCCAAGCAAAAGCAAAAGCAAAAGCAGAGCAAGAAGCAAAAGCAAAAGCACAGGCACAGGCACAGGCTAAAGCTAAAGCAGAGGCGGCTAGAAAATTAGCAGAAAAAAAACCTGTAGTTAAAACAGCAGAAAAACCTTTAATTAAACCTGTAGCTAAAACACCACCTCCATTGATAAAAACTAAAGCAAATATTGCAACAGAAATTAAGCCTGCATCTGCTCCTAAACCTACACCTGCTCCTACTCCTAAACCTGTTGCTACACCTAAACCACCAACTAAAACCGTAGCTACATCTGCTCCTACACCTGCTCCTACTCCTAAACCTACGCCTACGCCTACGCCTGCTCCCGTAACTAAAACAGTAGCAAAGCCTATAATAAAAACAGAGTTACCAAAAACGCAACCGCAAGCAGAAAGACCAAAACGTGTAGACTTTGATTCAGGAATAGAATACAACAGAGCAGTATCAGATTGGAGAGCAAGCGATCCTGCAAAAATGCAAGCACCTGTTTCGAGTGCAACACCAGCACCTAAACCAGTACCAACAAAAACGCCTACCAAGCCAACATTAGAAACGGTAACTAAGCCTGCATTTATAGGTCCAAAGCCACCACCACCATTAATTCAAACTAAAGCAAATTATGTGCAAGATATTGCTGCTAAAGGCAGAGCAAGTATGTTACCTGATATGGGACCTGGTGATAGATTATTAAGTCCTACAATTAAAACAACATCTTCTCAATCAGCACTAGACAAAGAAATAGTCAGAGAAGAAGTTAGGCAGGCATCTAATGTTTCTTTGTTACCAGGCAAGTCAGTATTGCCTATTGATGATAGATTATCTGAGGTTGTAAAAAATATTGCAGCACAAGAAGTAACAGCAAAAACAGGCGTTACCTCAAGATATGTTGCAGGACCACCACCCCCAGAAGCAGTGGTTGAGGGTGTAGGTACAACACCACCATCAGAACAAGAAATAGAAAACATATTACAAAAAACAGCAGATCGTGCTGCTGAAATGGAAACAGAAGCAAGGAGACAACTATTTTATCGTGGTCAAGTTAAAAGACGTGGCGGTATCAGAATGTTGTTTGGTAAATATGCTTTCCCAACACCAAGGAAATTAGCACCCGCTACTGCTACTACTAAACCTGATGCAACTATTGTTTCTGCTGTTGAAAAAGGATTAACGTCTTGGAAAGATGTACCTGAAGAATACAGATTGCTACCCGATTATCAAAGACCACCTCAGTATTCTGAGAAAGCATTTACCGCTAAACAAAACAGAAAAGAAGGATGGACAGCAATGGGTGGAGAGGAAAGATGGAAAAAGTAAGAAAAGGTTTATACGCTAATATCCATGCTAAACGTAAAAGAATAGCAGAAGGATCTGGCGAGAAGATGAGAAAACCAGGTGAGGCTGGCGCACCTACTGCTGATGCTTTTAAAAAATCAGCACGTACTGCAAAGAAAAAAAAGATTATTGTTTAGTAAATAATGCCTAAGAAGTTACATAGACGTTTATTACTAAGCGCAGAGCAGCAAGGATTAACAGGTGAGCGTAAGCAAGCCTACATATTTGGAACTATGCAACGTATAGAGAAACAAATGAAAAAGAAAAAGAAAAAATACTAGATGAAGAAAGAACACAAAAATCCATCAGGCGGTTTGACTGCGGCAGGTCGTGCTTACTTTAAACGTAAGACTGGTGCTAATTTAAAACCTCCTGTTAAGTCAGGCGATAATCCCAGACGAGCTTCCTTCCTGGCTCGAATGGCGGGCAACCCTGGGCCTGAAAGAGATTCCAAGGGCAGACCAACAAGATTGCTTTTGTCTTTACAGGCCTGGGGTGCTTCGTCTAAGGCAGATGCAAGAGCAAAGGCTGCTGCAATCAGTAAACGTAATGAGGTAAAGTAAATGAATCTATTAGACACATGGCCAGGAATTTTAAAAAGAGATTTGCAAGGTGTTAATCCTAGAAATAGCAAACTCTCATTAAATAAATATATTGATACAAAGTGGGATGATCTTCAGTATGAAATACGATCCATAGAAAATTACTTACAAGACATAGATAGGTCTGGAACACCCCAAATACAATCAGTTGTCGTAAGAGACGGACAAAGGACAAATAATTATGTCGATACAAATCTTACTACCAATCCACAGATTAGAGAGTTAAGGCAAGAACAAAGAAATTTGAGACAATTACAAAGACTAATAAATGCTAAAAGTGTTAATGGATGGAAAGAGCAAGTAGTTAATCACAGACCTATATCTGGTAACAGAAGAACAGGCCCTTTATATAATACTTGGCAAACAATGATAAGAGATCTTAGAAATCCTGATAGAGATTGGAATAAAACATTACAACAATTAGACCAAAAGAAAAGGCCGCAAGAGCAAGGTAATAATCTATCAATAAGACAAAATCCTAGAGAAAGTAATTTATTATTTAGAGAACAAAATGGCTAGATTAGATGTAAAAAATATAATGCAACGAGAAGCTAAAGCACAAGCTCGCAAAGATGAATGGCGAACAATTTATGAAGATTGCTATGAATTTGCGCTACCTCAAAGAAATCTGTATAGCGGATATTACGAAGGTAAAGTTGCAGGCAAAGGAAAGATGCTTAGAGTCTTTGACTCAACAGCAGTTCATGCTACACAAAGATTTGCAAACAGGTTACAGGCTGGTCTGTTTCCTCCTTACAAACAATGGTGTCGTTTAGAAGCTGGTAGTGCGATCCCCCAAGGTCAAAAAGAACAAGCACAAACCATCTTAGATAACTATACGGATTTATTATTCGACACACTTAGGCAGACCAGCTTTGATTTAGCTATGGGTGAGTTTTTATTAGACTTAGCTGTAGGCACAGGCGTAATGATGATTACTCCTGGAGATGAAACAACGCCCGTTAGATTTACTGCCATACCTCAATACCTTATTGCTATTGAAGAAGGTGCTAACGGTACGGTTGATAATGTTTATCGTAAACTAAGATTAAAAGCAGAGAGTATTCCTGTTGAGTTTCCTGATGCAACCATCAGCCCACAACTGCAAGAAGTTATTAATAATAGACCAGAGCAAGATGTAGATCTGATTGATTGTGTCATTTACGATAATGAATCAGGACAATATTGTTATCACGTTATATGGCCAGCTAAATCACAAGAACTGTATTTTAAATACATGAAGTCCAGTCCTTTTGTTGTAGCCAGGTACATGAAAGTAGCAGGTGAAGTCTATGGTCGTGGTCCTTTGGTTACTGCAATACCAGATATTAAAACACTAAACAAAACCGTAGAGCTTGTTCTTAAAAATGCAAGCTTATCTATTGCTGGTGTTTATCTTGCATCAGACGATGGTGTACTTAATCCACAGAATGTTAAGATTCAACCAGGTGCAATTATCAGTGTTGCTAGAAACGGTGGTCCTCAAGGTCCATCATTAGCACCTTTACCAAGAGCAGGTGATTTTAATATCAGTCAGATTGTTATTAATGATCTACGTATGAATATTAAAAAGATTCTTATGGATGATACCTTACCACCTGACAACATGAGTGCTAGATCTGCCACTGAAATTGCAGAAAGAACCAGAGAATTAGCAACCAATCTAGGTTCTGCCTTTGGTCGATTGATTACTGAAACCATGATTCCTATTGTTTCAAGAACTTTATTTGTTATGGATCAACAAGGTGTTATAGATCTACCGTTAAAAGTAGATGGTGTTGAAGTTAAAGTTACACCTGTATCACCACTAGCCCAGGCTCAGAAGTTACAAGAAGTTAATGATGTTATACAATATATGCAAATAGCAAACAGCATGGGAACACAAGGACAATTAACATTAAGTATTCCAAGGATCTTACAGTTTGTTGCTTCACAATTAGGTATTGACCAAGGATTGTTAGCAACACAAGAAGAACAACAACAAGCAATGGCGCAGTTGCAAGAAATGATGCAACAGCAACAGCAAGTAGCACCAACAGAAGGAGGGGCATAAGCTAAAAAACTATGGCAGAGGAAGGATGGGAAGGATGGGAAAGTCTGGTTCCCGGTTTAGTTGATAAACCTAAAGCAGACGATATAGATATCCTATACGGTAAAGTTTTTAAATCACCCGAAGGACAAAAGGTCCTCAATCACCTTAGAAGTATTACCATTGACAGACCTACTTGGTCGCCTGGCGAAGATCCCAGTTTGGGATATGCACGTTCAGGTGCAATGGAAATTGTAAGAATGATTGAAAAAAGATTAGAAAGGAGTAGCAATGTCTGAAGAACAAGTACAAGAACAAGAAAGATTAGTAAACCCACAGGAAGAAACTACTGATGCTCAAGAAGAAGCACCTATTCCTGTACACGATGAGGTAAAAGCCAATGACAACAATCAAGCAAACAATGAAGAAAAAGAAATCCTTGAAAGGCCAGACTACTACCCAGAAAAGTTCTGGGGCGAAGAAGGACCAGACGTTGAAAAGCTCGCCAAAAGCTACAACGAACTCGAAAAGCAATTCCGTTCAGGAAAGCACAAGGCTCCAGATGGTGATTACAACATTGAAGCGTTGGTTGAGGATGGGTTAGATCCAGAAGATCCTGGCCTTGCTATTGTCACTGAGTGGGCAAAAGAAAACGGTGTTAATCAAAAAGCCTTTGATGAATTAACACAACAGATATTTGCGCAAACTAAAGATATTGCAGAACAACAAGAGCGCGATATGCAAGCTGAGATGCAAAAGCTTGGACAGAATGGTAAAGAAAAAATAGCTATGGCTGAAAGATTATTAACTAAAGCACCTCTTACACCCAATGAAAGAGATACACTAGCTAATAGTCTAAATAGCGCACCTGCTATCAATGCTTTCTTAAAATACCATCAATCCATTACCAATGAATCTATACCTGTCAAGCCTATGGTAAATAGCCCACAAATATCTAAATCAGACTTAGAACAAGCTATTAACGATCCTAGATGGAAAACAGATGCAGCCTGGAGACAGAGTATTGAGAAACAATGGATGGAAGCACATAGTTAAAAAGCTTGCATAAATTATTGTTTTAGTTTACAAATAGAGTGTTGGATAACCATTCGGCCCAACTACGTGGTGAACCCATTAGTCGGTAGGTCTATAACCTACAAGTAACCGCCCTCTATGGCTAACGGTGTGCGATAAGTTAATTTTTATTTTTAATTTTATTGGAGAGTACCAATGGCTCAAAATGTAAGCACAGCGTTTGTAACTCTGTTTGAATCAGAAGTTAAACAAGCGTACCAAGGTGAAGCATTATTACGTGGCACAATGCGCGCTCGCTCAAATGTACAAGGTAACACCGTCAAATTCCCTAAAATTGGCAAAGGTGTTGCTAGCGTTCGTGTTCCACAAACTGATGTAACACCTCTAAATGTTACTTACTCACAAGTCACTCTTTCATTGACAGATTATATTGCTGCAGAATACAGCGATATTTTCCATCAGTCTCACATCAACTTTGATGAGAGGAGAGAACTCGTTGAGGTAGTATCAAAATCAATCGCTAGAAGAATGGATCAAATCTGCATAGATGCACTTGATGCTGCTGCTAGCCCTTCAACTGTAGCTACTTCTATAGGTGGCGCAGGCACAAACATGAACATCGAAAAACTACGTGCTGCTGCTAAAGCACTTAATGAGAACAATGTTCCTTCTGAGGACAGATACCTTCTCATGCACGCTAGCCAACTAGATGCTCTATTAGGCGAAACCGAAATCACCAGCGCAGACTATGCTGCTGTGAAAGCTCTTGTTCGTGGCGAAATCAATACGTTCATGGGCTTCAACATCCTAACCATGGGTGATCGTGATGAAGGTGGACTTCCAAAACCATCAACTCGTACTTGCTACGCATGGCATAAAGATTCTTTAGGTTATGCAGAATCAATGGCGCAAAAAACCGAAGTGAACTATGTTCCTGAGAAAACATCTTTCTTAGTAAGCTCAATGTTCTCTGCTGGCGCAATCGCTATTGACGATGAAGGCATTGTACAAATTAGCTGTACTGAATAAAGGAGGTAGATCATGGCATATTCATCAACTGGATGGTCAACTGTTTCTGCTTCTAAAGCAGGTAACAGCGTGGCTTTATACGCATATTCATCAGCAGATGCAATCGGAGATATAAATACTGCTGGGTATTTCAATACCCTATCTGACGTTCTTAGCGTTGGAGATATTATCTTCGTAAGATCTTCCACTGGTGGAACTCAAGCAGTTAGCATTTGTTATGTAGCTTCAAACTCAGGTGGCGTTGTTGACGTTACTGATGGTTTGACAGTTACCTCTACAGATTCTGACTAAACCAACCGGGTATGGGGGCTTAACCGCCCCCTACCTACTTAGGATTTATTTATGGCAGCAGGCGATACAGACTTAAGCATTTGTTCAGACGCATTAATACTCATGGGGGCATCGCCCCTTTCCTCGTTTACTGAAGGAACAGATGCAGCACAGGCTTGTAGTCGCTTATATTATGATGTCAGAGATACTTTGATTGGCCGATATCCTTGGTCATGGAGTATGAAAAAAGTAGAACTAGGACAGTTAGTTACTGCTCCTATCAATGAATGGACTTATTCCTATCAATTACCAGGTGATATGTTATCTGGTGTTATTGCAGTCTTTGCAAGCAACGGTAATACAGAAAGACCAATGCACTATGGATGGGAAATATACGAAGATAAGTTATTCACAAACTTACCCACAATCTATATAGATTATCAATACACAGTTTCAGAAAGTAAGATGCCACCCTACTTTGTGCATCTACTTAAGCACGCTTTAGCTGCTGAATTATCAGTAGTGATTACCGATCAAATATCTAAAGCAGATTACTATAACAATGTAGCTTTTGGTACACCCGGAGAAAATCTTAGAGGTGGATTATTTAGACAAGCAATGAATACGGATAGTCGTGGCAAACCACCAGAAGTTATTGAGGATTATTCGCTTATAGATGTAAGAGGTTAAGATGGCTAAGATCGTTCAGTTTCAGACGAACTTTAGTGTTGGCGAGCTTGATCCATTACTAAAAGCAAGAACTGATCTTGACCAATATCAAAACGCTTTAGAGACAGCAACTAATGTATATGTACAACCACAAGGCGGTGTAAAGCGTAGAGACGGTCTTAAGTTTATACATGACTTCGGTAGTTCCTTTACCAAGTTCAAGCTCATACCTTTTGAGTTTAGTGTTAATGATAGTTATACCTTAGTCGTTGTAGCTGGTCGTATTTATGTATTTAAAGCTGGCGTATTACAAACCAACATTAATGCATCAGGCAATGATTATATAACAGCTACCGCAATAACCGCAGATATGATTGATGAACTCAATTATACACAAGCGATTGATACTATTATCCTGGCCCATGGTGATTTACATCCATACAGACTGGTACGTGATGCAGATGATGAATGGACTTTTGAGCAATTAAATTTATCTTTTATTCCTCAATATCCATTTACCCAGGATTACCATGAACCTACCTTTACTGTTACTCCTAGTGCTACCACAGGCAATATTACTTTAAACGCATCTTCAGTTACTACTGATACAGGTACAGCGCAAGCAGGTAGCTCAGATACTATTACATTAAAAGCAGCATCAAGTTTTACTGTTGATGACCAACCTAACGGTATGTTTATAGAAATTACATCTGGTACAGGCGCAGGACAAACCAGGCACGTAGAAGATTATGTAGCTGCAACTAATCTATTATCTGTGTACCCAGCTTGGACTACTGCACCTGATGCAACCTCTAACTATGATATAAAGGCATATAAACCAGCAGCAGTAGGTGAATACGTTAATGTTAAAAACGGATTTGGTAGGGCAAAGATTGTACAGTATATTTCAGCAACATCAGTCAAAGCTCATGTCGTTATACCTTTCTTTGATACATCAGCCATTACATCAGGTAACTGGGAGTCAGAGCATGGTTACGAAGATACCTGGTCAGATACAAGAGGATGGCCTAAAGCTGTAACCTTCCATCAACAACGATTATATTTTGGCGGTACAGATGCAAGACCTAACACTATATGGGGTTCTAGGATTGCTGATTACTTTAACTTTGATCCTGGTACTGCATTAGATGACGAAGGCGTAGAAGCTACCATTAATACCAATCAGCTTAACGTTATTACTAATATTACCTCATCAGGTGATTTAAGAATCTTTACTACTGCATCTGAGTTTGTAGTGGCTCAATCATTTGGAGAACCTATTACTCCATCTAACTTCCAGGTTAAGGCACAATCAAGATATGGCAGTAAGCCTGGTGTACCGATTGAAGATCTAAACGGTGCTACGGTATTTGTACAAAGACAAGGTAAATCATTAATCAGTTTCCAATATACAGATTCAACTAACAGTTATCAGTCAACTACGTTATCTGTATTAAGTTCACATCTTATTAAGACACCAACTGATCTGGCTATTAGACGAGCTACTAGCACAGACGAAACCGATAGATTATTTATTGTTAATGCCGATGATGGATCTATGACAGTCTATTCTATATTGGCAGTACAGAATGTTATTGCACCTAGTAAGTTTGCTACCGATGGTTTATTTAAAGCTGTTGCAGTAGAAATAGATGATGTCTACGTCATTGTTAAAAGAACCGTTAATAGTGTTGATAAATATTATTTAGAGAAGTTTGATAATACTTTAACATTAGATAGTGCATTAACCGGGGGTGCAGCAGCTAGTGTTAATGTTACGCATTTAGAAGCTAAAGAAATAGCCATCATTAGAGATGGTGCGATTGAGAACAGTCAGACTGTACCAGCGTCACCTTATACAGTTACTTTTGATACCGCAGCAACATCAGATTATGAAGTTGGATTAGACTTTACTGTATCTATTGTTACGATGCCAACTGAACCAAGATTATCAACAGGCAGTGTCCAGGGTGTTAAAAAGCGTATAATACAAATAGATGCTTTAGTTTATGAAACACAAAGCATTAATATAAATGGTACAGAAATATCATTTAGAAACTTTGGTGAAGCTGTATTAGATACACCCATCCAAGAATATACAGGCGTAAAAACTGTACATGGAATTTTAGGCTTTAGTGATACAGGTCAGATAACCATAACTCAGACCGTACCATTAAAGATGACATTATTAGGATTAGAATATCGAATGAGTATAGGTAATTAATATGATTATAGGAGATAAATAAATGCCAACTTGGATATTACCTGCAATTACAACAGGCATTCAATTATTCTTAGGTAAGAAACAATATGATGCAACCAAAGAACAAGGAGTGCAATTACAAAAAGAATATGACCAGGCAGCAGCCGATACTTTATTACAAGGTAGGAGTGCTGCTATATCCTATAGACAACAAGGTGCTGATATTTTAAATAATCTTAACAAAGTATTAGCAACAACCGCAGCAAGGGCAGCAGCCAGTGGTATTGAAGCTACTACAGGTAATCCATTTGCTGTAGCAGAACAAAGCACCAGGGATGCAGTCATGGAATATTACATTGCCAGGGATAATGCAACTTTAGAATATGCAGGCGCAGGCGCACAAGCAAGATTATTTGCGGAAGCTGGAGAAGATGCACGCAAAGGTTATAGAGATAGTGCATTAATTAATGCAGGTATGAATTTGTTAGATATTGCACAAAACAGTCCATTAAAATTAACCCCAACAAAAACAGGACAGGCAGCAGTCGTTGGAACTGGTAGGGAGAAATCATAATGGCACAATTACCTAGATATACAAAAACAGGCATACAAGCAGTAGCCCCTCCAAGATTGCAACGACCTAGCACAACTGCTAGAACAGAAATGATACGTGGTGATTTAGCACGTATGCAAGAATTTGTATCTACAAAAGTTAAAGAAACAAGACGCAGAGAAGGGGAGCAAGCAGTATATGAATTTGGTGACGCTTCTATATTAGAACAAATATCACAAAGAGGTGGGCCAAGAACCGAAGCAGAGAGATCTGCTTACGCATTAGCTAATAGAGTAGGTGCAGACAGAATTGAGAGCCAAGCAAGATTTGAAATTGATAGAATCCTGGCAGATGCTCAACTTAATACAACGCCTTATGAAAATGTTAATTCTCAATTATTAGATGTTGTTGATGGATTTTCTGCATCGCTAAGTCAATTTGATGCCGGGATTGCCGCATCATTAAGAAACAGACTAGAAACAGTAGCAGCTAATGCTGATTCACAATATTTAAATAGATACAATGTTTTACAACAACAAGCTGAAACTGTTGAGTTTGAAGCACTACAAACACAAAGACTTGATCAAATAAGAAATAGCCTTATTGCTACAGGCGGTATCATGGATGAAGATACAGCCAATGTATTAGAAAGTGCTAGGCAAAGTATTTTAGATCAAAATACATTTGATGAAATAAAACAACAACAATTAATTTCTTTAGAAAATCAAGTAACAGGATATTATATTGAATCACAAATATCTGCATTACCAAGCTATAGAGAGAGATCAGAAGCAATAGCAAGTATTGACGCTTTAGGTTCATTAACCAGTGAACAATTAGACGCCTATAAAAATAATCTACAAAATAAAAATAATGCAGCTTCAATTGCCGCAAAAGAAAATGCTATTTATAACTTTCAAACTTTAAACTTTGAAAACCAGCTAGATTATATTAATGAAATCCAGGCAAACCCATTACCAGAATTATCAATTAATGATAATCGAAGTTTATTAACTTCATTAAGCGGTATGGTAAACGCTAAAGTATCTATTGCAGAAGGCCAATCCAGAGAAATAGCATCTAACATTAGAGACTTTGAAACAATTATTACCAATGAAGGAATAGTCCAACCAGATAGGATTATTGCTATGCAAGATAGAATTGCAGCTTTGCCTACTCCATTCCAGGTAGAGCTATACGAACAATTAAATAGATTCCAATTTATTAATAATACAGTTTCCACTTTTAAATCTATGAGACCTACAGATTTAGAAGCATTATTAAGCGTAATGCGAGATCAAGGATTAGAGGGAATAGGTATGGAAGGCATGGATGATCTTATGGAAACAAAGATATTTGAGTTAGGACAAAGCCTTCTAACTACTATGAAAAATCAAAGAGAAAGCGATCCTATTTCATTAGGACAAACAATGGGACAAATTACATCTAGCCCATTAGATTTTTCTACACCAGAAGGATTAGCTGCATCTATACCAAAAAGAATAGAAGATGGGCTGGCAGTAAGATCTTTATATGGCGGTTCATTAAAATTCTTAACCAACTTAGAAGCAGATACATTAGCAGAAGCTTATGCGTCTGGCGATGCAATGACCAAATTAACTTTATTACAAACTGTTACGCAAAACTTTGGTAATTATGCACCTGAAGTATTTGCTCAAATAAATGGTATTGATTCTAATATGGCTTTAGTAGGTGGATTATTAAATATAGGCCAGGCAAAAACAGCTAGAAATGTATTAGCAGGACAAGAATTAATAGCAAGTGGTATACAGGCAACAATAAACACTGTTGATGTACGTATGATACAAGATAATCAATTACAAAATGCTTTGTCATATACGCCAGAATTATATGGATCAACAATGACATTGGCAGAAGCTTTATATACAAAGAAAGCACAAGATGCTCGTAAATTAAATATGTTTGATGATAGTTTATATGTTGATTCAATCAATGAATTATTAGGATATGACAATCAATCTGGCACAGGCGGCATCCAAGATGTAAATGATCAACCTACACTATTAATGCCTGGTTACAATGCTGACCAATATGAAACCATGTTAGACAATTTAACATTTGAACAATTACAGCAAATAACAGAATCTACTAATATTGATCCAGGAATGATTGAGGATATTAATAATGGTGATTATGTATTACAACAAAGTGAAGCAGGTATGGGTAACTATTATCTGGTTCGTAAAAATATGAATTATTTTAGTGGTGGAATACCTACTTTTGAAAAGATAGGTGATAGAGATGGCAATCCTTTATATCTTAATCTCTTAGAGAATAGCTGGTTATTACAATGACCTTATATACCGGGGCAAAAGATCCTACACTTACTGATCCACAAAGCGTTATAACCCAAAGTAGAGGTGGATTAATAGATAATTTTAATGCTGCGTTCCATCAAGTTAGATCAATGGAAAATACTTTCAGCATGGAAAATATGATTGGAGATCAATGGGGGCCAGTGATTGATACCATTAATGAAAGAATGGAAATGAATTTAATTAATCCAATTTCCGTTAGAGAAGTTGACTCTTTTGTATATGATTTAACCAATGGTTCAGTTAATCCTTATTCATCTTATATAAATAGTATTGTAAACATTATTCAACAAAATCCAGACACATTAAATGATTTGGAATGGGTTACACAAGAAGAAATAGAAAGCAGGGCAAGAAACCAGGCTTTAGAATATAACCAACAATTGAATGAGATAGCTACAAGGACTCCTGGATTCCAGGGAAGGTTAGCAAGATTTGCAGGAGGTATGGCTGGTGCAGCTACAGATCCAATAAATATTGCTTCAATGATTATACCATTTGGGCAGGGAACTAAATTAAGCACATTGTTATTTAGAGAGTTTATGGTTAATGCTGGTGTGGAAGCCATGATTCAACCAGAGGTTGCCCAATGGTATAACGAACTAGGATTAGAATATACTGCCGAACAATTCTGGACAAATGTTGCAGCCGCAGGAACAGTAGGTGCTGCATTACCAGCAGCATTTAGAGGATTAAATGCAACTTACAATTTAACCAAACAACAAACACAAAGAGGGATTGAAGCATTAAGAAATACAGGCTTAATTCAAAGAAATAGAAATATTAATACATTAGAAACAACTATTGATATTTTAGAAGATGAAGCCAATGCTTTAAGAAATACTAATGATGCAAACTTTACTGAATCACAATCAAGATTAAACGAAGCAACCAGGGCTTTATCACAAGCAGAAGCGCCCAGGATGCCAGATATATCAGAAAGCAATACAGGATCCAGAAATCTATTTGAAATGGATAATGCTGATCCTCAATTAACAAGATTAAATCCAGCAAATATACAAGTAGATGCAGAGACATTTCAGTTTAAAGCAGGTGGCGATGAGTTTGGTGTAAGTGAAAGATTGAAAGGAATTACTGAATGGAATCCTATTCTATCGGGAACTGTTACTGTTTTTGAATTTGCAGATGGTAGACAATTTATAGCAGATGGGCATCAAAGATTAGGACTGGCTAAAAGATTATCTGCCGAAGATCCTACAAAAAATATTGTGCTGAATGGATTTATCTTACGTGAAAAAGATGGCATTACACCAGAAATGGCTAGAGTTATTGCTGCTGTAAAAAATATTTCTGAGGGAACAGGAACAGCCATTGATGCGGCAAAAATATTAAGAATGGATGCAACAGAAATTGGTCAATTGCCACCATCATCTGCATTAGTTCAACAAGCACAAGGATTGGTTTTATTATCAGATGAAGCTTTTAGTTCTATTGTCAATGGTGTTCTTAATCCTAAATACGGTTCTATTGTAGGCAAATTAATAGAAGATCCAGGACTACAATTAAATGCAATACAAATATTAAATAAGACAGATCCATCTAATGCGTTCCAGGCTGAATCTATTGTTAGACAAATTAGAGAAACAGGTGGAGAAAAAATAACACAAGAATCTTTATTCGGTGAAGAACTGTTTGTAGAAAGTTATTTCATTGAAAGAGCAAAGATATTAGATAACACTATAAAAGCATTAAGACGAGACAAGGCAGCTTTCAATACTTTAGTTAAAAATGCAAGCAAAATGGAAGATGCAGGTAACGTATTAGCACGTAATGAAAACATTAGGAGAGCAGAAAATGACGAAAAAGCAATCGCAATCATCCAAGCCCTTGCGAACAAAACGGGCCCGCTCTCGGATGCGCTCACAGCCGCAGCAAGAACAGCGAGAGACACCAGAAGCTATAGACAACCTACTGAGGGATTCCTCGATGCTGTCAGACGATCAATTGAATCAGGCGATATCGACAGGGTTACATCTGGCGATGTTGGACAGCCTATCAATGTTGCGCAGAAAGGGAGCACGTTTGAGGATGTCGCAGAAAGCCAAGTAGATGCCTTTGATGAAGTAGGCGGTAAAGGATTTACAGAACAAGGAGATCAATTAGAAAACGATCTATTATCTATTCCAGATTTAGATGAAACATTAGAAATTCCTATCGAGGAAATTATTGATCCGGAAACAGGCGCAACTGTTGTGCAGTCGCAAAGTGTACGTGATATTCGCAATGAGATCGAGCAAGATCAGGCTATGTTAGATAGATTAAGAGGATGTATTGAATGAGTTTTAAAGATTGTATTATCAATGCTGAAAATGAAGGAACCATCACAAGAGATCAGGCTAATGAAGCCAGGGATCTTTTTGATGAATTAGAAGGCGAATATAAAAATAATATGAATGATGCTGCGGCATCTGCTAAAGCAGCAAAAGATACTTTTGATACTTTAGAATTTATGTCAGCCGAAAAGAAAAGACAAAAATTATTACAAATACAAAATTGGACAAAAATTACTGCTAACTTAGAAAGTTATAGAGATCTAAGAGGTCAAGTGAATTATGAAAAAGCTGCATTGGCTTTATTAGATCGTGATGATTTTGCTAAATATGCAAACTTAGAATCTAGGACACAGGCTATAAATAGGGCTGCGACTACTAAAATGTCTAATATTTTATATACCTTTAGACGTAATGCTTTAAGTGTTCAAAGAAACAAAGCTCAATTAAAAGAAATGATTAGAGAGGTATTTGAGCCTGGTAGCACAAAAAGTACAAGTGCTAGGGAATTAGCAGATGCCTGGAAACAAACATCAGAATATTTAAGAAAAAGATTTAATGCAGCAGGTGGACACATTCCCAAAAGAACCGATTGGGGATTACCACAATTCCATGATGTGTTATCTGTCAGAAAGGCATCATTAGATGAATGGACAGATTTTATATTGCCCAGGCTTGATGTATCTAAAATGATAGACGAAAAGACCAAACTGCCATTTGATCAAGTTAAATTAAGGACTGCTCTTAGAGATGTTTATGAAACCATAACTACTGACGGTTACGCAAAAATCATACCAGGCAGAAGTGGCCAGGGAATGAAACTATCAAATAGGCGTGTAGATCATAGATTCTTAGTATTTAAAGATGCTAATAACTGGATTGAATACCAAGAAAAATTTGGCAATCCAAATGCTTTTGACACAATGATTGGTCATATTAATAGTATGTCCAGGGACATTGCTCAATTAGAAATATTAGGACCTAACCCTAAGTCAACGATTAAGTTTATACAGGAATCATTAATAAAAAGAGCGCAATTAAGTAAAGATGCAAAAGCTATAAATAAAGCTCAAAGTGCTAGCAAAAAAATAGAAGATTTATATCTAGCCATTAGTGGTAGAGCAGAAAAGCCTATTGATGGATTTTTTCCTAATATCATTACTGGTTTAAAAAATATTATTACATCATCATTTTTAGGTGGCGCATCTATTAGTTCTATTACTGATCTTAACTCAATAAGAATAGCTAAACAGTTTATAGGTATGCCACAAACCAAGACTTTAAATAATTATTTGAAACAATTAGTAGCATTATCAAGCGCTGAAAAACAAAAATTAGGATTAAGACTTGGACTTATTGCAGAATCATACACTGCATTAGCCAGTGGTTCAGCTAGATATACTAATAATAATTTAGGACCAGAACTAACCAGGCGAATAGCTGATTCAGTTTTGAATATTAGTGGTTTAACACCGATGACACAGGCTGGAAGATGGGCTTTTGGTATGGAATTTATGGGTTATATGGCTGATAGCTTAAAAAAATCTTGGAATGATTTAGATGTAAAAACCAGGAATACCTTAGAAAAATATAATATTGGTGAAGTATCTTGGAACAAAATAAAAGAAGCAGAGCTTTATGAATACGAAGGTGCTACCTTTTTGCGTGCTGAAGATATTGAATCAATGACTGGCATACCTCAATGGCAAGCAAGAGAGTTGGCTACCAGGTATATGGAAATGATTGTTGAGCAAACAAACTTTGCAGTTCCCTCATCAAGTCGTAGAGGTCGATTAGCATTAACAGGTAATGTAGATCCAAATACCATAGCAGGTGGATTATTAGAGAGTTTTGCAATGTTTAAAAACTTTTCTATTACCATTATAAATACCCATGTTATACGTGGAATTACCCAACAAGGCATGATTAATAAAGCTAAATATTTAACAAATTTTGCCATTGGTAATACGTTATTAGGTGCATTAGCTATACAGCTTAAAGAAATATCTAAAGGTAGAGATCCAAGACCAATGACATCACCAGAATTTTGGATGTCAGCCATATTACAAGGTGGCGGTTTAGGTATATTTGGAGACTTTTTATTTCAAAGTGTTAATAGATACGGTGGCGGCTTATCTGAAACTATAGCTGGGCCTATTGTTGGATTTGCTAATGATTTAAGAAACTTAACAATTGGTAATTTAGGTCAAGCTATGCGTGGCGATGATACTAATGCAACTCAAGAATTAATAAGATTTGCTGCTAAATATCAACCAGGATCAAGTATATGGTACACAAGATTAGCGTATGAAAGATTGCTTATTGAACAATTACAATTAATGAACGATCCACAGTATCGCAATAACTTAAGACGAATAGAAAGAAATTATTATAAAAATTATGGACAAGAATATTGGTGGCGCCCTGGACAGACTGCACCAGAACGATTACCAGAAATAGAAAGTGCGTTGAAACCAGCGCCATGATATGATAAAAAACAGAAATTGAGGACACGATATGGCAGACATTTCAATTAATCCCGTCACCAGGCGGACACAATACACCGGGAATACAGGTCTTGGACCTTTTTCCTTTAATTTCAATATCTTACAAAATACTGATATTGTAGTTTATAAGAATAGCACACTTCTTACTTTAACAACAGACTATACAGTTACTATTAATGCCAACGGAACGGGATCTGTCACCCTGACTGGTAGTGGTAATGGTACTGCTTTGGTCTTAGCTGACCTATTAACCATCGTTGGTGGTAGAGAATTATCCAGGACCACAGACTTTGTGACTGCGGGTGATCTATTAGCTTCCTCATTGAATGAACAATTAGATAGTAATGTCATCATGGTACAACAGCTTGATGAAAGGTTTGATCGAGCCATGAAACTTAACATTGCTGACGAGGATGGAGACTTAACCCTACCCTTAAAATCAAGCCGAGCAGGTAAAACCCTGGCCTTTGACAGCAGTGGTAACCCGGTAGTCGGTGAGGATATTGGTAACTGGAGAGGTGATTGGGTATCAGGTACAACTTATACGGTTAGAGACCTGGTTAAGGATGGCTCTAATGAGAACGTATATAGGGTAAATACCGCACATACCAGTAGTGGTAGTACCCCACTAAGCAGTAACACAAATTCGTCTTATTATGACCTTGTGGTGGACGCTGAGAGTGCAGCTACATCTGCATCTAATGCAGCAAGTTCTGCTTCTGCTGCCGCTTCAAGTGCCAGTGCCGCTTCTACATCAGCATCTAACGCTGCAACAAGCGCAACCAATGCAAGTAATTCAGCCAGTGCTGCTAGTACCAGTGCTTCTAATGCTGCTACATCTGAAACCAACGCAAGTAATTCTGCTACATCAGCATCAACTTCAGCAAGTAACGCTTCAACATCAGCTACTAACGCTGCTACTTCAGCAAGCAATGCTTCTACAAGTGAAACAAACGCTGCTTCAAGTGCATCATCAGCCAGTACCAGTGCAACCAGTGCAGCAACAAGCGCATCTTCAGCCGCTACTTCAGCAACTAATGCTGGAACTTCAGCAGGTAATGCGTCAACCAGTGAGACCAATGCTGCTAACAGTGCAAGTGCTGCTGCCACAAGTGCAAGCAATGCTTCAACATCTGAGAGTAATGCTGCCGCTAGTGCTGCTAGTGCTGCTGCATCCTTTGATGCTTTTGATGATATTTATTTAGGAGCCAAGGCCAGCGATCCAACTGTAGATAATGATGGCGATGCTTTAACAGCAGGCGATCAATACTTTAATACAACAACAAATGTTCTTAAAGTTTATAATGGATCTGCCTGGCAGAACACAGAGTATTCTGATCTATCCTTATTAGATGATGTCAACATCACAACTCCTGCTAATGGCTCTTTGTTATTTTATGATAGTGGAACAAGCAAATGGATAGACAATCCAACAACTAACATCACAAGCGTTGGTACGCTGACAGGATTTACCTCAACAGGTATAGACGATAACGCAACCAGCACAGCGATTACGATTGATTCCAGCCAGAACGTAGGTATTGGTACTGCTTCGCCTAGTGGTAAGCTAGATGTTGAGTTAGGAGCTACAGGAACTATTGCTGAATTTCGTGGTGCAGATGTTGACATTTTACAAATAAATTCTGAAAGCGATTTAATAGCCTTAGATATTCGTAATACTACAAATGGTCTTGACTTTCAAATGCAAAGCACTAGCAAAATGAGACTTACCACAGCAGGCAACTTAGGTGTTGGAACGACTAGTCCTGTTTCTGAACTTCACATAGCAAGCACTAGTCCAATACTAACATTACAAGATACAAATAGTACTGAACCTCTATCTACTTACATTGATTTTTTAGATAGTGCTGGGAATGAGCATGGTTGGATTGGTTATGGTTCTGGCTCATTGGATACTATGCAGATAGCTAATGGTTATGATGACATCATTTTCTTTACAGGAACAGATGGGACTACTTCAGAAAGAATGCGCATCGACTCATCGGGCAACGTAGGTATTGGTACAAGTAGTCCAAACACTCTGCTAACTATGCAAGATGACTCTACTGTTGATGGTTCTTTATTAACTTTCAAAAACCAGTATCGTGTTAGTACCACAACTGCTGATACTATGGGTGGTATAGCCTTTTCTGCATGGAGAGATGTTTCATCTAGTGCATCTTATTGTGCAGCGATTTATGGAAAAAACACAGGCTATCCTGGTTCTAGTGGTAATTTAGTTTTTGCAACAAGAACAAATGGTAGCACAGACCCTTACGATGTAACAGAACGTATGATAATCGACAGTCCAGGCAACGTAGGTATTGGTACGACTAGTCCACAAGCTATATTACACGTTTCTGGAGTGGCTCCTACTTACACAAATGGTAGTACAGTCTTCTATGGTGGCACTACAAATAACGGAGTAATGAATGGTGTTTCTTTATGGTCATCTGGAAATGCTTTAAACGGTGGTATATCTTCTAATTTATTATTTGACAACGGAACAGTATCACAAACAAACACAGCCAGAAGTTCTGGAAATATTTATTTTAATAATATAACAACAGCCTCTAAAACATCAGAAATGATATTCGGTGGTTATTTTTTAGGAACTACTAGCTTTGTAGAAAGAATGCGTATCGACTCATCAGGCAACTTGTTGGTTGGTAAGACAAGTGCTGACGATACAACTGCGGGTGTGCGTGTCAACGGACCTTTTGGTTTTATATCAGCGGTGCGTGATGGTAATTTACCTCTATTGTTAAACCGCTTAACCTCTGACGGAACGATTGCAGACTTCCGCAAAGACGGCACAAGCGTGGGGAGTATTTTTTCTCATAGCTCTGGCAATATGGGAATTGGTAATGGTGATACTGGGGTCTTGTTTGCAGCCAGCAGTAATTCCTTCCAACCTTGGAATACATCAACCAATGCAGTAAGAGATAATGCCATAAGCATGGGTATTTCTGGTGGTAGATGGTCTGTTATTTATGCTGGTACTGGAACAATTAATACCTCTGACGAACGAGAAAAGCAGGACATTGAAAAACTCAGTCAAGCTGAACAGAATGTTGCTGTAACTGCTAAAACATTGCTACGCAAGTATCGTTGGAAAGATGCTGTAGCTGATAAAGGTGACGATGCTCGTATTCACTTTGGCATTATCGCTCAAGACCTGAAAGCTGCCTTTGAAGCTGAAGGATTGGAAGCTGGCAAATACGGTATGTTTTGCTATGACGAATGGTGGGAAGATAGCGAAGGCAACACAGTTAGCGAAGGCGATGAAGGTGCAGTCAAGAAAGACCGCATGGGCATCAGATATAGTGAACTTTTAGCATTTATTATTGCAGGAATATAGGAGAAATAACATGGCAACATGGACAATAAGTCAAATGGAAAGAAATGCTAGTGATGGTGGTGTAACTACTGTTCATTGGCGTGTAAGTGCAACAAGTGGTGAGCATAGCGCATCAAGCTATGGCACAGTAGGATTCAGTCCTGACGCATCTGCTGATGGCTTCGTAGGCTTTGATAGCTTAGATGAAGCAACAGTCTTAGTATGGGTACATGGACATGAAAGCATTGATAAAGATGCTATTGAAGCAGGGCTACAATCACAACTAGACGCATTAGCAAATCCAACATCTATCGCTGGATTGGCTTGGTAAGGAGATATTATGAATCAGGAAGGAACATTAACCATTGATGGAATTGAATATAAAGAATCTGATTTAAATGAGGATCAATTATATTTAGTTGCACAAATTAAAGACTTACAGGGAAGGGCTGGTATCATCCGATTACAAGGGGACCAGGTGCAAGTCGCATTAGATGTATTTATACAACAACTTAAACTTTCCCTGGAGAAAAAAGATGGACCAACTAATAGCTCTGATCAACTTGATCCCTGACATTGTAATGATTGCATCATTAGTATGTGCAGTTACCCCCACACCTAAAGACGATCAACTACTTGGTAAAGCATATAAGATCATAGAAGTCTTAGCCATTAATTTGGGTAAGGCCAAAATGCCCGGCAAGTAATATGCTATGCGATACCTATGGTTATTATTATTAATACCTAGTGTTATCCTTGCTCAACAGTCAGGAGATCTTAACAGCAATACTGTTAATTCTACAGTTGGTAGCAATAATCTTGATACTACCAATAACTATACTGGAGGAGGGGCAGGATTTCCATCCCCGCCACCGTCAGCTATTGCTCCTAGTTATATGTTTAATGGTAGTGAGTCTTGCCTTATCAGTGCAGGCGGAAGTATCCAGTTAAGTTTACTTGGTATGTCGCATGGCAGTTATCGGGTAGATGAAGATTGTTTAAGAATCAGAGAAGCCAAACTATTGCAGACTTTAAACATGAACATAGCTGCAGTCAGCAGAGCGTGTGAGTCAGAACAGATATGGTTTAGTATGTTCCAGTCAGGTACGCCCTGTCCTTTCACAGTAAACGGTCAACTGATTGTAGGTAATATCGCTTACATTTATATGCGTATGAACCCACAAACATTCATACCAAATTATGATGAACAAAAAGAATACTATGATATAGTTTTAAGAATTGGAGACAATGATGAAGAAGATATTAATACTGATACTCGGTCTATTTCTGATAGATTCCGCACAGTCACAAACAGATACAGTTCAAGACTTAATTAATGCATCCGCATCCATTATAGATACAGTGGACCAGGGCCATTATGCAGTGAGCGGTCTGAATTATTATGCAGGTGTCGGTGGTATTGCTCCAACTGATACGATAGATCAGGCATTGATTACAGAATTACAGATGACTACTTATAATAATGCGCTGTCTGCTGTGCAAAATGCGGTTTACTACAATACTCAGGCTTTACTTCAAGACGCACATGAAACAGAGATGGTGCAATTAGAGAGTGCAGTAGATGATTTCGATGCTGCTACAACATCTTTAATTACTGTAGTCAATGTCTTTGAGCAAGCCAGCAATGCTGATAACGTACAAGAACAACAACAATTACAAGATTACATTCAAGATAATAATGTAGGTTTAACACAAACTCAGGTTGACAATTACAATACCAGTTTAGACTCAGTCCAAACTCATGCGATTAATGCTGCTGCTTTCTTAGCTGCTTCTAACAACGAAGCCTTAACCTCATCTAATGATGACGTGGCAGAAGCCTATAACGTGAACCTATCTAACATGACCGTAGCTTACAATGCAGTGCAGGACAGCATTACATTCTACAACAGTGGCCAGGCGTTTCATTCTATGTACGGATTCTTAAGCGGTGCCATGAAGTCTTTAGAAGATGTGTACTTTACAGGCGAATCTATCTACACAGGCAATTCTCTCTAATGAGCCTACAAGATACAGAACTTAATATCTCTGGTATTAAGTTTAAAGGAGTCTATCTTGCCATTGGCTTTACCATTATCAGTACCATATCTGGATTTATCTATGGCTTTGCTGAGTTCATGGGTAGAGTAGACAGTTTAGAATCCCAGGTATCAGCTATCCAGGTACCAGAATTAGCCCCATTAGAGCGCAGAATTTCTTTGATTGAGGAGAGCATAGCACAAAGTGACATAGCTACTTTACAAGCAAGACTGGCTACCCTGGGTGCCAACTTAGAAACCATTATGCAACAGCAACAATTGCTGTTAGACTTACGGGATAGGATCAATACCAATAGTGATATTGTTGAGGATAATCAACAACTTGTAGAAAGTATTGAACAAACAGTAGAAGAATACGAAGGAGCATTAAGAGAGTTTGCTGCAGAAGTAGATCAATTATGGGAAGCCTTTGACGCAGTAAGCAATCCGTTAGCAAGATGAAACGAACCACAGAACTAGCGCATGAAAGGATAGATAATATAGATAAAAATCTAGCCACGCATGAGGCCATTTGCTCAGAAAGATGGAAAGAGACTATCTTAAGAATTAAAAGACTGGAGCTTATTCTTATCTCATGTTCAGGTGCAGTCATATTACTCCTGGCACAGATCGCATTTAATTAATTTCCAATATCACACTTTATAAGTTATTATTATTATTGTAATTATTTTATAGTTGCAATGTTATGATGCTAACAGATGAAAAGATAAGGTTCATCAAAAGGCTGACTGAGGTTGAGCGTACTAATAATTTATTATTAAGTGAGAATAAGTTATTAAAATTTAAATTAGAGAAGTTAAGAAATGATACAGAATTTAATGAACGCCATAATGCCATCAGTCGGTACAGTGATTGACCGGGTAATACCCGATAAGAACCAGGCCGAAAGGGCTAGACAAGAGATTGAGAAAGCAATCCTTGATAACGCTCATCAGATTAACTTGGCTCAGATCGAGGTTAATAAACAAGAAGCCCAGGGTAATTGGTTCCAACGTGGATGGAGACCAGCTACCGGGTGGGTTTGTGTGCTTGGCTTTATGGTGAACTTTCTTGTCAGTCCTATTGCTTCTGGGTTTCATATTGATATACCCCAGGCAGATACAACTACCATGCTACCTGTGCTTATGGGTATGCTAGGTTTAGGAGGTTTAAGATCTTATGAAAAAGTTAAAGACAAAACTCGATGAGTTTTTTGCAGATGAGGGCAATGTAGTTTGGTCCTTTGTTATCTTTACAATCTTACTGCCTTTGTTACTATACGTATATTATGTATAAACTCAGTCAGCGATCTTTAGATCGTTTAGAAGGTGTCGATAAACAACTGGTCAAGGTTGTTAAGACTGCCATTCAATTAAGCAAAGTAGATTTCGGTGTCCTCCAGGGAAGAAGAACCCATGAAGAACAAGAAGCATTGGTTGCTGCGGGTGCAAGTAAGACCATGAAGTCTAAACATTTAACTGGTCATGCAGTAGACCTGGTTGCTTACGTAGGACCAAGAGTCTCCTGGGAAATCAAACTCTATGACGATATAGCAGATGCCATTCGCAGTGCTGCTATTGCACATGACGTACAAATCAGATGGGGTGCCGCTTGGCAATGCCATGACATCCGTAAGTGGGAAGGATCCATGCAATCATGCACCGATGCTTACGTAGATTTAAGAAGGTCAGAAGGTAAAAGACCTTTTATTGATGGTCCCCATTTTGAATTGATGAGCTGATCCTTTCTATTTCTAATTCGCAATAGTGAATAATCTTTTTTAAATCAATGACTTGATCTTTATGCT
>Ga0222716_10000484_pt1 | contig 34449 bp, 37 predicted proteins | sample C33_13DmetaG_FD_165044 | JGI IMG/M metagenome (GOLD analysis project Ga0222716, IMG submission 165044) | Estuarine water microbial communities from San Francisco Bay, California, United States - C33_13D | ecosystem: Environmental > Aquatic > Marine > Unclassified | place: USA: California... | reverse complement strand
CAGACCAGTCAACGTAACAGACGCGCCGTTGCTGTCGTAGCTGGCGAAATTCAGATATACCGTTTCGTCTGCGGCAAAGTCGCCTATATAATTCATCGTGCCAACCTCATTCGTGAAAGTTTCTGACTATCCAGCAAGCCGGTCCCGACGACACTAGCCGTCAAACCAGACGGAACGACCACCCAACCAAGATAGTGATAATTTGAGCCACCGGCAACTGCGTCATAATTATGGTTCACGCCATCTGTGGCCCAGCTATCAAATGTTGCCCTGATCCATGCACTGCTGCTATGTGGCGCAAAAGGATTAGGGATAGCGAGAGATTTCGATGAGGCATTGGAGCCAGTCGCCGTTGTTGACACCCCATCATCTACACCGCCGCCGACAGCTTTGTCTGTCGTACCATCCGTCGCTGCAATGTGCATACCACCGGCGTCATTATTATCGCGGAGGCCAGTGTCTCGCCTTGAATTGCTACCAGACAACATATTAAGAACCGGCGTTCCAGTGCCGCCAAATGTCACACCGTAATCGTGCTTGTTCACGCCCGTGGATGTATAATTGTTGTTGTCCAGCGGCTCTAAACGAACATCACAACTGCTGTTCCATTCCAGCGCCAGATAGCCAACCTTGTCCGAGTTGCTATTGTCGCTCGTCGTCGTAAAACCGCTGGAACTCCACGTGCCAACCGTCATGTTGTAATCAAAACCAGTTGACCCGTTATCTCTCATCTTGGAAATAACGAAAGCATCTTCCCAAACAGAACCCGGTGCTGACGTACCCAATCCATCCCGCATTAGAAACGACCAACCCAAATTGGAAGACGTACTATTACTGAACGTGCTGGTATCAAGCCCCATGCCAAACATCATATGTGCGCCGTTAGCAACCGTGCCGCTGGCAATACCCGTGCCAATCGCCGCCATAATTACCTGATTTACCGAGAAACCGGGATCAGTAACCGTGGCACCCGTTCCGCAAGTCCCGACATAGGCATTTGCAAGGTCAGACCCGCCAAGCAGCACAACAAACCCCTGAAAGGCAGAAGGCGCAGCATCAGTCCAGTCAATCCGCACACCGTCCGTTATCCAGCTATCAAAAGCAGCCTTGTATGTCTGCGAACCAGAACCATCCAAGCCCCTCAAAACAGCATCGGTATAGGCCGCACTGTAGTCGTCCGTCGTGGTCACACCTGTTTCCGAATGCACAACAGAATAAAACTCGTTCGTCCCGTCCGTCATGCCCATCGTGAAATGGAAGGGCGTCAAAGGTGTGTTGGAAAGAGTGGTTTCCTCCGACATAAAAAACAACGCGGCCTTGGGCTGATTACCATCCATGTCACCGGTAATGTCAAGCGTACCCGTCGAAGTCTTAGCCTGAAACCCGACAACAGAAGCATAGAGGCTCATAACCTAAGCCCCGCTGGTCGCGCTCGTAAGCCTAGAAAAGAAGGTCGTGCTGTCATCCATCCCAAAATGAGCGCCTTCCGCCAAACGCATCGAATTCGCCGCAATCGCCAAAAAACGGCGCTTGTTCGTTGCTCCGTCATACATCTGCTTGAATTGCACCCATTCCGCATCAGACGGGTCAAGATCAAACCCCTCCTCTATCTGCGCCACCGACGGATGTCCAATCAAGCTGAACAACTCCATAGCCGCCACCAAGGCGTTAATGTGGATACGGGGCTGTGTTGGCGTACTACCAACCAATCGTGCGTGAAAGCTCATTAATCAAACTCCGAAGTCAAATTCCCTGCTGGGTACTTGAAAATGTCTCCATTAGAAATCTCTTTAGTACTAGTAAGTGCTGCGTACATCAACATATTACCTGCTGTAGCAGCATCAAACAAAGCTACATGGGTGATAGTCATAGAGCCTGTCGTCACGACTGCACCGAAAGACTCCTCTGCTGAATTACTTCCAGAGCCATCCGAAGGCGCATCAAACGCAATAGCCTGTCGTGAATAACCACTCGTATAGTTAGGGTGGTCATCCACTTCGGCAGTCTGCAACCCTGCATCAGTAGGATTATCCGTCATCAAACCCAAATATACTGTTGTAGGGGATGTATAGGAAGTATTCCTCAATACATGATTATAAAGAGCATCCTTCAGATATGTGGTAAGGCTAGACATTACTTAGTCCCTTTTATTTAACTCTGGTAGCCGTTGTTCTACGACGAGTCAATGGCGTTCTTTTGGGAGTCAGTGGCGTTCTTTTAGGCGTTCTTTTGGGAGTCAGTGGCGTTCTTTTAGCTGCGGAGACAGGGGGAGTTCTCTTTTTAGCGACAGAGGCATTTCTCTTATTAGCAGCACCCGCCGTTTTACCATAAACTTTAGCAGGAGGTTTAACTTGTAAATGTCTGACTGCCTTCTGGTTAGACTTCATTTGTTTCTTAGCTGCCTTCTGTGGACGGGTTATTTTCTTCTTTGGTTGCACTGATTTGAACATAATTATTGCTTTCTTAATTAGAATTAGGAGCCTCTACAGGCTCTTGGTGTGATCTCCGAGCAGCAGCAAGGCCGTGAGACATCGTCTGACGAAGCTTTGAGGCTGTCTCAGCGTTACCAAAGATATTAGTCAAGTCATCAAGACTGATGTTCCGAGAAGTGCCGATATTAGTATCAGCGGAAATCTTGGAAGTAATCGTGATTTCTAGAGATTCAGTACCATCTGGAGAGATGGATGCTTTCTCCGAGTAATTATCGATAAACTCCCGTACTTCCTTTGTCTTAGTACGAGACCCGTCTGCATTGACGAGTTCTTTCTTATAGAGGTAGGTATTCGGAATATTGGAGCAAGCCGTGCCACCATCAATGGTGAGTGAAAAGAAGTTCCGAGAGCACGGTTTACCCCCTAGCTCCAAGTCAAAAAGTGCATCTTTATTTTCTTGGAACGAACGATTAGAGTCCCCCGCCATAGCAGCAGTACTAATCATTATCGTCATTAGTGTAACGAATGGTGTAAGTAGTTTCTTCATAACAATCAACCTCCTGTTTGATTTTCGGTAGGAACACTACCGGCCCGATCTGTAGCGGGGCTTTTATTACTCTCGTTTCCTTGCAAGTCGTCTCCGGAATTACGGCGCAACCCCCTCCAAGAAGGCCAGCGAGGATAACGAGGCCAAATACTTTTGAGCTTCTTAAGCATGACATGAGAGTGAGAATTCTTTGTCGAGTTGCTTGAAAGCCTCGTCAAATGCTTTACGCAGAATCTTCGTCATTAGTTCCTCCTTTTTCAGAAAGGAAAATACCTATGAACGCGAAAACCCCTGCAATAGCAGCAACATACTCATTGAACTGGTCAAGGGATACGCCTGCGATAACAGCCAAACCGGCGAGTGAAGCCCACGTACTTGGCTCTTGAAGTCGTTTTACTAGATTTTCCATTAGTTTTCTCCTTAAGAATCTACTAGTTATAATGAAATAAAAGTAAATGTCAAGGTTTTTCTTGCTTTATTAAGGAATTTACATACTCAGGAGTAAATCCTCCATCAATAAGTTCTCCCCCTTCATACCACTTTACTTCAACTGGTAAGGAATTTATCCCAAGATCATTAGCGACAGATATTGTAGTATTTCCTTCAAGTACATAAGGAGTACCTGTATAGTCAATTACAACCGTAATAGAAGTGTCGTCTTTTTTAAACCCCTCTTCTTTTACTTTCTTAATTAAATCTTCATACTGTCCCTCTCCGGGTACTCTCTTCTCGTTACGGTATCCTTTTATTTTCCGTAGCTCGTCTACAGGCAAAGTCACCGGGGCTTTTGTGTATGCTGTAGCTGCCCCACTTATCCAAGGTCTTCCTTGTTCTTTAGCCATTTCAGCAGCATCTTCTCTTTTAGACTTTAACCAATTTCCCCCGGGATTATCGTGTCTAATTCCCTCAATATTAATAACTCTCTCAGGTATGTCAATGTCCGTGTTTTTGAGAAGAGCTTCTTGGGAAGCGTTTTTATATTGTGCAGAAGGAATAACTTGATCGTCATTAAAAACCATATAGCTTACAGGACCTCCTCTATACTCAGAAACGAGAGCTCCATCAAAGCCATTGCCTTTAATAACATCTTCGATAAATTCAGGGTCCTCTATGATCTGATATTGGCCGGAATAAATTTGATCTCTTAAGTCATCAGCCGTTCCTAAAGGAATGTCAGTGGAATTGTTTTCTATCCATTGTTCAGCTAATTCCCTATGTTCGGGCTTCTTATAGTCATAGAGGTTTTCTATATTAAGATTAAATTCTCCAGTCCATAGACCTTCTTCACCATGTAATTTCCCAAATTCCTGTGATACTTTTGGGTCGGGAGAAAAGAATATGGGAGCTCCCTCTTTAAACTCGTTAAACTCTTGGTTGCTGGAGTGATAAACATTTAGAGGTTCTCCCGACTCGTCCTTTACTTTAGTAGTTTTTTTGAGATTTTTCAGTTTGCTAATAGGAATTGGAGATAAAATCCCGAGAGCCGCCATTCCTGCTAAACCCACTCCCTCCCAATTATTTCCTCTCATAAATTCACCTTTAGCATCCTGAGCCAAAGAGACATCCCCTGCGGGGGTAAAATCAAAAAGCCCCGCCAACTTATCTGCAACTTGATGAGACCTACGAGTATCCCCCGTGTTTCTTCCTATAAAGCGAGATATTTGAGTTAAAAGATTTGGGTCATCGGGACTCAACGTCCCGAAGGGTTTTCCCACGATAGGGTCTTCCTGCGCCTCCCTAAAGCCCTCTTCAAATAGCTCTAAATTTCTCTTTACTCTTTCTACATTACCGCCTTTTGCTTTGGAATAGTAATCTGAATTTTTATATTCCTTGATAGCGTCTTCCCAATTACCTTCTTCCAAGGCTTTAATCATCTTAGGAAATCCTCCTAAGCTGGTAGAGCCCATATGAAACGCCATATCAGTGATCGCGAGGCGAGCGGGCGGAGGCAGTTCATCGAAGTTACTTACACGCTTCCTAGCATCATTCTCAGCCTCTTTCAAGTAAGCGATAAGCCACTTTTTAGCTTTCGTAAGACTTATCTTACTATCCCCTGCTAGATAGGAGCTAGGATTCTCTCCTGTAAGGTCACGGAAACGTCGCTCAAAAGCAGAATCCTCAGTATTAATGCCAAAGCCCAGCGTTTTCCGATCTTTACCGCCTACTTCGGAGCCTCTATCGGAGTGAAGCCCATAGTTCCCTGTAGTGTTCTCAAAATCCATCTGCTGCTGTAGGAAGTCCTCGGGGAATCCTTGGAGATCAATCTCCTCAGTAGGTTCTGAGTACTCAGGAGGGACTTTCATACTATCAGCGTTAATCTTCTCCTTAATCTCTCGGACACGGACATTAGCCGGGTGATCCCGAATAGGGCCATAAAATTCTAAAGGAAACCCTTCAAACCGTCCTGCTTCAATGTCATCCCCCCAAATCTCAAGCAGCCTTTCACGATCTTTGGGGTTATCGGCGTCAAGTTTCTCCCCAGTTTCTCTTATATACCCCGGAACATTATAAATCATATCTCCTACAGGGAGTCCTGTGATATAAACAGTCGTTTCCGTCCCATCGTCATTTATAAGAGTCTTCCCGGATTCTACTGTTTCTCGATGATAGTCATAAAGGTCTATGAGGTCTGCGGGATCAGACTTTTTGTTACGAGCCTCTCTCTCCTTCTCAATGTTCTGTATTTGTTTGAGGGCGTTCTGGATAGTTTGCTCGCCTCTGACCCACCCCGGCGTTTCAAAAATAGACCCTAATAGAGTTCGATCTTCCTTCACCTTTTCGATTAACTCACGAAGGGCTTTTTCTTCTTCACTACCATAGGAAGCCCCCTCCTGAACTTCGTCGTCAGCGGGAGGGACACTGTTTGAGTTCAGTTCAGGAGGAGACACTTCTGGACCTTGACGGTCATTCAACATTTCTTGAAGAGAGACTGACGAAGGTGCATCCGGGTTGAAAAACTCAGAAGTTGGGTAGTCATCAAGGGGGATGCCTGCTGCCTTTGCAGCTTCAAGTTCTTCAATGTCACTTTGGAGTGATGGGAATTTCTCTTCGATTTCTTTATAGCGTTCGGGGTCTTCGATCCCTTTATCCTTGAGATAATCGTATTGTACCACATACATATCTCGCTCAGAGACAAGACGGGAGAGGGCTCTATCGTACTCAGAAGTATCTACAGGATCACTTGCAGGAACCATTTTAAGCTCCTCACGAGGGCCTTCTGTAGTAGATGAACCAGTCATATCGCCACTAAAAGGATTAGGGACGTTAGGATCAGCATCAAGAATAGGCTCTTCTGTTGTTAAGGAGGGGCCTGTTCTGTCTCCTTCGATAGGGTTTATTTTATATCGCTCTGGGTTGCGTTCAAGGAGCTCAAAAGCCTGAGCTTGGGTAATCCGATTACCGTCCTCATCAACATTCGGGACGAAATATTTTTGCATTAGTTCCTTCCTCCAAAAATAAAGCCGTCTTCTGTTTCTACACCAGAATCTGGGTCTAATGGCTGTAAAGGAAGGGACCCTTCTTCAAGAGAAGATTCCTCCTCCTCTTCCATAACCTCTTCTTCCATAGGGATAATAGGGGAGGGTACAAGAGAATCCTGAACCTCTCCCATGCCTTGAAGATCATCAAGTGTTAGTCCGGTAGATGCCTCCACTTGAGCTTGAAGCGTGTCATCTGAGTTCCATTCACTAGTCGTATGAGCCTCGCTAATAGACTCCAAGGCATTATCCATCAATACAAGGATAGAGGCAAAGTTCTTAATAGGGGCAGGCCGAGTGACTTCACCTAACAACATACTTTGGAGTTCAGGAGAGAAAGCGAGCTTAGAGAAAGCTTGCTTCTTTACTAGGGAACCTACAGGTCCTGATATAATCCTATTGAGAGTAACTCCTCCGCCTGAGAGAATATTCAAAAGGTCCGTTGTAGCTCCACCGACAGCACCTTGAGCAGCGATGGCAGTACCAGCGTCCACATCAAGATTAGTAATCTTACGTGAAATACCAATAAGCTTCATTGCTTCTTCTTTCTCCTTTGTACTATAAAGATCACCAAGCGGGGAGTCAAAGATGTTTTTAAGTTCATCTTCTAAAGCATCTGGTTTCAGTTTATCAAAGCCCTCTTTAGTTCTAGAGGCCCTATCAACTGCTGCGTCAAAGATAGTCTTCTTGAGGTTCCTTCCGAGTTCATTAACCTGTCCTGCATCATCGAAAGAAGCTTTGAATAGACGTTCAAATACAACAGAAGAGGCCTCCAAATTTAAAAGCTTGTCAGCAAAGTCGATATTACTATCAAGAGTATCCGCCCATCTTTCCACTAATCTGCCGTCTAGGGAAGTCAGTGTATTAGCAATTTTCCGAAGGGAGGTCTCCTCTCCTTCTCTAAACAAAATCTTCTTTACGTGATCGGGAGTCCCATCAAGAACATTCAGGATTTTCTCTCCGTTTTGAGACCCAAAAGCCTCCCAAAGCATCTCATATTTCTTCTGTTGAATAGCGGAATCAAGCAACCTTTGTTTATGAGGAGACCCCCCAACAGTCTCTACAAGTTTGTTATAAACGTCATCTACATAGCCTGCTTCCTCAATACGCGTCCAACCCCCAAGACCTTTCGAACTCCCTGCTCCATAAACATCAATGATATTAGAAATTGACTCTCGAATTGTCATATTACTAGTCCGAGTGGTGGGGATGTAAGTTCCATCTTTATTGTATTGTCGCCCTACCGAACCAAAGGCGTCCATGAAAGTAGTTACCACATTAACATTTTCTTTCAATCGGTGCATTTCCTCTGCTTCTCGAAGATATTTGATACCCTCTTGAACTCGCTCGGAAGGAGTGTACGCTAGAGACTCATCTAGGTTTTGTAGCATGTATGTCGCTCTTGCCGACAAAGTTTCTAGAGCACCAGCATGTCTATTCATCCCAAGACCTCTATAGTACTTTGCAGTATTATAGGCGTCGTTACGAATACTAGCAACAAAGGCGTAACTTACTTCGTCAGTAAGTCCGGCCCCATCTACAGGATTGCTATTTTTAAACTTCTGAATAACTTCATAGAAAGGACGAAACTCTGGAGAAAAATTAGCATCAATCTCAAAGGTGTTGCCATCAGGCCCTCGCTTCCACGCAGTTTCTGAAACAAAAGATAAAGCATCCTCTGCTGCTTGGTTAAACCCTCGGGAGCGCAGCATAAGCCTATCTTTAGTAATACCAGAGACCTCTTCAAAGAGGTTGTAGGCGTGATTAACTGCCGTCTTTGTCATAGAGTGATAGGTCCCAAGATAATCGAGAAGACCATTCTCCCATTTCTCCGGGTCCTTATACATCTGTTCTAATTGGGCAGCACTAAAGAGATGATCCCTCAAATCATTTCTAACATTAACAAGGGCCCCGGTAACATTTTCACTAAAGTTATTAAAGTCTCCTTCAATAGCTTCCTTCGTCGCTGAAACGATACGCTCTCCTTGTCGAGCTACTCTTTCTTTAAACCCTTTATTAAACTGGGCAAGGTACTTGAAGGTATTAACCATCAAGGGGTTCTGATCTACAATCTGAGCAGCTAAGAGTTGAATATCCTTTGGGTCTCCAGAAACAATACGTGAATAAATCTTAAGATAATCCTCCTGCTCAGGAGTTAGTTTGATAAGTCCCCCTCCTGAGCCTTCTCTTGCCGTAGCTCCTACTCGTTTCCCTATGCCGGGGAGGAACCTCATCCCTACATATCCTCCAGCCGCTCCATAAAGAGACTCCTCGGCAATCGTAGGGGCAATAGCCCGGATAAGGAAGTCGTAAGTTGCTTCTGTTACTTGTCCATCGTTTTCTTCAATTTCATCTAGAGTTTTATCTAAAGCAGCCCTCATGTCCTCATTAGCTAACGTAAACCCTGAGACAGCAATACCTTGAGTCATAGCTTCTCCGAGAGTTGCTGTAGTAACAGGAGCAGCTATCCTCCTATTGGATAAAAACTTGTTAGCGTTTAGTTGGAGAGCTTCTCCCGCCTCTGCTTTTCGAGTAATCTCTTTTAAGAACTTATCCCCAAAAGCATCATTAATAGCTTCCTGTCCTCCCTCGGTCAAAACATCTGACGCTGAACGGCTTCCTACGCCAGAGGGAAGAGGAGCAACAGGAGCTTTAAAGAGGAGTCTCTCCCCTGCTTTCTTAACAAGACGTTTTCCTACTTTCTCTCCATAAACAGCCCCAATAATTCCGGGGATATACGCCGCAAATTCCGCTAAATCACGGCCTAACTCTGAGAATCCGCCGCCGTTACCAAGAACAAAAGGATCAACTACGTCCAACTTATCCTCGGGAGTTTTTCTAAAGAAAAGTACTCCATCGTGTTCAATAAGAGAGCCTTCTGGGTATTGCTGTCGAAAGATATTCTCAAGCATACGAGTATCTCCAATATCGACATACTCTCCTACGGCAAACTTAAAACGCATAAAAGGGTCTTCAAGCCCCTTATTAGGAGCCGCCTTAAACTGTCCAAACATGTCTTGAATAACAGTATTGTGGTTCTTAACTCCCGTTACTTCAACAGCCCAATCAGGTACAGCAACCGGGTCTTTTAAGCCATAATCTGCAATATTCGAGATGTCTTCGGCAACATCCCACCCAATTTCCTTAATGAAATCGAAAGTAGCTTTCACCGGTTCTCCGGGAAGCAAAGCATCAGCGGCTGTTGAAATGCTAGATGTAACCCACGAGGCAACATCTCCTGCTGCCTCTCCTACAGCAGAAGCTCCTCTAGAAAGAAGTCCTTCTTCTGGCGCATTTTGAAATCTTGCAGGACCCATCCCTCGAGCGCCTTCCAAAGCTCTTTCTACATCAGGAGAAACCCCTTGGTCATCTGTAGAACCGAGAGAGGAAATAGCAATATTTTGAGCATTCCCTTCTTCATCAGGAATGATTCGATAAGAAAGTCCTTGTTCCCCTCTAGCTACGCTCTCTCCTACAGACTCAATAGTCCGTTGGTCGAAGCCTGAGTCAGTTACACGAGATTCTTTCTCTGAAGGCGCAGGGGAGTCCTCAGAGACACTTTTTTCTTGCCACTGTTTGTCAAACTCCTCAATGGGAAGACCACTGTTCTTCCACTCATCATAATAGCCCATTCCTAATCTCCAAAGAAGCTTCGACGTTGTCGTTCAATTACTTTATAGTTATAATCCACAAGTTTAGTAAGCTGCCTCTCTAAAGCTTCCATTTGCTTATCCGAGTAAGAGACAGCCTCATTATTGGAAGTCCTTGTGTACATACTCATATAGGCGTTATACATAGCTCTTTGTATCTTATCCTTACGAAATTTTTCACTCTGACCTCTAAACTTATTCTGACCTAGAGAATATAAAGCCTCTCCTGTCAAAATCATATTAGATTCCGTGATAAACTCGGCATTTTTCAAAAGTTTACCAACAGTTGCTGTGGGGTCATTAACTTCAACAGCCTTTTCTTTAGCCCTATCCACTAGATATTGAGACATCCTTGTGCCGGGGAAAGCTTGTTTCAAATTATTTAAGTAAGCTTCCACCGACTCATTAGATTGTTGCACAAGTTCTTGAAGTGACGCATCGTAAGCTTGTAAGTCAATACCTGTTAAACCTTCTACTATTTCTGCTGCACCGGGAACTGCTTGCACAGCTTCTGAGAGAGAAGAGAAAAACCTTCCTTGAATACCAATCTGTGTAGCAACATTAGGGTCTTGTAACACGTTACGAGTTTGTGAAATAGCATTTTGTGCTGCTGCAATGGAGGCGTTTGTTTTATCTTGCAAATCTCCTACTTCATCAAAAGCAAGATTACGAGCTAAAGAGCCCTGTCGTGCAATCCCCGTCCCCGGAATTATAACAGTCTTAAATTTAGAGCCATCCTCTGTATTAGTAATTTGGGATACTACAATAACCCTTCCATCTTCTGCTCTATAACTATCATCAATGTCCTCTGGATTAATGCCAAATTTCCTAAGTTCTTCATCGGTAAGATAATCCAAATCTTTTATGTTTTTGGCGAGGGTAGTTCTAGTTGAATATGACAGGTTAGGATGTACTTCCCCCAGATTTTCCACTGCTCTCTCTAGCTCTGTAGATTGCACTCCTGTAACATCCTCCACAGGTGAAAACCCCGTGTAAATGCTCGTTGAAACAGAGGGGGGTTCAATATTCGGGTCAGAGGGGGTTTTAATATTCGGGGTAGTAGTAGGAGTCTCTTGGTCGGGAGGATCAAAGTAAGAAGACCCTGCCGAATTAACCCACGCTTTTACGGATTTATTAATATACTTGTCTATATTATCAGCGGTAATATCCGGGTTCCTGTTGCCTTTGGCATCATAGAAAAAAGACTTATAATGATCGAAGTACGCCTCTGTGGCTTCGTCTATATTCTTTGGAGACATACCAGAGGAACGAAGAGCATCTCGAACATAAGGGTTTAACCCCCCTTTAGTAGCTTCAATATTAGCTGCCTTCTCGTCAATCTTTTTCTGGAGAGCAGCAGCCTTTTGAATCTCAGCAGTATTCTTGGCTTTCTTATCTTCTCTTTCAGCCGCAAGACGCTCCTGCTCTGCAAGAAGCTCCATCTCACGTTCCTGTTCTTTCTTGGCCGCATAACTTTGACCAATACCGTGAACCACACCTAACATAAACGATCCCATTACAGCAATCCTTCTGGTTTTTCAAGCAAAGCCATGCCTTTATCTGTATCTTCCAGACCTGTTAAGTCCTTCTGAGACTTGGCATTAGCATCAATGGCCTTCTGCAAGTCATTGCGGCTAATCATTTTAGAAATTGCAATATCAATATCTTCCACATCCAACTCCGCATTCTCACTACTCACAACCGGCTCAATACCTGCTGCTTCTGACATACGATAAAGCATAACAGTTATAGGAGGCAGAACAATAGGAAGTGCAGTGATAGGAATTTTCCCCTCTGTAGCAAGGTGATGCACGACAGTGGTTGATACAAGATCAATAGGTATATTGGCCTTCATCATCCCAAGAAAGCGAGCAGCGGTTTTTGGCTGCATAACAGCATTAAATACCCGGTCAAGAATCTTCTTAGGGTCTGTTTCGGCGGCAGGACGATCATAGGGCATCCTTCGAGGGGCCTGTGTTAGTGCCTCTCCGGGAATTGCAGCGTTATGAGACAATTCATCAATCTTCTGCTCTGCCATTTCTTTATTTATCATGTTACATCATCACCTTTAAGAATCTTCTGCATTTCCCTAAGCGTCAATTCCTCAACATCGAACGCATCATTTGCGTCTTTCATAAGACTGGCAACATATTCAGAACCTGACAGCTTAATTTTATAACTCTCTGCTTTCTCGGGAGAGCCTGTTCTAGTCTGTGATCCAGTCTGGTTAGCAATCATTGCAGGGGAACTTGCGCCTCCCCCAGAAACTGCTCCTCTATACCTTTTAAGGCTTGGTCCTTTACTGCCCCCGCCGCCTTTAAAGACACCCGCAACGTCCTTTACGGCACCGACAACCGATCCGACTGTTTTTGCTGCCGATCCGATTGTTTTTACTGTACTTCCTATTGATGCTATTGTTGCTGCCATTAGATGCTCGCTCTATATACCTGTTCAAAAAGCTTAAACCCATACTTGAGAAAAACTTCATTTGCGTTGGTGGGCTTATTAACGGCGATAGATGTCATTGTCATACTACTTGCTCCATGCTCTCTTGCCCACTCAATTCCTGCCTCCATTATTTCACTTCCAATACCTGCTGAACGAGCTTCTTCATCTACATAGAAGAAGTACTCACTCGCGACTATCTTGGAATTATCGAAGAAAAAGGGGTTAAGGATAAGACCTATCATCCCTCTTAGCCGTCCATCAGTTTCATAAAGAAGAATCGTCCCGTCAGGGCTCTCTGTAAGTCCCTCTAGAAGTGATCTAACATCCTCCCCTACATAAGTTGTATTCGGGGGGAGATTATCTAGCTCTGAGCAAAATACCTCTCCAAGTGATATTAGTGTATCAAAATCGTCTTCTGTTGCTACTCTAATCAATTTTCCCTCCTGATTAGTTTATGAAAATCTGTTCTCTTCCTGTTGAAAAAGGTCTCCTAAAAGTCCGCCCTCTAATTGGAAAGTTTCGGCTTTTGTTACTTCTCCTTCTGGAGGAATAAATCCCGGGTCACTAACTTCTTGCTCAGTAATAGGATTACCTGCAATAACGTCAGCAGCTTTTTGGGCTTGAGCGTGTGCAGCCCGTGCCTTCTTCGCCTTCTTTTTCGCAATAGCCCCACCAACACCCTTTGCTACGGTGCTAACTCCTGCTGCGACTGCTGTTGTTACTACTGCCACTTTAGAATCCTAACCAATCTGGATTAGAGCCTGTCCCAATATCGAGACCTCCGCCAATATTTCCAAAATCAGTATCTACTACTCCAAAATCATCACCAAAGCCAAAGGAGAAGTCCCCGGCGGGCTGAGTACTGCCTCCATCAAAGATACCTCCAATACTGTCAAAAGCATCTCCGATGCCTCCAATTACCCCACCGATAGAGGACCCAGCCTGAAACTTCTGTTCTTTATCAGCGAGTTTCAAGTTAGTGTTAGCTTGAAGGTTAGCAATAGCGAGAGACAAAGCTCTATCCTCTGCCTTCTCATTGGAATTCCAAGTATAGCTTGCGTTGTCTCTAAATAGCATAATTGCATTAGACATTGCTGTATTACTAATATTCAACAGGTTCTGTGAATTAACAAGGTTCTGCTGGTTCTGAAACTGGTTATTCGCTGTATTAATAGCTCTCAGATAGTTTACATTAGACTGCTCTACCAGAATAGCATTACGAGCATCGAACTGTTCTCTCTGATTCAACATAGTTGAGTTAAACTGGTCAGCATCCAACTGCTGAGAAGCTACAAATTGATCCATATTAGCGGTCAACTGAGCAAAGAACTGGTCAAGCTGAACTTCGTTCTGTACGTTCATTTGTCGAGCAGCGTTTACAGCAGCTTGGTCTGATAACATAGACTGGAGCCTAGCCTGTGCATTAACAACAGCCGTTTGCTGGGCATTAGTCAGGTTTGTCATATCCATCTGCAAGAACGCCTGAGCATTAGCGATGTTAGCCTGCTGACGATTATTAAGATTAGCCATTCCAAAGTTGTTGGCAACCTCAGCATTAAACATAGAGGTCTGCTGTCTATTAGCCAGATTCCCCATATCCATCTGCAAAGACGCCTGAGCGTTCTGGAGAGCAGTTCTGGTTTCAGCATCCAAGTTCGTCAGGTCCATCTGCAAGAACGCCTGAGCGTTTGCCATAGCTGCCTGCTGACGATTATTAAGATTAGCCATCCCAAAAGCATTGGCAGCTTCGGTATTGAAGAGGGTAGTCTGCTGACGATTAGCCAAGTTAGCCATCGTAACATTTAAAGCTGAGAGAGCGTTCTGCATGACAGCCTTGGTTTGATTATCCAAGTTCGTCAGGTCCATCTGCAAATTAGCAGCCGCATTAGCCATAGCTGCCTGCTGACGATTACCTGTATTCTGCATTGCAACCGTAATCAGGTTCTGAGCATTGGCGACTCTCGACTGCTGTTCTGCGTTTAGATTAGCAAGGTTTAGCTGTAGGGCTGTCTGAGCATTTTGAAGACCTGCCTGAATCTTGAAGTTATTACTCTGAGAGTCCAGAGCAGCAATGTGACTAGCTTTCATGATAGTTGCTGATTGACGAGCATCAAACTTCTTAAGCTGCATTGTTTCAAACATCTTAGCATCTTGAGAAGCGATAGGTAGAGCAGCTTGCAGAACGGCGGCAGTAGTTGCGCCTCCAGAAATGGAAGAGGAACTAATACCCCGTGCAGCCATTTGCTGATTAGCGGCTGTCAGAGCCCCTTTCGCCCAGTTAGGAATTTCGCCCGGCTCAAAATCCGTAAGCTGACGATACTGTTCTCTTACCGTAGCTCTGGGATCAACAGGGAAATTAATAGCATCCGACTTAGCTTCCTCAATGGCATTATTGAAAGCAGTTGTTGCCTGAAACTCAATCGCATTGACTAATTGCTCAGGAGTCATATTTGCCTGAGCAGCATTAATCTGCATATCCGGGGTCAAATTAGTCTGTGCAGCCTCCACAATAGACTCAGGGCTTAACCCGCCTAGTGGCACATTTGCTACAGCTTCTGGAGGAAGCGTAGTCTGTTCTGCAACAGCCTGAGAAGCAGGGAGACCTGTCGCCGGGTCTACTAAGGCGTCCTGAGAAACCTCTCCTGTAGGGGCATTAGCAATAGAATCCGGGGATAATGTACCCTGAGCGGCATTAGCTTGTGCCACAGGAAGACCCGTTGCAGGGTCTACTTGAGCTCCCTGAGAGAGCTCTCCCTGAGCAGCCGTGACTTGCGGAGTGGCTGTTCCAATAGTATCAGCCGTCATCTGAGGCGTATCAGTCTGAGCCGGGGCTTGAATATTTGAAGCACTTATTTGAGGGACGTTAGGGTCTAGTTGAACGCCCTGCATTTGCTCGTTAGCCTGAACTTCTTGTAGAGCAGCTTGATACAGAGCATTTTCAGGTAATTCTGGGTTATCTATAAGAGACTGGTTGAAGGCTTCAACATCAAAGCCAGTATCAGTGCCTGTTCCTGTATCAGTGCCTGTTCCTGTACCAGTACCTGCTCCTGTACCAGTGCCTGCTCCTGTACCAGTGCCTGTTCCTGTATATACGCTAGTTCCGACACTGCCTCCTCCGACACCAAAAATACCATTAACTGATCCATTATAGATCATATTCAGATTATTAGCAATACCTTGTAACTGGTCTGGGTTAAGATTGGAAAACTGAGGATTCTGAGACAGGTTTAACACATTACCGCTAGGTTGCGTCACCACAATATCACCGGAAGTTGGTGTTGAGGTAGTCGTAGCCGTAGGGGCTGCGCTGGGTGTTGAGGTAGTCGTAGCCGTAGGGGCTGCGCTGGGTACAGTCTGTACTCCTGTTTGTGCAAAGTCTCTCGCCATTGCTAACCTTGAAGCTCTATCCTCTGCCTTCTCAGGTGAAGGTCGCCCGTAGTCGTAAAGCGTTTGAACTATTGGACCCGTGCCCGGAGCAGAAGATTTAGCTCTTTCAAGAAGCTCCTCAAAATGTGGGATATTTGGTAGAGTAGACATTACGCAATCCTCTCATTCAGGTCTTTAATATGGAGGGTTAGTACTTCTACTGTTTCCCAAAGAGAGTTAATTAGCTGGCCTGTACTCCACTTACCCTCCAACCATTCTTCACGAGTGGGCATTGCGGGAAGGCTTCCTGTGGACAGAAACTCGTTAATATACGTATCTACATCGAGAGTAGACTGTGTGCGCTGTTCTAGGAACGTATCTACAGGACTAGGGCCATCACCTGTCCAGAGAGAATTATAGAAGTCTACTTGGTCAGTATCTAGTTTGCTATTATAGAAGTCAGCTACATAGTCAGTGAGGAGTGTGTTGTCATCATAGACCGCTGTAGCGTTCAATGTCCCAGCACCTTTAAGACCGCCCGTAGGGGCACCTAGAGTAACACCATCACCAATTACCATTGCATCTGTGTCTAGAGTCCCGGAGACCATTGTAGCGAAAGACCAAGAACCTTCTTCTGTAGTATCCGTTACATTATCCATTGTGTAGGAGATTCTGCCGAAATTCGTAGCGTTAGCTCCTGAGTCATTAGCGAAAATATTATGAAGTATCAAAACATCAGAAACTGCAGGCGTAGGAGAGTTCCAGTAAGTCGTATAAACCGACCCGAATGTAGAATTGGTAGGGGTATCTGTAACGAGGAAAATACCTTCATTTTCTGCATCATAGTAAGAAGCGTGAGAAGTATTAGAACCATCTACCCGAAACGCTATGCCGCTTGATACAGAGGTGGGAAAAACTGCCTCGTATGCAGCATGTCTGATGCCACCATTTACAGTACTAGAAATAGTACTCGTTCCGATGCCCTCACTAGTGTTAAAAGTATGATCACCTGTCCAATCAATATCATCTAAATAACCTACAGCCCCGAGGGATGTACGTGCCGTTGTTCCTGACTCTGCAACCCAATTTGTTCCATTACCTACGATGAACTTACCATCAGTAACCGCAAGACCAGCGATGTCTGCCAAGCCAGCATCATAAGCCTGAACGTCAGTGCCGATTGCAAGGCCAAGCGATGTACGTGCCGTTGCACCTGACTCTGCAACCCAGTTAGTACCATTACCGACGATGATATTACCATCCGTTACAGCAAGCCCAGAGATGTCTGCCAAGCCAGCATCATAAGCCTGAACGTCAGTGCCGATTGTGAGCCCAAGCGATGTACGTGCTGTTGCACCTGACTCTGCAACCCAATTAGAGCCGTCACCTACAATAAAGTTACTATTAGTAACCGCAAGACCAGCGATGTCTGCCAAGCCAGCATCATAGGCCTGAACATCAGTGCCAATAGCAAGTCCTAGATTAGTTCGTGCAGAACTTGCACTATCAAGATCACTAAGATTATTAGTAACCAATGCCGCTTCGGTTGTTGAAGGAACACCTAGAGAAGTACGTGCCGTTGATCCTGACTCTGCAACCCAATTTGTTCCATTACCTACGATGAAATTACCATCCGTTACAGCAAGCCCAGAGATGTCATTAAGCCCCGCATCATAAGCCTGAACGTCAGTTCCGATAGCGAGACCAAGGTTAGTTCGTGCAGAACTTGCACTAGCAAGATCACTAAGATTATTAGCGACCAAAGCAGCTTCGGCTGTTGAAGGAACACCTAGAGAAGTACGGGCCGTAGCTCCAGATTCTGCAACCCAGTTAGTACCATTACCGACGATGATATTACCATCCGTTACAGAAAGCCCAGAGATGTCATTAAGCCCCGCATCATACGCCTGAACGTCAGTGCCGATAACAAGTCCTAAAGAAGTTCTCGCCCCGGAGGCTGTAGAGGATGCTGTACCACCATTTGCAACAGGAAGAATCCCTGAAACAGCCGCAGTAAGGGAGATTTTAGGGCCTTCCCCGGCGGAGCCATCATGGGCATGGCCTGTAGAGGCGTTAAAAGCAGATTCAAGAGCATTATACTCGTTGTTGAAATAGGACGCTTCAATAACTGCCGCATCTACAATATTTGCTGCTTCTTGTCGTGTATAACCAGCCATTATCTGTTACCTTTTTGTGCAAACTCAATAGAGAACCCATCGACGATGTAGGGGGTGTCTCCTGACGTATTTGATGTTAATTTCACTGAATGGAAGAACCCAGAGCCAATTAACCCTACTTCTGCTGTTTCATCAGCAATTGAATCAAAATTATTTGTTCCAAAAACAGCCGTCCCAAAGAAGGAATTACTAACAAAGTAATCCTCCAAAGCAATAGCAGCAGGCTGGATAATTCCATTCTCCTCAAAGTCAAAGAGACTTTCCAAGCTAATACTGCTGCCACCTTCTCGCCGGGCATACACACTTAGTTTCTGAGGGACTTTTCTCTTTTCAGGATCACCATAGTACCACCAAGGAAACTGCATAATTGATGTAATTGTTGTTCCATCAAAGTCTGATCCAAGCTCTTGTTGATGGACATACCCTTCATAGTCTCCGTGTACAACAACCAGATCATTATTTTCATAATTATAGTCGCAGCAGGATACTTTAATTCCTTTAAGATCGAACCATTCCCACTCCGAAGCAATCTCAGGGAGTTGAAGAATGTCCGTATGAAGATGCCCTAGAAGCCCTTTAGCACTTTCTGCTGGTTCACTCTCTGAGCCCCAGAAAAGGCGGTACTGGGATTTACTAGGAACTTGAACGGAGGAAACATCATACGTCCCTGCTTTGGAGATAACCTCCTCAATTCGTGTTTCAATAGCTCTGGTCTTGGTATCAATATTGACTTCACCAGTTTCCTCTGTACCTGAAATAGTACGGATACCGTCTTGTGCTAGGAAGTAAAGATCACCTGCAAGTTCTTGAATGGAGTCAGGAGCAATACACCCAATTCTCTCAGTTACTGGGATTACAGCCCAATCCGCAGAGGAGGACCCCGTTAGGCGACTTATCTGATTAGGGCCAAAAATATAAAGCTCGCCTCTCCAGAGAGCAGCAGAATTAAGGGCCTTCCCAATGTTAATCTCGGCTGCACCGTTAGCGCCATCAAAGTCTGTCTCGTCACCGGGAGCGGAAATAAAAAGGGACTGGTCCTTAATAAACACCATATGGCGCTTATGTGAGTGTACGAAAGTGGCTCCTTGAGGCGCATCTGTAAGTTCGGTTACAGTGCCATCTTGGTCATAGGTTACGGGGTAATCAACACTATTAACCAAACAAATAGTAGGCTTAATCCAATTGTATCGTTCAATCCTTGTTTTACCACCAGAAAGTCCTGTCTTAATAATAGACCAACCACTTCCCGTACTAAAGTAATAACCAGTCCCTCTGGCCGCTACTACGCCCCCTCTAAAGGGGAACGCTCCTAGTACCTTCCCTGTCCCTGTGACAGCGTTGGTATCATACTTCTGAAATCCATTAATTCGTCGGTAGCCTCTACCTGTCGCACCCTCAATATTCTGTCCTTGAATAAGTGCGCCGGGGGCTCTAGCTCCTAGAGTAAGAACGGAAGATGACTCAATAACCCCTCCGGTAGCTTCTACTGGAAATGTCTGCCAGCGATCCATTAATTTACTCTCAAGCTTGTCAGGAGATTTCTATCCTGAATTTCTCTTGTATCAAACACCTGTCGTGTCTTATTTATTAGGAGAGTTCGCATATTCGACAGACCCTCTTCCCATCTACTTTTAGAGATTTGAGAAGACTCAAGATTATCTCTAAACATATAACAATCCCAAAGAGCTCTCTGTACAATTACATAGTCAAATCGAGTGGGGATGGTTGTAGTATCATCGTGTGCAGAAACTGCTGTAGGGAATTGCCAGTACTCATACGTCACATTATATGCCAAGTCAGAATAACCGGGGTAGATGGCTACTTTGCTATTTTGGGTAGGGGAAATAAACTCTGGTTCCCCTGCTTCACTGGCAGTCATATTGATGTTATTGGCACGAGTACCATGCTTCATATATTCATCATAAGGAACAACAGGAAGATACTTCTCTCCAATAGCTGAAGAAGGTACTCCTTCGACTAAATGAAAAGACTCCCAATCCACTGACTGTGCATCAGCAGCAAGGGAGTACTCTGTCGTTCCATCGGTAAGCAAGGTTAGAGTGTCTGTAGAGTGATTAAAAGGCCACTCAATCTCAGCTTGCTGAATTTCTTCAATAGCATCCAGAACAGCATCTTTAGCTGTAGCGTGGAAGCCAGTAGCAGTTGCGAAGTTAGAACTCGTTAATTCTACTTCGTTGAGCCTGCGAAGGACTTTATTAGTAAGTGATAGGTAGGTGCTGCCCATTTAGATAAGTCCTATTATAGTATCTACTAAACCCCTAAAAGAGCCTTAATGGATATTATAGTAGCTGGTAGAAAAGTAGAGGGGAGCAGCATAACGCCACTCTCCCTCATATCTTTTGCGTTGACTAGCCGAAGGCTGAGTCAGGAACAACGTCCGGGGAAGCGTCAACTACGATAGCAACAACTTCGATTTCCCAATCGTCACCTGCACTAGATGCAGTAGCGATAGTCAGGTCCAGAGTATCAGCAGAGGAAACGACTGCCCCATTTGCAGATACTTTACCATTCGTACCGACTGCAAGCCAGCCTGCCGTAGTAGCATCGCCACCATCAACGATGGTATCACCACCGCCAGTGCCGATATCTACGGTAAGAGTCGTGCCAGAGTCTGCGGTTACGACCTTTGCAGAGCCACCAATCAAGATGGTATCAGCAGGAATATCGACTGCCTGAATTACATCAGCAGCAGCAAGAGCAGAGCCCTTGGCAGCTACAGCAGCAGCAGCAGTAACACGAGTCTTGAGGGCGTAAACGCCTGCTACACCCCGACGAGAGGCGTGAGAGCCTGCCGTGGTCGTGGTATTAGCAACTGTAAGATCAATAGTAGCCATTGTCTATATCTCCTTACACCGTACGCCAGTTTGCACCGACAAGAGCTTCCGTACGAAGCGCCTTCCGACCAAACATGTGCATACCACGAACAACGTCAGCAAAGCTGTCAGGGTCACGGTATGTTTCGGTCTTATTAATCTGCTCGGCAGAAGCCACGGCAGAAATATGACCAGCCAACAGCCAAGTACCATTGGTGCCAGAGGTAGCGGTAGAACCAGTACCTACAGTAGCAAGGTTATTTGACATGTAGACGTTGAAGCCCCGGATCATGCCGTCAGATACCCGGCCATTACGCAGGATGCCTTTTTCAGCATAATCAGCACTCAGCAGGTTGCTGTCTTCATCACCGATCAGTTCCCAGAAGAACGGATCAGCAACAAACCAACGACCTTCCTCGGGGACATCTGCTTCATCAAGCACACGCTTCATGCGATTGAGAATACCCAGAGGTGAGTAATCGGGGGAGCCACTATTAGCAATAGTAGCCTGAGCGGACTCAGTACCCAACTGGTTAGCAGTAGGAATCTGAGAGTCGATATATGCCAGAATGTTCTGGTCCATACCATTAGCAAGTTGGTACCCGGCACGGCTGGAAGCCAACTGGTTCCAATTGTGATGGGCCTGCTTCTTTTCAATGTCATCGACTTTGAAGGCGAAGTAGTTAGCCTGATCTACCGTCAAGGTAATTTCGTCATCATCGAGGTCCTGAGCAGTCACCTGAGTCCCACGTGAGTAGGGCAGAACAGTGACTTCAGGTTCACGGATAATGTGTACCGTATCGCCGTAGTCCGAAATCTCCCCAAAGTATTCTGTGTTGCAGATACTCTGACAAACACTCTTCGTGCGGAAAGCAATCTGAGCGCGACGGGAGTAGATTTCCGGCGTGAAATTACCTTGTGGAAGGTTGCCGTAACCGGCAGCAGTTTGGAAAGCCATTGTTAATTCTCCTTTAGCTTTATTCCACAAAGAAAAACAAACATAAAACTTTCTAATTCTTCTTGCGTTGGCGGTATCCCGAAGGAGCGCCTACATGAAGGTAGTTTAGACTTTTACGTGCTTGCTTATGAGCAGGATTTATCTGAAAGCACCTTTAGAATCCAACTCCAAGAATTCCTCGTCAGACATCTTGGAAATATCATCTGCGGTGTAAACCTTTTCAGAAGCACCACCCGGCTCTTCTGATCTAGAGGTAGGAACTTTAGAAGCTCCAGCGTCTACATCAGTGTTTTTACGAGGACGCCCACGTTTCTTGGATGCCTCGATTCCTTTTTCCCTCTTATACAGAGAGACAACATCTATAACTGGTTGAGCAGCAGTGCCGAAAGCGGCATCTCGTACCCAAGTAGACCCTGTTTCAGTTTTGGAGTTAATCCACTCTACAAAATCTTCAGAGGAAGCAATATCCTCTAGGTCCTCATGTACTCGTTTAACCTCAACCAGTGCTTCCTTCTTGGAAGCTTCTTGTTCTCGTGCCTCAACTTCTGCCAACCGCTTTTCGTACGCTTCGGTAGCTTCCTTAGACTTAAGACCCGCAACGGTCTCAATGGTCTTGTACATGTCTGGGTAGGTCTCGCGGAACTTCTCAAGTTCTTCGGCACTCTTAGGAAGACTTACATCTCGTTCCTCAAGCTGTTCTCGAAGACGGGATTTTTCTTCCTCATGTTCTTTGTCCTTCTTGCTCATATAGCGTTGAAGGTCTTTATATCGTTTTTCGTAGTCGTGTTTCTGAGCCTTATTAAGAGGATTCTCTTTATCTAGCTCTTCCTCGACTTTCTGAGCATCTGCTGCATCAATCAGCGCCTGCGCCTGTGCAGCTTCTTCTGCTTCAACTTCTGCCAGTTCCCTTTCCAAGGCTTCTGGTGACAGATTAGGATTCCGGTAAAGGTCTCCGAGGACACTTGTGTCCTTAAATTTTGTTTCGCTCATTCTTTCCTCCATTGGGGCCTCACGGGTGTCCATAAGACAGCGATCCTATGTAAGTTGCTAGTTATAAGCAATAATATTACTTTGTCAAGTAAAAAAATTAGTTTTCTTCAAAATTTCCGTGTTTTTCTGCATGAAGACTCTGAAAGTACTCCCTACAGTCCCTTAACCCCTGAATAAACCCTAATTTTTGATGTAATTCCGAAGATTCTTTAGGTGCATTATAGATTAACGCATCCATATTGTCTTGGATTCTACTATTGAAATAAGCATCCAAGTTCTTCAAAAAGGGTTTTGAGGCCCCTTTAAGGAGCTTCTTGTGTACTTCGTCTTCCATTTTCCCTCCTACTGTGGTGGCATTTCAGGCTCTACAGGAGCTCCTTGCTGCTGTGGTTGTCCCGGAAAGCCTTCTTGTCCCGGTTGGGCAGGGACGGGAGGAGCCATTCCTCCTGTAGCACCCTGCTGAGGGCCTACTGGTCCACCTCCGGGCTGTCCTCCTTGCTGAATCATCTGAATAACCTGCTGCAATTCAGGATCATTAAGAAGCTTGCTTTCCTCAATATCCAAAGCCTTAGCAATTTCCTTGATAATAGCTCCTTGATTGAGGAAAGGAGACTGCTGTGCAATCTGGAAGAAAGAAATAAGCTGATTAGCCCGTACTTCCTTCTGAATCAAGCTTTCCGTACCCATTGCTTTAATAGCAAGGTCACCTCGGACTTCAAGATCACGATTATACTGCATGTTAAACGCAAACATTGCCTGCCCAAGTGGAGCAAACAAGTAATCATCGAAATTCTTAATAATAGTCTTAATAGTGACGGAGGCAGCGCCCAGAAGCTGAGAAATACCTGACGCTGTTCGTCCTACACCTTGAACCCCTGTTTGACCATGAGCAAAGGAAGGGATACCTGTAGACTGATCAGCAAACACAATGAACTTGTCAATCAACTGCATCAATTCAGGTGTAATGTTCTTGAAACTGGTGGAGAAGATAGCCTGTCCCGGCGCACCACCTCTCCTGCGCCAAACTTTGCCCGGATAAACAGACATATCCTGTCCCGGCATAAGATTGTTCTCGTCAACCTCAATCATAATATTACCAGAAAGAACTGCATTGTCAACCGACATGCGGGTGAATCCATTAACCATTCGCTGAGAGTCTTCCATGTTCTCTGGAATGCCTACTCCCCAAATATTATAAAGATCAACTTCGAGAGGATAAATGATGTAAGGAATTCTCTTAGGCCGGAAGGGGTTCATAACCATACGTATAACGACACCATTCAGCATCCAGACGTTTACTTGAATATCATCAGCATCCTCCAAGTTCTCGGGAATATCAAAACCTTCATCTTCAAGGTTCTCTCGGCTTTCAATGCCCCAGTATTCAAGGACTTCAAAACGATTATCGTGCGTCTGGTCTTCTAAGTCCTCACGAAGATTATGCTCCCACCACTCTGCAACATAATTTGAAGCAGTAGAGATAGCTTCATCAATCTGATCCGCAATGAATCCGGGCTGTTTCTTCAACAGGCGAATTTGGGATGCAGACATCAAGTGTCTGTCAATAATGTACTCGGCATCATAAGCTGTCGTACAATTAGGATCAGGGTAGATATCCCATACAGACCTATATTCAAGATCAGGAACAATCTTAAAGATTGGGTCATACTCACGAGGGAGGAGCTCTCCTTCTGGACCTTCATCTACTTCTGGAACTCGCCAATTAGGATATTCCTTCTCAGTAATGAAAGGTCCTTTAATGCACCCTGCACCAAGAATAGCTGCTTGAAGCATGGACTTTCGGAGTTCAATCTGGGCGTCAGCCTCTGTAAGCTGATCCTGAATGGTCTCGTCCATCTCCTCGGCTGCTTCTTGTGCTGGGGATTTCTTAATACCAACAGCCGAAGGGTCTTCTGTGATGTGTTCATCAGGAATACCTTTCAGCTTCTGTTTAAGAGCTTCTCCAATACGAGCAACACGAGACCCTACTGTATCACCGGGTTGGAGGTCTTTCCCATCCCCTTCATAACCAAAAATAGAGAGGTCTTCTGGGTCAATCTCAGGACCTTCCTGTTGAGCTTCCGCAGTAATTGTGATTTCTTTAGCGATGCCTGTGGGCTTCTCTGTCGCTTGTACTTCAAGAGGAACCTTTCCTTGACCAAAGAGAATATCAATGATCTGTCCGTAACCCGCCAAGGTCTTGGTCTTTGTAATCTTGATCGTCGCTTTAGACTTTTCAGTTGCTGTGAAGTTTTCCTTAAAGACTCCTCGGAACTGATCGTGAGCAGCCATCCACCGCTGCTCTGTTACCAGACGATTACGCTTGGCAGCTTGGTACTTTTCACTAATAGAGCTTGCGAGAGATGTTAAGGCCATAGCCTCTTCATCGTTTTCAGGTTGTCCTGCTAGGACTGCTGTTTCCTGATCGTCAAAACCTTCGGCCATTATTTAATCCTTCTAATATCCAAATACCGGATCAATCATCATAGGCTGATGATTGCGTTCATTCATTCTTCGCTGTTGAGCGAATTCCAAAGCCGACATTGGGCGACTTCTGAGCCCATAATGCAAGGCATCATAGGCATGATCTTCTGAGTTCTTCTTACTAACAACTTCGGGGTCATTTTCATCAGGTTCTAACAAAGGCATCGTTCTAACAAGGTTTAAGCAGTTATTAAAGATATAGAGCCCCGGCTCTGTAACCAATTCTCCCTGATCGTCCTTTGCCCCTGTCGGGCGCATTGCAAGACGTTTGTGGAGTTCCTGCTTCCCTGCCTCACGAGACCCCGGGGAACGGTCAGCGAACCTGTTGCCAATATGACCCATCTCTGCTAGTTCCCTTTCAATCATTTCATAGATACTTGGACCTGATTCACCACGACGGATGTTTGTGGAGCCATCAATAACAGCATCAATAATGTTTGAGTCCTCTCTTTCAAGAAAACAAATCCGACGGGCAAAGTCATCTGCTAAAATCCCCTGCCCGTAATACTCTCTGTAGACATATGCAGTGTCATTCTTGTCAAACGCAATCCAGAGAGTACAGAACGGAGAGGAATAACCCCAGTCCGTACATCTAATCTTGGGCCAATTCACCGGAATCTCAAAAGGTTCAATTACATGTACCTCTCTGTCAAACTCTGGGAAGGCAGCATTCTCAATAACATCCCAGTTACCATAAAGCCACTGAAGCTTCTTGTGCTCTGGGAGGGAGGACAGCGTTGCCAGATAGGATTCATCCTGTAGCAACTGTGGTGTATCGAATACAGAAGATTGGATGAACTGCCGTGTAAGAACAACCTCTCTCTTCCGTCCATCCCGAGGGTCTACAAAGCTACTACGGACGTTAAACACTGTCCCAGCGGGAGCAGGGTCAATAAACATTCGCTTCACCCAAGGAGAACCTACATTACCGGGATTCCCTGTCATTCGCATCATTGGGAGACCAACAGAAAGAAGAGAAGAGTCAGTAGTTCGGCACGATCCTCTCAACAACGAATAAACCTCTGGGTCCTTAAACTGAGGTAACTCGTCAATTCCGATCCAAGCATATTCTTGTCCTTGATATTGTTCAATATCTGAATCATTTTCTGCATAACCAAACTCCAACGTAGCGCCAGACGGGAACACAAACATACTCTCTTGTTTTAAAAAGCGCGTACCGGGAAAGGCTTTAGGATAGAGTACCTTGGCCCGAGAAATGATTTCTCGTAAGTCCTTCAACCTCTTTCTTATAAGAAGTCCTCGAAAGGCTCCCGAGCCACAATAACGTAATGGGTCGGCAACCAGAGCTTCTGATTTAGAGCCCCCTCTTGCTCCACCGAAGAAGAGTTCATTTACGTCTGATTCAAGAAATTCAGTTTGAGGTCCCGGATTTGGTCGCCAAATGATGTCTGTCGGGTCTTGTACAGTTTCTTCCGATGTATCCCCGTCATCTGAGGCTTCACTTTCCTCCGGTAGTCCCTCAATCGGGGCTTCTTGATCGTCCCCTTGAGTCTTCTTTTTTAGCTTGTCAACCTTATTTTGTAATATTCGTTGACGAGCTTTTGACTTTTCTACTTCATACTCTGCTAAGACAAGTTGTTTGTCTTCTTTCGTCTCTGCTTCTTCAACCTTCTGTGCAATGGTCTTAAATTTTTTGGTCTTCTCTTGTTTCGGAACAGGGTCAGATTCTTTAACGATTAAGCTGGGCTTTTTCTTCGACTTTTTGGAAGGAATATCTTTAAGTTCATAACACTCTTGAAACAGGTAGTCTGTAATAAGGAGTTTCCTCAACGTGTAAGGAGAGATAGGTACTCCTGTCATTGCCTCCAACCATCGACTGACCTCTGCATAAGAGCTCTTAAAAAGGTACTCCTGAGCCTTGAACAACAAAATGAGATGCTCTGGAATAGGGTCTAGAGTAAGAGGGTCTTCCTTATTAGGCTTGTAACCCCAAGCAATTTTAGTTTTCTCTGAAAGTCTCCGTTTAGGATGAAACTTGACAACAGACCTTCCTGATTCTATTCGTTTCAGGAGTTTCTCTGTCATCGCCAGAGTTGGGGGATTATTTCTTTTCCGGGTTGGCTTCATTTATTTCTTCAAAGTCAAGATCAACAGCTTCCTGTTGTTTTTTAGGAGGGAGAACAAAGACAGAACTATGTTCTACCTTTACATCAATCCTCTCCTCTTTAATTACGCCAGCGCGATCAAACAACAACTGAATGGCATGTAACCTGTCCCTTCCTCCTGCTACATTCTCAGGATCACGGATGTAATCCACAAGAATACTAGCAGCTTCAGGGGCAGACTCAGCAAGGATATCCTTCGTGCGATCAATGATATGATCTCTAATCGAAGGGAAAGTTTGCGCCCAAGATACGGAGGGAGCATACCCCGCTGCCTTCAGCGAGGCCCCCTTTTTAAACTGAGTAGGGGAATCAGGGTCCATATACGCACTGATAAGAGCTTGTTGTTTAGCTGTCAAATGAGATGTTTCATCATTTTGAGAGGCTGCTACAAGGTCTCTTATTTCCTCGTCATGTACTTCTATGCTTTTTCCTTTAGCCATATGGCTCCCTCATAAATGGAACTCCCCGGTGGAATTGAACCACGAACCATCCATCCTCTTTTTAAGGGACCGGTTTAGAAGACCGGGAGAGGGGCGGGGAGTTAAATTCCTAATCCCTCATATCTTCCTTCGCTCTAGCCATTCCATAATTACAGGATTGGTGACTGAACGAGATATTCTCTAAATCAAAAAACATCCCTAGAGGGTCGTCGCTGTCCAGCCAAGGCGTCTTGTGTTCAATACTGAACGATTCTCGTGTCATTTCATGATGACAATGGTAGCAATGGTTTTGTTCTGTTTTAACTACAAAGTCCCATATCAGGTCCTTGCAAAGTCGGTTACTGGCGGTACTAGGATGCATACCTAGCTGGTTCTTCTTCTTGCGTGTTGCGTTGTTCATCTTATCTCCTTCTAGGATGATGCAATGTAATTACTAAGTTTCTTTTAAGTTTAGGGAGAAACTTAAAAACAACCCCGTATGAGAATGGCATATAATCCTCCATTCTCTTAGTATTGGAGCGGGTAAAGAGACTTAAACTCTTACCTTATCCATCACCGCTTACTTTTTGCCATGCACTTCTTAGCTTTTTTGCACTTCGCAGGAGTCGTACATCCACGACAAGTCTTAAAAGCTTTGGACTTAGTTGCAGTTTTTTTCTTAGCGTAAGGCATAGTTATTTCCTTTTCTTACCACTTGCTGTTGTAGACCACTTAACCTTTTTAGGGCCGGTCTTTTTCTTTGCTTCCGTTTTAGTAATCTTAGAAGCAACCTTTTTAGGTCGGCAAGCGGGGTAAGATCGTTTTGATTTACCCTTTGCAGACTTACGTCCGCACGCTTTACCTGTTTTAACGTCGATCCACTCTTCGTCAAACCATTTACCAAGACCGCCTTTGGCGTTACTTTTTTTTCTTTTTTGCGCCACTTTTTGCTACCTTGTTGTTACCGCCAGTCCAACCGCCGCCTTTTGACTTGTACCACTTAGCTGCCCATGCGTTTGCGTAAGCTGAAGGATACACATCGAACTTCTTCTTAGCCGCCGATTTCGCTCGGGACCACAGAGCCGGATTTGTTGGTTTTGCGTTTGCCATTACCATTTAACCTTATTAGCCCAATAGGCGGCTGACATTTTGCCTTTGGCGATATTCTTGCCGTGGCGTGCCTTAAAGCTCGCACGCTTGCGCTTCATCGCTTGGCCTTCGCCTGCCTTTGGCTTGCCTGCGGTCTTGGCCCCTTGCTCGCCAAACCGGATTAGCTTTACATTATCGCCTTCTTTGGCGAGCACCACATGGCTTTTTGTCTTATGATTGGGCGTGCGCTTGGGTTTGTTGTAGCCCTTTAGGCCATGCTTCGTTAATCTGCTGTCTTTTGCCATGCAATTAACTAGTATTTCTTGGTAAGAGCTTCTGAAGTTTCACTACAATATTCTGGATTCCGCCAGTGGTTGTACCCTTTAACAGTACGCCGATCTGTGCCATCCCATGACATTTCTCTTTCTTTCTTCATAGCTTCTTTAAGGTTATCTACTTCACCATATTCTGATTTTTTCATGAGGGACTCCTGTATAAAAGAACAGTTATATGCCTTTTTTAGTAAAAGTCAAGACTTTTTTACGAATTAATGCAATTTTATGCTAGATTTACTGTAAAAGTCCTCTAATTCGTATTCTGAGGGCTCTTCCCACTCTAAAGCCCCAACCAAAGTAGCATATAAGTGCTCCCTAAGGTCTTCCGGATCATATAAGGCAGGAGTCGTAGTATAGAAACTTGTATTATCTGTTTCTGTTTCCACTTCAACAATGGCGAAACCTTCATCAAACACAGTGATATGATAAGTCACTTCTTTGACCACTCCTTGTTCTTTTGCGTCGGTTCTAAGCATCTTGTTCCTTTCTAGCGTTCTTAAAAGCCCTTAAAAGTCACTCACTTGTAAAAAAGTTACTTTATAGCTAATTTTTTTTCTTGACAGATTTAACTTTCTTGGTATAACTGTGTCTACACACTCCGCCCCTCTCAAGGGTATAGGGTTTGAGGGGGGTTAGAGTACTCTAATAGTCCCTGTCGTAGTATCCTCCCTCCTCCTCTCCTAGCTCTCAGGGAGGGGCTCCCCCGCTTACTCTTGATGTTTATTTTTTTATAAATAACCATATATAATCTTCTTATGAGTAAATATGATAGTGTCTTAAGAGAGCTTGAGAGTACTAAGGAAGTTTATGATAGTCTAAACCAATAGGGAGCTTCGGTTGTTCATCTACGTCCCGCTGTTCAAACATCTCTAACTGTTCTTCGTTGAAGGTATCTACAGCGTTCTTCAAGAGTTCTTGAGGAGTGGCTTTGAGAGCAATATCGGCGTTTTCTCCTACAGGTTGTAAACTAAGATAGAATACAACTGTCTCTAGATTAGAAAGACGTTCCTTGATCTCCTCAAGTGTCTGAAGAGTACTCTCAGTCATAATCACTCTCCTTAGTCAGTTCCTTAGTAGCATTCGGCTTTACTGCCTCAACCTCTCCTGAGATTACAACATCATCACCGGGAGCCTGCCCCATAAGCTGCGCTTCGAGTTGAGCTAGGCGATTTGTTCCATCTGAGACTTTGGAAGGTCTCTCGAGGTCTTCAGGGACGATTGACCGATCCATTACTGATGGCTTTTCCTCCTGTAACTGACGAAGTTCCGCAAGCGTGATTTCATGTTGCATCTTCAATACGAGGACTGTTTCAGTTGTCAGATCAGTTACTTTAAAGTCATGTAAGTCAGCTAATGAGGCTTCACAGTCACTACAATAGTGTACTACTTTAGTAATCTCTTGAGTAGCTTCGTCAGTTACATTCATAATGACTTCTGATGTAGCTCCACAAAGATCGCAAGTATATAAGAGCATCTTGATAGTTCCTTCCATGTTCTTGATGAGCGTAGTATAGCAAAGCTTGGAGAGAATGTCAAGCGATTTTATCATAAAAGTTTCTCCTTATTTATCAGTAGGTTAGACTATGTGGTATCTGGGTATGTACTTAGGGAGAACTTTGAAGGGACTTCCGAGGGACTTTTTGACTTGGTTTATTTTTTATTTTCCCGTATCTGTAGCGTGTACCAATAACGTAGTAGCCCCCAGTGGCCCATCCCCGCCCCCACAGTCACGCATGAATTTACACTGTAAATAATCAAAGAGTGCCTAAAAAATAGGCATTTATTAGTTATTGCCTAAAAAATAGGCAAAATATATAATTTACAAGGTAAATTCATTAGTGACTTTACAGAGATTCAAAGTTGCCCCCAGCTAAGTATTTGAATTAAAAGGATTTATTGCATGACTATATATCATAATATACAGCAACTATGGCAGGGACTACCCAAACCCTAACGCCTTGAATTGCCTATTTATTAGGCATGGAAACTATGGCACGATTCTTGCTTGTGAGTGTGACATTTGTGCAACACTGTGACTCGAAAGTCACTCATCAAGCCCCTTACCATTTACGCTGTAAAGTCACGGCATAATGTACACTGTAAATGCACCAGTAACTTTTAGGTGTTGCATAATTGCAACGTCAATAGAAAAATCGACAAGTCATGCAAAAATATCTATTGACAGTCCCTTTTTAGACTAATTCTAAAAAACTAGCTAAGTACTTGAAAACAAACGATTATAATGACAAGCCTACGTTGCGTTCTAAGCACTAGGAAAGCTGGTCTATATAGTAGCATACCCGGGAACGTTTCAGCCCCTCACAAGCTATATAACCCCGCCTAGCGTGGATTCTATCCGCTAGTTCCTTGCGAGTACTCCCCAGCACTAGGGGAGTAATTTACAACGTAAATTCACTAATGGTTTTACATTGTAAATCATGAAGGCACAAAAAAGCCCGCTGTCATAGCGGGCTTCAGTGTCTCTATGGGATATCTTTAGACGATAAAAGCAAATCCCGCTTTTACTTCAATCAGCCCCTTATCCTCCAAATTAGCCAAGGCCCCGCCAATGGCGGACAAGTCCAAGTCAAAGCGATTAGACAATTCACCTATTAAGTCGCCCAAAGCTATGGCTTCAATGGCAGTGACAAGGTTAAGCATGGTGGTTTCGACAATAGTCATGATCTGTTCTTTCTGTTTGGTTTCTGATGGATACATAGAACCACACCCCAAGCCCGGGCACCAATGCAATAATTGCAGGTGAGCATTGCAGAAATTGCAAGCACAAAAAAGCCCGCTATAGAAGCGGGCCCTAATGTCTCTATTTTATTAGTTCATGAAGCTACGCGGAAAACACCCCGCACGCTTTGCCCAAAGCTCATGGACTTGTCGGGGGAATAGATATATCGCGTGGTATAGCCAGTGTCCAATGCGATGGAATGCTTGCAACGTCGTACCCCATATAGTTTCTTTTCTACACGACGACGAATCAAAACTTGGCGGTTAAACAGTGACGTTTTCTTGAACATTGTATTTCCCTTTCATGTTCGGTTTCGATGTTTTGAAGATAGCACAAAAAAGGATTCTGTAACGTGCAATTTTTGCAATGCTCATCTGCAATTATTGCATAGCTTGTGAGTCCCTTCTATGCTATGATGCAATCACTTTAAACGGTACATACGAAAGGACTCATTATGTACACTATCGCCGCAATTAATCCCGAAACAAGGAATCTTGTTCGAGTTTCGGCAATGTCTCGCAAGGATACTATTTCTATTCTTGATGAATATAAGCTCGCTAACTTGCCCGGCTTTGCTGGTAATGTTTCAAATGAACTAGCTTGTGAGACCTTTAAAATATGGCACAAGCGGGAATTGCAAAAGGTGGCGGCTATTATGGCCATTTAAAACCCCTTAAATAAAAACAATTAAGCCCGCTGCAATAGCGGGCTTTTTTGTGCCTTGATTAGTTCCTTTGTTAGTCGATAGCGTCGATAATGGCGAGCATGGCGAGTGCGCCTAAAACCATCACAACTATATCCATCACGGGTATCATGCTCTTTTCCCTTATTTGTCGCTATACTGTATACCGGCCATATATGCATCAATCAAGCCCGCTAGTTCCTTTTTAGGCATGTGCCCACGGTTGAAAATATCATGAACCCCGCCACCACTATTGGCTATTTGATAGAGGGCAACGCCCCCATAGGCTTGTGAAATATGATAGTTTCCAACTAAGCCTTGCACCCCCTTGTCGGTAACTTTCCAAGTCTCAGGTGAATTGTTCGTTAAAGCATTAAGCGAATCAACTTTTGCTTCTAGCATTTTTGACGTTACCCGCATTGTTCCGTTCCTTTTGTTTGTTTCGATAATTAGAGACTACGACAAAAAAAGAAGTCTGTAAAGTAAAAATTTCACAAAAAATAAATTATTTAAAGTGAAAGGGGCTTGTAAGTACTTTTAAGCACTACACAAGCCCCCTTTTGCTTTGACTGGCAATTTCCTTTTCTAGCTCAATCTATCTTTTCCCCCATGGTTTTATGACTTTTTGGATCAATTCAAAGTACCGAACAAGAATAGTACAATAGCTACAAATACCTTCAATGTCAAGCCCCTTTTGCTACATTATCGGCTTTTTTCTTGCTAGTCCCATGAGCAGGGAACGCAATGATAAAGTCTCGCTCACTAATTGAGCACAACTTGCAAGTCTCGCAAGAAACCTTGTCATTATGCGTAGCAGGACAGACAACATACTTATTTCCGCTATCCGTGAAAGTTTTCCGTGTTTCTGTGGATGCTACAACTGAAGTAATAGGAAACTCAGGAAAACTTTTTTTGAGGTCGTTTGCTTCCTGAATGTTGTTTGCCGATACGTTCACAGTAAACCCGGCTTCATTAGCGGCAAAAACAGCCATAAAGTTTTTCGGGTTTTCTAAATCGTGGTGAGTATAAGTAAACCCACGCTTGCCTTCATTAGCTTCTACTAGCTTGGCTAGTTTAAACCCGTCAATAGTCCCTTTGCCGTCTTGCGGCAAATCCCCGGCTTGATTATGACGCCATAGTTGATTCTCTGGCAAGGCTTCAATTTCTTTGCAAAAGTCATTCCATGTCATGCCCCGGTCGTGACTGGATACCTTGTCCCAATGAAGCTTCAAGGGGCCACTTGCGGCATAACAACCCCCCTCATTCATGTGATTGAACGGGCATGTATTTGGGCATGATGCTTGTTCTGTAGTGGACACGGGGATTTTTCCCGTTTTTGCGTTGCTTGACTTTTTCGTTAGGTGGACTTGCATTTTAGGTTTCCCTTTTTGCGTTTAACTGAAAACCAATAGAACACAAGCAAAACAAATTGTCAACCATAAAATTGCGTATTTTTAAAGAAACTTTATAAGCTATCTTGTAAGAAACTTTATAAGCATTTTGTAAGAAACTTTATAAGCATTTTGTAAGAAACTTTATAAGCATTTTGTAAGAAACTTTATAAGCATTTTGTAAGAAACTTTATAAGCATTTTGTAAGAAACTTTATAAGCATTTTGTAAGAAACTTTATAAGCATTTTGTAAGAAACTTTATAAGCATTTTGTAAGAAACTTTATAAGCATTTTGTAAGAAACT
>Ga0222716_10000481_pt1 | contig 34548 bp, 27 predicted proteins | sample C33_13DmetaG_FD_165044 | JGI IMG/M metagenome (GOLD analysis project Ga0222716, IMG submission 165044) | Estuarine water microbial communities from San Francisco Bay, California, United States - C33_13D | ecosystem: Environmental > Aquatic > Marine > Unclassified | place: USA: California... | reverse complement strand
TTCAAAATATGTATAAATATCTGTTCCATTTCTTATAAAAGTGCCATTAACTGATAAATTATTGCTAAAATTTACATTACCATCATGTGAAAAAATAACAACATCTCTTGTAATATTATCAAAAGCTCTTTTAATGCAAAAAGTAGAATTAGAATTAGATAATTGCCAATCTACAAAAGCATTTTCTCCAAAATTACCAGAACCTTGTATAAATTCAATATTAGTAGTACCTTCATTGTTATTTCTACTATCTTGTAAAATAAGAGTTACATTACTTTGTACTAAATGTAACAATTTCTGAGGATCAGTAGTACCATAACCTACATTTAATATAGTCATTTTTATACTCCTTTATCTATATATTTAATAAAAAAAAATAGCATATTACAATTTACTTTTTAACTTATTTATTTCATTTTGTTGATTGTTTATAATATTAGACAATTCTTGTATAGATTTTGTTAATAAAGGTATCATAGAAATATAATCAATGCTATATAAATCCTTTCTATCACGTGGTATATTAACTATGTCCGGTATTATATCTTCCAAATCTTGTGCTATAAAACCATATTTAGTCTTACTATCATTTTCAGTATTGTAAGATACAGGAACTATATCATTAATTAAATGTAATATAGAATCTAATTGCTCAATATTATTTTTATAACGTTTGTCACTTGTTTGAAATAAATTATGACATTTTATATCACCATATACATTTAATTTATATTGACTATCACTTGTAGGTACAACACCTATACCAACATTTTCACCAGATAAAGATATAACCGATGATGATATTGGTGGTATATATGGCACTCCATCATTCCATATTTCTGATGCTGACCAGCTCGAAGATGGTTTTGGATAATTATCATTATATGATTCAGCAGATTTATTTAAATACAAATTTGCACCTGTACCATCTAATCTTGATTTCCAGTATATTGTATAATAAACATCATCGGTTGTAGAGGGTTCATCTTCATAAGAACCAGTTACATTTGTAATTGAATGTGAATATATACTTGATTCAGCTCCTAAATTATGTGATATCCAGCATGCTGAACCATCATTATCACCAGTACCATTAGCACCCGATACTTCTGTCCAATTGCCTATGCCAATTTTTCTATATAATTTTAAGCCCCACCATTTAGAATTTTGTAAATAATCCATGCCAATATGACATATCAAGTTTAATAATATTTTAGAAGTTGCATGTGAAGGTTTTACTCTAATTACAAAACCAGTTGTTATATTATTATCAACAGGTACCCAATCTGTTTGAATGTCACTCTTTGTGCAGGTATTAGTATAAGTAATATGTTTAGTTTGCAACATCATTCCTTGAGGAAATTCTTGTCTGAATGGAACACCATTAATATTAAATGCTGATGCATTAACTTCACCATTTACATCTATTGTATAATTAGGTTTTGTATTACCAATACCTAAATTACCATTACTTGTAAGAACCATTCTTTCAAGATTACTTGTAAAGAATTTAAGTTCATCATTATTATCACCTGGATTATTTTCAGCACTAATATATGTATCACCATTAACATCTTTAACTCCACCAAGAGAACCCCATGAATCACCTGGTCCATAACCTTCAAACACATCATTATCAGTATTATAACGTATAACACCTTTTTTAAGTATTGTTTGATCGGGTCGTTTACTTGTTCCACCAGCGGGTATTAAAATACCGTCCTCAGTATTTATATGAATAGTAAATTCAGGAGAATATGTATTAATACCAATTTTTCCATCTACAAATATATTACCATCTGATCTAAAATTACCAAATAAATCTAATTTATATTCAGGTTCTGTATTACCAATACCAACATAATCTTGATCATATAATGTAATTATATTAGAATCGCTGGATGGAATATAAGGAGTACCAAGTTGCCAAATTTCTTGTGCTACCCAAGATGATGATAGAACTGGTGTATTAGCACCATTATATTTTGCAGGTCTATTTAAATATAATTCGCCATCGCCAGTTAAATTATTGTTGTCATCACCTAATCTCGATTTCCATTTTACAGTATAATATACATCATTGCGTGTATCGGGACTATCACAAAAATTTCCTGAGATATTTGCTACAAAATTTTCATAAGATGATAAACTTGTACCTAAATTATGAGATAGCCAACAAGCTGTTGAACCTCCTACATCTAATGTATCGCCATTATCACCTAACATACTATTATAGTTACCATTAGCAGTTTTGACTTCTGTCCAATCACCTGTGCCAATTTTTCTATATAATTTGAGACCCCACCATCTTGAATCAGAAGTACTATCAAAACCAATATGACATGTTAAATTTAATAAAATTTTAGATTTTCTATGTGTTGGTTTAATTTTAATTATAAAACCGGTATCTAAATTATTATCTATGAAACGCCAACCATTATCAGGAACATTATTTTGAGCATTATTTTGACTCATAAAACGTGTATTTGTATAATTTTCTGTTAATGTTTGAACATTCATATTTTGGGAAATAATTCCCATGCTACCACCACCTCCACCACCAGAGAATATTTTTCCATCTTTATATATATCACCATTGATAATATTTAAACTACCATTTATATTGACTTTAAATTCATCATCATCATTTTGTGGTTCATATTTATGAGGTTTAATTCCAATACCTATATTACCTGATTTTCCATCAACAATAAATCTATCATTAATAATATTATTACTACCACTGGCAATAGAAAATAGTTCATTACTATTTGATATTTTCCATCCATATGTATCTTCATTTTTATCAAAATCATTATTTGAACCATTTATAAGTTCGATTGATGATACAGCATCAATATTATTTCTAGGATCTTGTATTGAAAGTGAAGAGTTTTCACTATAAATTGTTAAGTTTTTATCAGGTGCTGTTGTACCAATACCAACAAGACCATTGCTTGTAATAACCATTCTTTCAAAATTACTTGTAATGAATTTAAGTTCATCATTATCATCACCTGAGGAGTTTTCAGAACTAATATAAGTATCACCATCAACATCTTTAATACCACCAAGAGCACCCCATGTATTACCAGTACCAAAACCTTCAAATCGGTCTAAATCAGTATTATAACGTATATAGCCCTTGTGTGAACTTAAATCTCCACTGAACCCATTTGTTGGTCTTTGTCCACTTGTACCAACAGGTATTTTAATACTATCTGTTCTATTAATTTCCAATGATACATTTGGATTATCTATGTTAATACCTACATTACCATTATGTAATATAGTAAAAACTTCATCTTTATCATTTAATATATTCACAATATCATAATTAGCTATTTGTTTAACTTTAAAAGCTACATCTGTTCCATTATTTACAATATCTAATTGTTCTGTTGCATATACATCTGTATGCAATGTTGTTGTATCACCTAATACAATTAAGTTGCTATTAATAACCAAATCACCATTCACACATAAATCATAATCATATTTATTATTAACAATAAATCTGTTTATAGAATGAGCTTCTTCTGAAATGAAATCAGTTTCCAAATTACTAATTTTATTTGATAATACGTTACTTGAATCCAATATGTAATTGCATGTGTCACTTATTATATCTCTACCTTCAACTCTTAGTATACCATTTGATGTATCAATATCACCATATAAATCTATTTTATATTGCGGTACTTCATTTAGACGTTTATGTAATACCATAACATCATTTCTACTAATACCATCATTCGAGATATCTTGTACATTGAAAAATTTAAAGTCATCATAAGAACTACTTGAATATGCATGTATTTCTACACCATTAGAACCATATGAATTAAAATGAATATTACTTGAATTTACTTGATATTCCTTATAATAATCTTTATTAAGTATATCTATTAAATCATTACCATTAGCATCATAAATTTTACCATCAAATTTAATATCACCTTCCATTTCAAGACCACCTTTTATAAATGTATTACCATCAGCATCAATTTTAAGAGGAACCCAATTATTTTTACCATTGTCACTATATTTAATTTCTAATATTCCATCATAACTATATATTTCATGACCTGTTATTTTATCTGAACCATCAACTTCATTTAAAAGTGTAATGTGAGGTTTAAAACTATTGTAATTATAATTTTTAATTTGAATAGTATAATCATCATTTTGAGTATCTGATAATCTATTGAAGTATTCTTCAAAATATATTTTGTTTGTAAAATTATTACCATATATTTCAAAATTATCTTCAATTAAATTACAACTATCAGTAGTTTTAATATAAATCATATCTCTTGAAATATTATTAATATTGTTGTTAACAACAGAATTACTAGATGTAATATATAAATTGCTACTACCATCTTCAAATATAATATTACATGAATATTCTAATCTATTATCTAGATTTGATAAATTCTTAAAGGATTCTGGTAAAATATTTGAAGTTTTATAAATAATTGTATTATCACGTTCAACAAAAAAATTACCTGTTATATCATTAAAGTTAGAGTTAATTCTTACAATATTTGACGTTGTTGTTTTTAAAAATATATTACTGTAAATACCATTGTCATCTAATTGTTTTATATAAATTTCAGTATTTATATTGCAACTATGAGGTTCTTCTGAATAAAAAGGCGTTATATCTGTTGTGATTTTATTATTAATATACATCATATTGCTTGTTCCATCAATAAATTCAGAATTAAATTCATAATCAGTATTATAAGAAATATTTAAATTTTCAGGTAATAATATAACGTTAGTATAATTATATGTAAAATTATAGTTAGATGCGATATTATCTTTTAAATTTAAATTACATGAAAATATTATATTTATATTTTCAATATTACTTGTTAAATCATCTGCCTTTATTGTGTTTTTTTCAAATGATAAAACAGGATTTAAAAAAATATTACAAGTAAGTAAATCATTATTAAATGTAAGTTCACAATTAGTAGTAGTACTGTCAAAATTTTCTATTATTGTTCTAGTTTCATTATTATTAAAATCAACATTTAAATTTGATACATTATATTCAATTACTAAATTAGAATGAAATGTTTTATAGTTAATATTTTTTTCAAGAATTACAGATGATTTTAAAATGAAGTTTGGATCTGATTTATTAGCATCAGAAATAGAATTAGAATTATTATCAATATCAGGTAAATTATTTACATAATAATTATAAGTTACAATATATTCATTTTCATCATTATTCCAATTTGATGATGTGTTAAATGTTAAATTTTCATGTGATATATCTACATCACCAAAAACAAAATTGGATGTATATCTACTTGTAATAGCCATTGCTGATGTATCATAGTCAGTTTTGATAACAAAAGATTCTTCTAAATTTTCCTCATTAAAACCAAATCGCGCGCCTTTTCTAATATTATTACCATCAATCGCATCAATAATAAAAACATTAGAAGGTTCATTGAAATTATTTTTATTTGTTATATCAACACCAATACTAAATTTATAATTATTGTCAAAACTTGGACCTGATAAAGTATGATATATGTTGCAAGTATTACCTGTGTATAAAAGATTAATAGCGGGAGCATAGCTACTATTTGTTACTTGAATACCATATTTATTATTATCATCTATATGAAAAGTAACATTACTATTATCATCAATACTATCACCAATGCCAATATGAGTTGATGAACTTAATATATTACCAGATTCATCAATATTATTTTTGAAATTATAAAACTTTTTATAAAGATTATCGTGAAAAAAACTCATATCAAAATTAGTATTACTGTCATCATCACAAGATAAGTTAAATTTAATTATATTTTTAATATTACTTACTTTATCTTCATCATCATCAACATACTTCAAATTACTATTATAAATTGCTAATTCTAAACTTGAAGAACAATTTGATGTATTATCAGCGTATGTTATAAATTTAGTTACTGGAAAATTAGAATTATCTTGTTTAACTATCAATGGAATTGCTATTTTTTCTAATGAGTCAATAATTACACTTTTATTTGGAGTATAAAGTATATTTAATCCAGTATATCTGATATCATTATTTAAACTAGGTAATCCAGGATCATAATGAAGACCAGGATTTTGTGTAGATGTAGTTACATCAGTCTTTATATATTGTGTTAAATGTGTCAATTTATCAAATTCTGATAATCTAAAATTATAATTACTACCATATTTATCAATAATATTGATATTACCATGAACTTCTAAATCACCATAAATTGACATAGCTGAATCATTATCTTCGTATGAAACTTTGTTTTTATTAACATCAATGTGATAATTAGAATTAGTAGAATTATAATAAAATGACATACCATATGTTTTTGGTTTAGTATCCTTATCAATATAGCCGATTTGCAATGGGCCTATACGTTGAACATTACGCGAATCTACATCATTAAAAGTATGATTTTTATAAATAAACCATCTTTCATTATTTCTATCACCTCCGAGATTTCTATCATATTCACAAATATCTATACCACTATAATCAGCATTATTTTTTGAACCACCACCTCTTACACCACGATATATTCTTATAACAGAATAATTATAATCTTCTGTTGTTAAATTTCTAATTTGTAATGGTACAGATACATCTTCTCCTTTCCACCCAATAGATATTTTTTTATTTGTATAAAAACCATCAGTATCATTTGCAATTTGCAAAGTTTCAATAATTTTATCATTTTGATAATAGTAATCTGTATTTATGCCCCGTTTTACATTTAAACCTTTCATACTTGATGCGTGTGATGTTAGATTGTTGTAATTAATGCAAAATTTATCAGTTTGCGAATCATAAATATTGAAAAAGTTTTTAGATTGATAAATAAAACTGCTTGTTCTATGCATTTCATTACCATCATTTAAATAGTAATCACGAGCTGCAACATTTCCTTCAACATCTAATTCATAACCTACTTTCGGAGTATATTTATTAATACCTACTCTTTTATTGTTTATAGACATAGTTGGTGGAACATTTTTAATATTTGGTGAATTATTATTGTTAGTTAATTCTGACATATTAGTTTCAGGATAAAAATAAATATTATTTCTTTTTCCTGTAACTTTATTTGTATTTAAAATTAAACTATTATCAATATTATTTAATCTAGATAATCTGCCTATATTAGCATAATATTCATTGCTTTGAACAGTATTTTTTAATGTAATATCAAAGGTATTACTTGTTGTATCATCATCTTTTATTATATTTAGTACTCCATCAAAACCTCCTGTATCTGTTAATCCTAATGCCAATTTATTAGGATAACTTACATTACTATTTGCATCAAGGGTAGCAATATTTTTAGGATAATACATAAATAACCAATTGCTACCATCATCACCTATAATATATTCCCCGGTTGTTGGGTCATCAATGTCAATTGGTATTATTTTACGATTACCAATATATATATCATTGGCGACCTTTAATTTATTAATATTAATACTTTCCGAATTAGTAAAATTAACATCATTATCAAAATGTACTACACCAGTAAAGTTAGCGACATTATTTACAATTAACGATTCAGTTTGAATCCGATTATCAACATTAACATCAGTATTAACTTGTAATTTATTTGTAGTTAATAAGTCATTTACACCAATATTACTGAAATTATATGAATTTCCTAAAAAATTTCCTTCTGATATTTGTGTTGTATTTATAACACTTATTCCAGAAGATCTCACATATATATCATCAAGTGATTTATATCCAAGAGTTTCATAATCTAACATTAATATTTCTTTGAAACAAGAAAGACCATTTACTTCAAGTTTTACTTCTTCATTAATAACATTTTCAAAATTTATTACACCTTTTTTTAAGGTTGTTCTTGTAAAGTCTCGGGTGCTTGTTCTATTAATACCGATACCTACATTATTATTTTCATCAATAGCTAATGCTGGATATTGATTGTTATTTGTATATATTGGTATAGCATTTGAACCATATCCATATAGTTTATCGATATCTGATGAAGATTTACTAATATGAAATTCTAATGGTGTTCCCCGAGTTGTTGATATAATAGCAGGAGATATATTTGAACCACCAATAATACCAATAGAAAATTTAGTAGGTTCTTTTTCTTCATTATTTGTATCATTTCTTATAGCAATGTGCATACTATTAAATTTATTATTAGCCGTAGATACAATATTAAGAGGGTGTGTATTTTTATATGTATCAACATGACCACCCAATGTAACAAAATTAGGAGTAAACACATTGTTAATGTTATAATTATGATTATAAACATCATAATAACTAGTACTTTCACCTGCTTGAAAAGGTTGATTGGCGGAAAGTTCATTAGCATTAATAATAAACTCTCTAATTAAACTACTTGTTAGTGGATCTTCCAAAGTAATATTATTGAGTTCTAAACCTCTCGCTTTAACAACACCAGTACAATAAATGTTTTTATCTACAAATAATGAAGTATTAGAATTTAAATATTGATTAGCACTATTTCTTGATGTATTAACAGCGACACCATTATTATTAACTAATAAGCTCCATTTGGTATTTGATTGATTATCTTCTTCCGGAAAATATGTTTTTTCACCGACTACAAGATACTCGCTTGTGTCTAAATCTAGATCTTCCAAGTTGATAGCATTACCATCTGTATCAAGTTGTAATCCAATTCCAACAGAATCGAGTTGTATTATCGGTTCTATACCTTCATTACCAATAAAACTCATTTATTATGTTATTCTATTTAAAAGAAATATACTATTAATATTTATATATATATCTTTATGTATAAAGAAAAAATGATATATACATATAGCTTATTTTTTAGTATATAATGAAGAGAATTGACAATATTCATAATAAAACAAAGGAAATTGATAGCGAAAGTCTTCCTTATAATAATAAAAATATACTATTACAAAAGGAAAATCTAATAAAACTATTTGATGATAATGGATTAAAGGATTTAAAATTTAAGAATATTAATTTATATCGTGTTGCTTTTGTTCATAAATCATATTGTACTATGAAAAATATAGATTTCAATAAAAGCAATATTAATTGTCCGAATGATTGCTTACCTTTACAAGATATATCATATGAAAGACTTGAATTTCTCGGTGATTCTTTACTTGGCATGATTGTTGCTAATTATTTATATAGTAGATTTCCTGATCAAAATGAGGGTTTTTTATCTAAAATTAGAACTAAAATTGTCAATGGTAAAATGCTGGGATATCTATCGGATAAAATTGGATTTCCAAAGTTTGCAATAATATCTAAACAAGTTGAAGAATCAAATGGAAGAAACAATTATAAAATTATGGAAGATATATTTGAAGCATTTATTGGTGCACTATACTTAGATTTTCAAACAGATGATGATGATGTAGTATTACCAAAACATATTAATATATTGCCAACGACAGGTGCTGGATATTATATTGTAGAATCATGGATAATTTTTATAATAGAAAACTATTTAGATTTCAGTGAATTAATAAGAATTAAAAATAATTATAAAGATATGCTTGTTTCACATATGCAGCATTATTTGCAAGATATTCCTCAGTTTAAAGAACTAAGTGTTGTGACGCGTGATAATTATAAAATATTTACATATTGTGTTAAGGATAGAAATGGTACGACTATATCAACATCAACAGGAAAAAGTAAAAAAGAAGCAGAAAATAATGCTGCGTTAGAAGCATTGAAATATTATAATATAAATGTAAATGAATATAATGCGAATATATAAGTAATTATAATTATATAATTTTAATTATGAAAATAACACATTTAGCACTTTCTGGCGGAGGTATGAGAGGTGTAATTTTTGTAGGAGCTCTAAGATATTTATATATTGAAAATTTGCATAAAGATATAACACATATAGCTGGAACTTCTATTGGTTCTATTGTTGGTTTAGCATTGGCATTAAAACTTAATATTGATGAAATGGAAGACATTATAATAAAAGGCAATCAAGATGCAAAATTATGTAATATTCCTTATAAAAATTGTATTAAAATAGTTACTGAATGTGGTTTGTCGGATGTACATATTTTTTCTAATTATTTAAAAGAATTTGTTAAAATAAAATATCCCGATATTGAAGAAAATATTACTTTTTCTTATTTAGCAAAATGTTTTGGTATAAATTTTTATGTATCTGCGACAAATATTTATACTTGCAAAAATAAAATATTTAGCCTAGAAACAACACCGGATGTATGCGTTTTTAAAGCTTGCTCAGCATCTATGGCAATACCTATATTATTTAAACCAATAAAAATAAATGATGATTATTATTATGATGGTGGATTTACAAATAATTTCCCTATTAATATTTTTGATAATGTTCCATATGATAATATTTTAGGAATGATATTATATAAATCTTATTATGATAAGGAAATTCCCGATGATCAATTACCTCGTCCAAAAATAAGTTTCATGTTTTTATCTAAACAGATTATACATTTGTATGAAAAAATTAGAACACGTTCTGTATTGGGGGAATTAATAGATGTTGATAAAGCAGAATATTATTATATTCCGAATAATATTCCAGATATTCCAATGATGAATATAGAAATAAATAAAAAAGGATTAAGATTAAAATTACCTGAAGAATTATTTAATAGCATGATATATGCTGGATATAAAAGTATGTCTGAATATATTATTGAAAGGAAAAAAAAATACATAGAAAAAAATAAAAAAAGATACGAAATCATAAATGTAGACTATCATTAATTAAAAATGGTTTATTATTAATTATTTTTCCAATTGGTTTATATTTTGTAAAAATATTATTTGGTGCTTTTGTTAAATAGGGTATTATTAATTCATTTATTAAATCTTTTAAATTTTTATTTCTTTTTAATCTATTTGAAACCAAAGTTTTATTAATTGTTATTAACTTATTTTGTAAGTAATTTGTGAAATATGAAACGTTATCAGACGGATATTTAGCAAAATAAGACCATGATTTAGGTAATATTTCTTTATTAGCAAAAGCATATATAATTCTTACATAATCTTCCAATATTTTTGATGTTATTTTATTATCACGTTCGATTGTTTTAGCAAATCCAAAATCAAATATCATCATGTTATATTTGCAACTTTTTAAATAAAAATCATTACCATTTATATTATAATGATAATATCCTTCTTCTGGATTTCTTTGATATAAAAAATTGCCATAATGACAATCACCATGAGTATATCCAGTACATTGAAATGTCATAATTGATAACATAACTTGAATAAATACATTATATACTAACATATCATCACTTACATATGTTTTTAACTTACACAACTGCTTTAAATCACCATGTGCCAATTCATTTAGATTTACATAATAATTTAAATTACTTATAATTGGTGGAACATCACTGGATATATTGTTGCATAAAAAAGTTCTATATGTAAAAACAAAGTGTTTAGATAATTTTAATTTAAGTATATTTTTAGTAATATGTTCATTTAAACATTTTTCAATACTATTTGATGTATTTACTTTCATTAATTTTGTTGCAATAGGATATTTACCAATTGCATCTTTAATTGATGTTATAAATATAGAACCATATACACTATCAGAACCAATTTGTTTTTCTAAATTTACAATATCATCAATAGTATATCCATTATATACTTTTGTGTTTTTATAGAAATTTTTTTTTTGCAAACAAGAAATTTCTTTTATTTTTGATATTTTACTATATATATATTTAAAATATTTAGCACGATTTTCAATGCAATATTTGTTATTAACATATGACTTTAAAAATGCTTTTACATTTCTATTACTATGAGAAACTGAACCTGATAAATTAGCATTACTTGATACTTTGCTTAATTTGCTTGATGATATTTTATTAGATATTTTAGATAGAGATAATGTATTTTTTGCGTAAGCATTTCCTTCTTGGAAATAGAAACTTTTATGATATTCGCATTTTATATTAGAACATTTAGTCATAATTCTACTATTATATAATAAATATATATTTATTATAATAGATTTATAATATGGATCCATATGTTTTTATATTGGATTTAGATGGAACAATTATTGGAGATTGTAGCTATCAATGTGATTTATATAATTTACAAAATATACTAAAAAAAAATATTAAAAACTTTAATAAAGCAACATCATCATCATTTAATAAAAATAAAATAGATTGTGAAAAAAAATTAAATGAAAGTTATAGTAAAGAATCGTTATTAATAAGACCTTATTTTACTAAATTTATGTATGCTATAAAAAAATTCTATTCCAGTTCATTTATATTTGTTTATACAGCATCAGAAAAAACATGGGCTAATAAAGAAATAGCAATTATTGAAAAGCAAAATAATATTAAGTTTAATCGCCCTATTTTTACACGCGATAATTGCGTTGTTGATAAAAATGGTATGATCAAAAAATCTGTAAATAAAATTATACCCCAATTATTGAAAACCATGAAAGTTAAAAAGGATTATGATATTTCTAAGAAATTATTAATTATTGATAATAATCCTACGTTTGTAGATTTTAAAGATAATTTTTTACTTTGTCCAACATATAATTATATTCAATTCAGTAATTTATGGGAAGATTTATCTAATAAAGAATATTTTAAATGTAAAGAATTAAAAAACTTTGTAATGAAAATGGTAGTGCAAAAAAAAATGCATAATATTAAACAAACTACAAAACCAAAAAAACAAGAAAAGCTTTATAAATGGCTTTATAAAAAGCACAGAAATATTAATAAATATAATTGTAGTTATGCAAATGATACATTTTGGAGAGATATTACATTATTAATAAGAAATCATAATATCAAAGAATATAACAAAAAGATAATTATGTCAATGCAAAAAAGTATAAAGAATTAGTATTATTTCTAATTAAATGATATATATAAGTTTTGATATAGGTGTTAAAAATTTGGCATTATGTATACTGAGAAAAACAAATAAGATAGAAGTTCTTGATTGGCGCATAATTGCTCTGGCTGATAGTAAAAAAGAGTTAAAAAGTATAGATGATATTTCTGAACGTGTTTATTATGAAATGGATAATATTGTAGGATTTTTAAAAGAACAAGATATTAATACAATTGATTATGTACTTATTGAAAATCAGCCTTCTAATTTAAATGGTATTATGAAAACGATACAGCATATTATTTATAATTATTTTAGTTTAATAAAACATTGGGATAAAGAAGTAGAAAATGTAGTATTGGTTAATGCTTCTTTAAAATCAAAAACACATAATTATGTATCAGAAATAAAACCCGAAGAAAATGCAGGTAACAAAAATGCTAAAAATTTCAGAAGAAGTAAATATTTATATAATAAAAAGCTAAGTATTGATATTTGCCAAAATTATATTAAGGATAATCAGAGATTACTTGATATTTTCGCAAATAATAATAAAAAAGATGATTTAAGTGACTCGTGTTTACAAGCAGTATCATATATTAGAACAAATATTAAAAATGAGTTATTAGATAATTATAATGTATTATATTAAAATGAATATATTACTAATATCAATGTATAGCAATAAGTGGAACTGGAAAAAGCAACATAATTTATATAGAATGGCTATTGGCAAAAATGCAAAATTAATTATAAAAAGATATTATGATAAAACTGGTATTAAAAAGGTTTTAGATAGTGGGAAAATAAATGGAATAATAATAAGTGGTTCTGATTATTTTATTCTTAAAAAAGGTTCTCCATCAGTACCCAATTTTGTATTTAAATATAAAATACCTATATTAGCAATATGCTATGGATTACAATTTTTAGCTGCTAAAAAAAATATAAATAGCTTTAAAAATGGTATGAAAACTTATACTAAAAATATAAAAATATCTGTTCCTTTTAATGTGAAAACTTTGACATACACATACATTCATCAAGATTATTTAGTTGGTATTGGAAAAAAATATAAGGTAATAAAAAAAATGAAAAATAAAATAGTTATAGTATATAATAAATCGGATAAAATTTTTGGTATTCAGTTTCATCCAGAATATATTACAAAAACAGGTAGAATATTTTTTAAGAACTGGTTTAATTTTATAAAAAATAGTGCGTAATCTAGTATATATATAAATTATTGTAAATATATAAACATTTAGAACTCAAATAATATATAATATGTCTTTAATATCAAATTTAAATAATAAAGCTGATGATTTAATAGAATTAAATAAAGATAGTTTCAAAAATAATTCTTTTAATTTTAACATACCTAAAAACAATGGTATGAATAAAGGTGGTTTTATAGACGATGATCTATTTAACAAAACAAAAATTAGTAACGATGTTATATCTATGTCTTCGCACTCTTCACGAGCTAGCAGTTCTGCTGGCTATAGTAATTATGATAAAGCTAAATATATAAAAAACATGAAAAATATATATAAAAATAAAAAGTTAAATCGCGATGACGATATGGATAGTACATCTGTTAGTGATGTCAGTAGTGTAAGTGGTCGTAGTAATGTTAGTGGAAGCAGTAGTGTTAGTGGTGATAGCAAGGAAAGTAGGGAAATACGTAGTAGAAATAGAGATGATACAAGTGAAAGCGGAGAAAGTGGAACTTCACAAAGTGGTAGTGTCAGTTCAAGTGGAGAAAGTAGAGTAGCAAAAAGAAAGCATATGAGTGCAAAAGATATTGTGAGAAATGAAATTAACGAAAAGCGCGAAATTATATATCAACTTGAACGATTAGAATCAAAGGGTTTCAAATTACCTTTCAAGTTTAACATGAATTCTAACTTGGAAGAAATGCGTTCTGAATACAATCGTATTATTAGAGAAAAAGAGCTTGATGGTAGTGTAAGATTTCAACAAAAAATGTTATTGTCATTTGTATCAGGAACAGAATATATTAATACAAGATATGATCCATTTTCAGTTAAATTAGACGGATGGTCAGAGCAAGTTAATGAGAATATTAATGATTATGATGATATTTTTGAAGAATTACATTATAAATATAAGTCATCTGGAAAGAAAATGGCACCAGAATTAAGATTATTTATGTCTTTATCTGGAAGTGCTTTTATGTTCCATTTAACAAGCAGAATGTTTAAAGAACAACCTATGCCAGATGTAGAAAATGTATTAAAATCAGATCCTGAATTAATGAAACAATTTCAAAATGCAGCTGCTAAACAATATATGATGGGTGGTGGAGGCGGTGCTCCAAATATTGCTGCTTCAAAACCACCGCAAAGCAGCATGGGTGGAGATAGTATGGGATTATTTGGTATGGTAAGTAACTTGTTTAGTTCTTTAAATAGCGATCCTATATCATCTGAAATGCCGAGTTATCAACAAAATAATTTCAGTAATAAATCAGCAAATGATGTAGATAATATTATAAATAATGTTCATAATAATATATCAGTTGAAGATGATTTAAATAATCGCATAGAAACTCTTTCTGTCAGCGATGAAGAAATAACATCAATAATTGAAGATACTGCTGATATTCAAATATTAAAAAAATCAGGAAAAAAAGGAGCAAATACTCGTACTTTAAATATTTAAATAAGTTTATCTTTTTCCACGGACATTAGTTATTTTTTTAGCACTTTTCTTAACAAAGCTGCCTACATCTTTTACAGATTTCGCTATTCTGTCAGGAGTAGAATTTAAGGTACGCATTGGATTACGAATAGTATTTTCTACTTCTTCTTCGAATACTTCAATGCGAGATAATAAGTTGCTTAAAGTGCTTAGTAAAATTGGGATAATAATAATGGTGAATAATAAGGTTAAGAATAAGAATAAAGATATCATAGTGCCAATAGCGATGATATCTCTAGACATGTCTTCTGAACATTTACATTTTTCATTAGTTAAATATTTAACATAGTCAAATGCATAGTAGATATATACAACAAATAGTAAGAAGAATACGAAAGTTGCAATAGCTACTAATTGTACAATTACACCACCCATGCTTCTAGCAACTGATTTTAAGGAAACAAAAGCAGTTACAAAGAAGTATATTAATGCAATTATTGTGAAATTCTTTATGAAATCTTTGTTAGGATGTTCTGAACATTCACAGCCGATATTTTCTAACTTGTATAAATATGTGTATATTATTAATAATAATATAACAAATATCATTTGAATTATTAAGCTACTATAAAAAGATAGATTGTTTTCTTCCTTCATGATTTTTAACTTTTCTTGCTCTATATTATAATATAGAAATTATTTATTTTGTAAATCTAAAATATTATATATTAAAAACTTTGTAGAATTATTAAATTTTGAAATATCTATATTTTTTATTTTATTAATTATTTTAGCTGTTTTTGTTACACTCAATATATTAAATAATTGTTCTAGAAAAATATCTAGAATATGTTTATATTCCTTGTTTTCTTTTAGAATATTAATTGTATTTTCAAATAATATTTCCAATAAAACATAAATTTCATTCAACTTAAATTTTATCCATAATTTATTAAGATTATTTATATTTTTTTTCCACTTAATATAATCGCAATATAAATCATATTCATCGTTCAATAACAATATATCATTATCATAAAATGTTTTTGGAGGATTCCATTCCTCAAATTCTATGTAATTCTTCCATTTAGCTTCAATATTCTCTTGTAAAATATTTTCATCAAAAAATGTCAATATGTTTGTGTACAAGCAGTTTTCATTTAGCTTTATATATTCCCATATAATTTCAAACACGCTATTTTTATCATTTGCATTAATTATTTCTTTAATGCTTTCATATATAGTGTTTTTATTTTTTGTAGTTATTTTATTTAATAATCCAACTAATTTACGTTTCAACATTGAGTTATCGGTAAAATCAGGGATTATAATATGAAATCTATTTTTTGTTGTAACAAGTTTTTCTTTTTTATTATAATTTTTTTTAACCCATATCATTTTGGGGTCATAATATGATTTAAAACAACTATAAGTATCATTAAATTCTACTGCCTTATTTTTGATATTTTCCGGTATTTTTTCTATTTGATTATATCTATCCTGAAAATATGAAATATCTATTTTAATAATACTATCATTCATTGTATTATATAATACTATATAAATAATCTTATATAATTAAATACATAAGGCAATAATAATATATATAATAAAATGACTATTGCTATTCAAAGCATTGAATCGTTTAGTGATTTTGTAAACAAGTTGGAAGAAGTTTATAAAAATCAATTAATTTATCGTACTTTAATAGTTTATGGTAATGAAAAATATGTATCTATTTACAAATATATGTTAGAGCAAAATAATAATAGCGTATATGTTGTAAATAATAAAAAAATAGATTATGATAAACTAGATTATAGAATATTAATGATAAATGATAAAAAATTTAAAGATTTTGTAGAAAAGAATGGTAGCGACTTTTATAATTTGGTTATATATACACCATGCAGTAATAGCAATAATAAAATATAATTATCTAACAATATTTTAGATAGAAAATTAAATGGTGAAAAATTCTTTTAAAATAGAATATGTTATATTAGCTACTTTTGCGTTGATAATGTTTGTATTATTATTAAATAGTAAAAATATATGCGAAGGATTTTATAGTAATAAAAATTATAGTTTAGAATATTATTATATGGATGGTTGTGGACACTGTGACCAATTCAATAAAAGTGGAGTATGGGAACAATTAGAAAAAAATCATTCTAATAAATGTGAATTTAAGAAATACAATATGAAGGATAAGATGGATAGAGTAAAAAAATTTGATATTCAAGGATTTCCTACAATATTACTTGTAGATAAATCTAATAACAAGGATAAAATGGTAAAGGCTTTTGAAGATGCCAGAACATATACTAATTTAGAAAAATTTATTAATAATATATAAGATATTATTAAGGTATTGATATAACAATAAAAATGGGAGGTGGATTAATGCAGTTGGTTTTAACCGGGCAAATGGATCAATATATTACAACTAACCCATGTATCAATTATTATAAATATGTTTATAAAAAACATACTAACTTTGCATTAGAAAGTTATGAAACACCACCAATAAATAATTCTAATGGTGGTTTTTTTCAAAGTGTAAAAATGACATATAAAATTGAACGTCGTGCTGATTTGTTAACGAATATGTATTTATCATTTAGATTACCTAATATATATTCTTCAAATGATATGAAATTTAGATGGATAGAAAACATTGGATATAATTATATAGATCGTGTTGAACTTCTAATAGATGGTAATACTATTGAAACATTGTATAGTGATTGGATGAATATTTGGAATGAACTTACTAATAAAGATGGTATTGAATATAATAAATTAATAGGTAATGTAAAAGAATTGATAGCTCCTTATAATTTTCAATCAAAATATAAATTTGTGAATAATAAACTTAATAATAATAATTACCCAGTATCTACTACTTCAAGTTTAACACCAAGTATAAAATCGCGTGAAATACAAATACCTTTAAATTTCTGGTTTACAAGAAATCCTTCTTTAGCATTACCATTATTAAAATTAGCCAATAACGAAGTAACACTAGACGTATATACAAATCAAGGTAGCGTTGAGTCACTTTATAAAGTTTGGACAAATAAATTAAATACTTATGTTAGTAGTAGTTTCTATAATGAGCTACATACTGATACTATATCTATAAAAAACTTTATAAAAAATAAAAATCACGATGTTCAAAATAAATTACATTTAACGTATGTATTTTTGGATAGTACTGAAAGAAGTAAAATGCTTCTTGAAACAAATAGTATGGATTATATTATTGATACTGTTAAAATGTCAAAAGTCAATGTTGATAATGTATCACAATCAACGGTTACATGCGATATTAATAATGCAAATAATCATATTAAAGAAATTATATGGTTTTTAAGACGTACAGATATGATTCCAAAATATAACAATTATATTAATTATACTGGTTCATCAATATATTCTGAAAATATGCATATTATGAATAATGCTGTTATTAAATGGGCAAATGATACTAATCGTGCTGATTATAATGCTGAATATTATAATAATATTCAACCATATTATTATCACACTAATATACCAAGAACTGGTATATATTGTTATTCATTTGCTCTTTTTCCAGAAAAAGTAAATACATCAGGTTCTTATAATAATTCACAAATTAAAACATCAGTAACATTTACTACAAATGATTTTACTAATGATGAAACATTCAATAAAATTCAAAATGATACAAAATATGTATTGGGTGAAAATTATAATTATGATGTCTTATATGAAGCTAATTTTTTTGTAAAAGAAATTAATGTGCTTTCTATAATAAATGGTAGCGCGCAATTAAAATTTGTTTAATTTTTTTTATTCTTTCAAAGTAGTAATAAATAAGAAATGGACTTATTTGCATTAATAATTTTATTATTAGCTGGTTTTATCATAAAATATTTAATAGATATAATATCATCTTTAAGCAAGGAAATTAAAGAAATAAAAAATAAATGCATTATGCCATCTTCTACTAAAAGCTTACATTCGTCTAAATCACCAATCGAAAAAATGAACAATGATGTAAAGAAAGGAATATCATATATCAAAAATTATTTTGACTAAAATACATATAAATAATATAACCTTATATACATTAATAACTTATCAAATATGCCTAGAAAACCGAAAAATCATGATGATAAATCAATAGAAATAAAAAAAAAGAAGAATTTAATGAATACAATGGTAAAAGATGTAACACTTATAGAAAATGAAGATATTATACTACAATTGCCAATTACTGAGGGGGATAGTAATAAAAAAGATAATGATGTAGCACATGAGGCACCAAAACCTTACGAACCTGATTGTTTTTATCTAAATGATTCAAATCATTATAATAATATTCAGGACAATAATCTAGAAAATATTGATATTAATAATGAATATATGTTAGAATATGGATATGCAAAGGATATACTTAACAATAATAATAATTGTTATTGGTGTTGTCATCCAATTAAAAATCGTACTTACGGCATGCCATATAAATATAATGTAAAAACAGATACGTATGTGTCATTTGGAAACTTTTGTTCTTTAGAATGTGCGAATGCATATAATTTCTCTTCTCATTGTGGAAGTGATAAAGTTTGGGAAATAAATAGTTTGATACAAATGCTGAGTAAACATTATGGATGTGACAAAGCGATCCGTCCAGCTCCATCGCGTTTTTTGTTAAAAATTTTTAACGGACCACTTACAATTGAAGAATTTAGAAGTAGTCATTTAACAAATGACAAAACACACATTTTAAATTTACCACCTATGATAACAACAACACATAATTATGAAATAGTAAATACTTCATATATTAAAAATATAACTGATAATATTAATAATCAAGGTAAAGAACCAATTGTATCCAAAAATGCAATTGAAAATAAATTAAAACTTGTAAAATAAAAAATGATATAAGAGCTATAACCTTTATATATTACGTACAATGTCGGAAATTTACTTTTCTCCTTATAGGATTTCAACAATTACTTGCAATGCAAATATTGGCATCAATACGAATATCAATTTAAATGTATTATTTGATAATATTAGTATCAAAGAAGAATGCTTTGATAATAAGGAAGGTATTGTATGGATTCAATTTATGAAGGATGGTGAAGATGTTTCTCGTGGTACTTATCCGAAAAAACGTAGAAAAAGTAAAAAAGATAAGGTTAAAAAAAATCGCTTTGATAACCAAGTAACTATAATTTATATGTTTAATGATAAATATATTCCTAATGTAAAAATATTTAAAAATGGTAATATACAATTAACTGGTATCAAAGATGTTAAACATACTGAAATAATTGTTAATTACATTATTGAGAATATTAAGAATATTTACAAAAATGTAACAAAAGAAATAGTAATATCTGATACTGATGTAAATAAATTAGAGTATCAAAACTTTAAAATAAGAATGATTAATACTGATTTCAAAGTTTACTGCGATCCTGAGATGACCAAAGGGTTTGAATTAAAACGCAAAGAAATTCATAGAACATTTATTAACGATGAATATAATAATAAATGTTCATTCCAACCGGGAATATATCAAGGTGTCAAACTAGAATATTTCTGGAATAAATTTAGTGAACATAAAAATGGCATTTGTTGTTGCCCTACAAATTGTTATGGCAAAGGTAGTGGCGATAAAATAGGTGATTGTAAAAAGGTAACAGGGGCTTTATTTGAAAGTGGTAGTATACTAATTACAGGAGGAATAACTTTTGAACAAGTTAACGAAACATATAAGTATATCTGTGATTTTCTTAAAAAAAATAAGGATAATATTAAGAAGCCTCAACCAAAAGTTTCGTTGATGTGACAGCTAAAATTATAATTATCATTAGTTAAATTATATTTTTTATATAATTCAGTATTTAATGTATTATTACCAGGTCTATTATATGATGGTATGTGATGACTAGCGTAGAATTGAGCACTAAATGATACAGCATCAGGTTCTATATAAGGTGTTACATAGGTATTACCCCATGGTTTCTTATCAAATAGCACATTACCAGTATATAATCCTGCATTTTTAGAAGGAGGTGGTATAGGAACATCAGGAGAATAATCAAGCTCCGTATATTCTAATTCATTTTTCATTATTGATATCTCTATTTATATTAATATATTAGAAAAAATAGTATTTTGAGTACATAATTTTATTTTTTTATAAATTTTTATAACTTTAAGATTTTTAAGATATTTAGAGAATTATGTACTATTTTTCTAAGTATATAAGGAAGATAATAATATAACAACTATATAAATGGGTAGAAAAGATAAAAAGCAAAAAACACATGACGACCAAGATTTTGTTAAAGATGGTATGGGAACTCTTGAAATAAGAAATGTAGTTCAAGATATTATGCTTTATATAGAAGAAAATAGAAATAAAATGGAGTTTGAGGATATTATTACTACTTTAAAAGATAATATTGATAAAGTTGAGTTTTTTGAAAAGAGATACCCCATGTTATATCAAATGGTAATAAAAAAAGAAGGCTTTGAATATCAAAGCTTAGAATACTTTTTAAAAATGCGAGAAGGTATCATACAAAATCAAATGACTACCGATGAAGCTTCAAAAATCGTAGGACAAAATTGGTTTGATAAATATTGTAAAAATAAGGTAGATAAATAAAAAATTGATATAAGACTTATAAGCTTATTAGTAATTACTATTATGAATTCATCTCTACCTACAACCAGTTTCCCCAAAAATGTCAACGAAATCATTTCTGAGACCTATGATATTTACAATAGTATCAATGATGATAATAAAACATATGCAAATTGTCTAATTATGGTATTGAAAAAATATCATCTTTGGCCTAATATTAAGGTAAAGAAATTCAAAAACCGATCTGATATTGTGTTGCTACACAATAATTATAAAATGGGAGAATTATATGATTATCGTGAACTTTATGAGCAATGTCGCAGTATCATACTAGACTTTACACTATCATTCAATAATAATGTTGTGGTAACATATGCTAATTCTATTCCAGTACGTGTAGATATTAATACATATATAACAAATATTTATAATGATAAAGATAAATGTTACGAAGCTTATGATGGTACTATGATTAGTGTGTATAATCATAATGGCGAATGGCATTTTGGAACATCAAGCTGTCCGGATGCTAATAGTTCTAAATTTTCACATCCTACAAAAACACATGGTAATATGTTTGATGAAATTCTGTATAAATATTATGGAAAACAACTCACTGATCATGAGCTATCACTTACACCAAATGAAGTATCAAAAATTCTAAGAAGTAAATTTGTAGCATCATTGAACCCAGAAATGGCTTACGAGTTTATTATTGTTCACTATGAAAATATTCATATTATTGATTACACAAATATTTTAGGTGAAAACTACAAAGAACTCGTTCATGTTAATACTAAAAATAGAAATACATTTGTAGACGAAGATATTTATACAACGCGACTTCAAGATTATGTGGAAGTTGGTATCAATTATCCAAAAGAGTTTACAAATATAACAGATGCTATAGGATATATCAATAGTAATCCATATAGTTACGGACTAATCATTAAAAAGAAACAAGATAATTTAGTTAAACTTTATAAAGTATCAACAGAAATTATTAACTATCGTGAAGAAACTGATCCATGCCATCCAAATACCTGGATGAATATTCTTAGCGTATATATGAAAAATAAACAAGAATATACTATCAAGGATTATATTAGTAATTATGTGCCAAATATTGTACTACCAATTGATAATAATGGTAGATATATTGACCCAACATATCTAATTCATACGCTAATTTCTACAATTAAAGATAGTCTCTATAACTATTATGTATCAACTACAACATACTTTCCAAAGTATGGTAGATATAAAATGAATAAAGATTTGGATAAACAGTTTCCTCCTATTATTCAATATCATCTTGCACAACTTAGGAATCTTCAAGTTACAACATACAATAAAAAGATGATTACATCAGCAAATGTATACTATTATCTTTGTCAATGCAATGATATCAAAAACATCAAGACACTAATTCAATTCTTCGCATCCAATCCTATTAATGAAATGAATCCAAGGACATCGATGTGTTTCGCAATTATGAATAGTCTTATTTCATAAAATATCTTATTATATTAGAATGAACTACTTTTCAACACAAGGTTGGGTTTATATTGTGATTAGTATAATATTTACAATTATTGCTTTAATTTTAAATATTTATATGGAAGGCATTGGATTATATATGCTGGCATATTTACTATATATTTTAGTTATATTAATAACAGCTTATAATATAACCTGTTTAACATCAGGAGAATGTCATATGTGGAGTTGGATAGTAACAATATTATCAACATTACCAATGATATTAATAATAATACTAGTTATATATGGTATTTTAACTGGTTTTAATTAATTAAATTCTTTTTTTATAATAGATTAAATGGGTTCAAAATATTATATTAAAGATTTTTATGATGATATTAAAATTAGACAACAAGATTTAATAAATAATCACTCAACATGTTGCCAAACAGGAGGCTATTCTATAATGAGTCAGCAATTTGATAAACTTAATGCGCAACAACAAATTAATAATATTAGAAGAGAAGTGCAAAGTGAACTAAATAATAAAATAAAAAATATAATGAAAAATATGCAATTTGGTGGTGGTAAAATAACACTTGGAGAAAATATAAAATCATTAAAACAAATGATAAAAAAACAATGTAAAAATGAAAAAAATCTATTAAAAAATATTAAGAAACAACAAAAATGTATAAAACAAAATAAATTAGATTTTTTGCCATCTTATCAAAAAGATTTTAAAGAAGAATTAAAACGTGCTAATACTATGCATAAAGATATAAAAAATTTACAAGTACATATCAATAAAATTATAGCAAAAAAAGAAACTAAAAGATTACTTTCTGTAAAACAAGAAGCAAAAGTAGCTACACTAAATAATTTAAAAAGCATAATAGATAAAATTAAACAACGCTAATTATTTTTTTAAAAATTGATATATAAGATATAGATTTTTATTAATATATAAGTAAGGACAGCATGTTTGAAAATTACACCTTTGATATTAAAGATCCCACTAACAACCATAATTTTGAAATTAATAATATGGATTTGGCTATTGTAAATGGTTTACGACGTACTATTTTAACAGATATACCAATCCCTGGTGTAATTGGTGAAAAGTTAGATAAAGACGAGCCTACTGTAAATATAATTACTAATACCGGTGCTTTACACAATGAATTTATTATTCATCGCATTGGATTGATCCCTATATGTTTGACAGAAGAAGAAATTGAATTATACGAAGATAATAGTCTAAAATTAAAACTAAATGTTAAAAATGAAACTGGTAAAACATTAAATGTTAAAACCAGTGATATAAAAGCTACTATGAACGGAGAGGAATTATCTGATAAAAAATTGAAAGAGTTATTTCCACCAAATAAAGTATCCAATGATAATATTTTAATTACAAGATTACGTCAAGGTGAACATCTACACTTTACTGCCAATGTTGTTAAACGTACTTCCAGGGATAATGCTTCATTTAATCCAGTATCTCTTTCTAATTTTACATATGTACAAGAACCTACCGAAGCATCTAAATATGATAACGTTTTGGATAAAGAAAGATGTTATTATAAAAATAAATATGGTGACCCAAATAAATTCAAATTTGATATTGAATATATTAATATAAATGTTGGTCCTAAATATTTGATACCAAAATCACTTGATATAATGATTGAAAAGCTAAATACTATTAGACAAGAATTAGTAATTTTAGATGCATCCACTAAAATTAAATTACAAAAATTTCAAGATATTGAAGGATGTTATGAATTCATTATAGAAAATGAAGATGATACAATTGGAAATGTAATACAATCATTTATACATAATAAATATATTCGCGAAAAAAGCAAGTTTAATAATACAAATTGTGTATATGTAGGATATATCTGCCCACACCCATTGAAACAATTAATGATTGTTAGAATTACACTTGAAGATGTTACAGACGATAAAATTATAATATCATTCTTTGAAGCAAATTGTAAAGATATTATTGATACATTATCTAATATCAAAATTAATTGGAATAAATTCTCTATTGAAAATAATGTTTTATAAAATATATCTTTGTATTAAAAGAGAAAGCTTTATCTTATAAATGTCTGTTGAAATAGAAAATAATATTTTTACTATTGAAGATGAAGAATTAAATGATATAGAATATTTAGAAATATTGAGTTTAGATGAAATTATTAAAGACAACCCTTTTTTTATTGCATTATCACGCAATGATATATATGAGAATTTACATGAAATGTTTCAAAATAGAAAACGTTCAGAATCTGTTACTCAATTATTTTATGACATATTAAATTACAATAAATCTGAAAATGGAGATATTTCTGATTATTCTAATTATATTTTTTCATCAGAAGCTATAAAAAAAAACAATGAATTAGAATGGGAAGATATTCAAAAAGATGCTACGTATTTTAATAAATTAACTAAACTCAATACTATAAAACACAATGAAGCCAAGAATAGATATTTTTTCGCTATTACTTATGATTCAACATCTAAAAATCTAAAATTTAAACCACCATCCCGCATTAATGCTATGATTGAACCAGAAAATAAAGAATATCCTGTATATTATCCTGTTTTTCCAATTGATGATGTTAATTTACCACTATTATCTGCTTATTATAAAATACCAACATGTACTGTTAATGATTATGTTTATACAAAGATTGTTTCGCATTTAAAAAATTCTATTAATATTAATTTAGTAAAAACAGATGGTTATAATAATGTTGCTAAATTAGTTAAGTCTGTAAAACCTAAAATTGAAGATATTATTGAATATCTCAAAGATTGTTTTGCTCTTGATTATAGTAATATTGATAATATATTTAAAAGATTCGGACATTCATTAGATTTTATAAATGATAAAGATTTTGAAGTTTTATGCGATCATATGAAATCTTTAACTAATTATGAAAAAGAACGCAATAATGTTAATAGAGCATATAGAATAAAGAAGAGCGATATCATAAATAAAAAACTAACATTTTTTGAAAAACTATCATCTTCTATTAAATTAATTAAATTAAATGATAAAACAATAAACTTTCTAGCTAATTTAAAAGATTCCCTTGAAGATTATCGTGTTAATAATATTATAGAAGAAGAATTAGTTGATATAAAAAAAATTAATATATATGATATAATTAATTCAATACATTTCAATGATGCAAATCCAGATAATATACTTAAAAATATAAGGGCATCTCTCAAAAATATTAATATTAATGAAAGCATTGATGCAATTAATAATATTATAGATACACATGAAAATACCGAGAATATCATTGATGAACATGAATATATGAAAGTATTATTAGAATATTCAAAAGATCATATATTTGACTATGATACAGATGGTAAAAAATATTTATTATCATATCGTGAAGCCAAAGAAATAAAAGAAGGTGCTGACATAGATAATTATGAAGGTGGTATAGATGATGAATTTATTCATGAAAATCTAAATCTTGAAGAAATGGATAATATTGCCACTGAATTAAATGAAAATATTTATGAAAATAAAAAAATTAATAATTTTGATAAATATCTTAAAAACATTACTTATAAAAATGAAGAAGGATTTATAGAATATTTGCGTATAATATTAAATTTTCTAAGTAATATAAGTCAATTGTCACATCTAGAATTAGATTATGAATTGCTATGCAATGAGCTTTTTAAATATTATAAAAGTGTACCAACTAAATATAATAGATATAATAAAGCATTCAATGAAGCTAAATTAGATATTGAACATAAAGCTATAACAGATTTTATTAAAATTAAACCTAAAATGATTATGGAAGGTATAGTAAAAGACCAAGATTCAAATATTACCAAAATAATATATGCCGTAAATAAAGAATATGTGGAAACTCTTAACAATATATTAACATTATCAATAGCATTTTGGGTTGTAAATATTCAAGAAAAAATCCTAAATAATACCATATTAATTGATGATAACTATTTAAATAATTATTTTGTAGATAAATGGTATTTATATGGCGCACCTATAAATAATGCTAAGAATGGCGTGTTACCATATTTACTAGAATGTGTAATAGAAAACTTTAAAGAAGATAATGAGTTTGGTGTTGATTTAGATAGTATATATGATAGTGTAAAAAATTTAATTACAGATAAATATAGTGATATAGTTGACGAATTAAAAAAGAAATATGAAATAAATACTGAAAAAAAAAAGGTAGAACGTGGTTTAAAAGAACAAGCTAAACTCTTAAAAAGTTATAAAGAAGGTAATAAAGAAAAACTAGAAAAGGACTTTGTAAATGCACTTTTATATATGCCTGGTGTGAATTATAAAAAAATACATAAATATTTAGTTGGTTGTTGCTTGAAAAAAATAGATGAAACTTTTGATAATGATGCTGATTTAGTAAAAGCTGGTAGAAAAGATTTAATAGCAATTAAAAAGTTTTATTCTACCAATAGAGCTACAAATAAAGCAAGAGATTTAAGATATGTTCCTAATCTTGATGGTATCAAGGATGAAATAATGAAAGATAGTAATATTGATAAAATAGATATTGATGATTATATTTATGGTATCAATAACAATGAAAATATTTTTTTTGACTGGCTTGAATCAATGTATGATAAAAATCCTTTATTACCTAACAATATTATAGACGAATTAAAAAATAATTCCAAAAATATAAATAAATTCATTGAGTCCAATATTAACATAATGGCAAAAACAGCCAGAATTAACAATAAAGATTTAGTTAATAACTTTATGTCAAAACATATTAATATAAAACAAATATTATTAAATATATGTAAAATATTATTTCAATATAAAAAAGAATATGAAGATTATAATATCAATTTGCTTGTTGATAAATCTATTAAATATATCAAAGATATTATGAAAGACATTTATAAATTAAATAAGGTATTAAATGATGATGTAGTTGTTGATATAAATAGAATTAACTTGTATATATTAAGCAGAGCATTATGCTTACCTTTTAGCCCGGAAAGCGTAGAAAACGGAAAAATACGTTCAGAAATAGATTTACCAAGAGAATTTGTGGAATTGAATGCAAAAAATATTATGAAATATATGCTAAATACTTTTGATGTATCTACCTTTCCAACAATGGAAGATAATATTGAATTTTTAAATAAGAAAAGAGAAGAAAATAAGCAGAAAAAGCTTAGCATATTAAATGATAAAACCGTAGATGAAAATCAACTTATTAGTAATTTAAAAAAAGCTGGTATTAGAAATGATTTAATGAATGTTGAAGAAAATAAGGAAGATGAGAATATGTATGATATTAATAATATGTATGACAATGAGGAAAAAAATGAAAAACAATTATCGGCAATTAACGAGGATACAGATGATGAGAGTATGATATATGAAGATATGGGATTTTTATATAGCTAATCATACTTCTAAATTAGCTTCTAAGTCTAAATTAGCTTTTGCGCGTTTTATATTTTTTTCACTTGAATCATCAATAGTAACAAGAGATACGTCTTTTTGCGTTATCACGATTGGTTGTTTTTTAACAATATTATTACAAGATATACCATTTAATTGTATTGGTAGATATCTATTGGCATCTCCAAATAATTTAGCGACATTTGTTTTATTTTTTTGTGTTATATCTTCAAACGCACAATCTTGAATTAAATTTTCATATTTTAAGTTTATTATATTAAGTTTTTCTTTAATATTTTCATCATCGGGTTCAAGTGCTTCAAGTTCTTGTGATAATAACATAAATTGTTGTGATAATTTTTTGAATATTTCAAACTTTTCACTTGATTTTATGCTATTTGAAAGAGACATTATAAGAACACTTAAAGCATTCACTACAATGTTAGGGATTTTTACAACATTGGCATCTGTACTAATACTATTAATAATACACATTGCTGAACTTGTAAATACTAATGGTATATTAAAGCCAATTTTAACATAACTCCAATATGTAGCTGTACGAGTACATAATAAAGTCATACATTCACATTTATCTAACAATTTTTCAATATTAATCATTTTACTATATTATATATTATATTATTTTTTTGCTAATTTAAATTTAAGTTATTATATTAGAAAGGCATGAATATAGAAGTAAAGCCAAATGATTGGATACTACCTAATCGCGTAGGTTATAATAAATATATATATAATACATTTCATCCATCAAAATATGATACTAAAATAAAGGATAAATCATGTGAATGTTCTGGTGATAATTGTGATATTGATATTAAAAATATATCTTTATTTCCACAACAGCGTATTGTAAAAGATTATATGCAATTTAATAGTCCTTATAGAGGCATATTATTATATCACGAATTAGGATCTGGTAAATCTGCTGCATCTATTGCTGCTGCCGAAGGCTATATTAATAAAAAAAAAGTAGTTATAATGACACCAGCATCCTTATCTCAAAATTATGAAAACGAATTAATGAAAATATCAACAACAGGATTAAATTTAAAGAAATCATGGACTATGATAAAAGTAACAAAATCTAACAAAGAAATGATGAATGCTCTCGCAAAATATGCCATTACCGATAAAATAGTTAAAAAAGACGGGCATGTTTGGGTACCATTATATGATGATGATATAGCTGGTTCAGAAATCGTTATTGATAAAACTAAATACTCAAAAATACCAAGCAAATATAAAGATAATGTTGATGCAACAATTGGACATATTATAAGAAATCGCTATACTTTCATCAATTATAATGGATTAACAGCAAAAATGATAAAAGAATTGGGTAAATCTCCTTTTGATGATACATTTGTAATAATTGATGAAATACATAATTTTATTAGTAGAATTGTTAATGGTTCAAGATTAGCGCGTGCAATTTATAATCATATGATGACTGCTAAAAATATTAAGATGGTTTTATTATCAGGTACACCTATTATAAATCAACCTTATGAAATAGCGACACTAATTAATTTAATACGAGGCCCCATGACATCTTATGAATTACCTTTGTTAAAAGCTTCTAAACCACCTAATAAAGCCGCAATCGTAAAAACATTAAGCGATAATAATCTTTATAAATATGTTGATGAAATACACCTAAATAAAGATAGTATTAGTGTTATATTATTAACACAAGATTTTGTGCGTAAAACAAGTGATAATTCTACTATCAAAAAAGATAAATGGGATAAATCAGAAAAAAGTATAATTGACAATATAACAAAATCTATTAATAAAACTGATATAAAAGTTTCTATTAAAAGTAAAATACAAAATTACTATGCTCTTCCAAATATTTCTGATGAATTTAATAAATTATTTGTCGATGATACAGATCCTGAAAATATCAAAGTTAAAAATGAAGATTTATTTAAGAGACGTGTATTAGGTATATTAAGTTATTATAAAACAACTGGTTCAGAATTCTTTCCTAGAATATTACCAACGAATTTCAAATATCTAAATATGACTGGTCACCAATTAAGTAAATATGTTGACGTAAGACGTAAAGAAATGGAAATGGATGATAGAAAAAAACGTTTTGGCAATAAGAAAAATGCTGACGTTAATTCTGTATACAGAGCATTTAGTAGAATGATTTGCAATTTTGTATTTCCAGATAATATTAAAAGGGCATTTCCACAAGATATTCGTATGGTGATGAAAAAAGAGCTAGCTAAAAATGACGATGATGACGATGATGATGTAGAAGTAGATAAAAAAGATATTAATAAAGCAGTTGCCGCACAATATGAAAAACAACTAGAAGATGCTATGAGTAAATTAGAAAAAAGCGATGCTATTGAAGTAGATAATTTAAAGAAATTTTATAGTCCGAAATTTGCTGAAATGTTAAAAGATATAAATGAATCACCGGGAACTGTATTAGTTTATTCACAATTTCGTATGGTAGAAGGATTAGGTGTTTTAAAAGAAATAATGAATAGAAATGGATATGTTGAAATAAATGTAACTAAAAATGAGGATTTTGGATATATATTAGAAGATATTGATGTATTTGATGAAAAATATGACGGTAAGCGCTATGTAGTTTTCAATGCAGATAGAACAAAAACAAATATACTTATGAATTTATTCAATGGAGATTTTTCGATGTTACCAGATAATATCAGAATGCAAATTGAAAATATAGATAGTATTGACCAAAGATATGGAAAATTAGTAAAAACGATGATGATTACACAATCAGGTGCAGAAGGTATTTCTCTTAAAAATGTTCGTCGTGTATTAATAACTGAATATTTCTGGAATTCTGTTAGAATAAACCAAGTTATTGGTCGTGCAGTAAGAACTTGTAGTCATGTTTTTTTGCCAAAACAAGATCAAAATGTAGAAGTATTTATGTATATAATGAAATTAACAAAAGAACAATTAGCCAATAATCCAACTTTGAGAAAGAAAGACAATGAATTAACAACAGATGAACATATATTACATTTGGCGCAAAAAAAAGAGAAACTAATAAATTCATTTATGAATATGTTAAAATCATCATCTATTGATTGTGTTACTCATTCAAAAAAAAATAAACCATTAGAAAATGGATATAAATGCTATAATTGGCCCATTAATGTAAACAATAATAAACTAGCATACACAGATAATATTGCTGTCGATAATAAAATACAACAACACCAAAAATATCAAAAAATGCAAAAGAATAAAGGAAAAGTTGTTAGTAAGGATGGTGTTAAATACGTTATGATGGATGAAAAATTATATGATTATAATAGTTATGTTAATGCGGAGTTATTATATCCAGCTAATATATAAAAAAAAAATATATTATTTTAAATAATAATTATATGGAAGATACAATGAAATGTATTTGTAGGAATAAAAAAACTTTTAAAACATGTAAGATGTATTCTAAGTATAATTCTGTATTTTGCAGATATCATAAAAATAACAATGAATTAATTTATAAAATATTCCATAAAATATTTGGAAATAAAACTTATATATCAATGAATGATATTTTTAATATGTATAAATATATTACTAATAATATAATTGAATATAAAGAGGAAAAACCAGGTTATTTATTTATTGAATTGCTTAAAAATATACCTTATAAAATATTATTATTAATATCTAAGAAATATTTGGGAAAAAAAAAATATAAAAAACAAGATTTATTTAATTATTTACATGATTTAAACTCTAATACATACAAAATAAATAGTACAAGAAAATTAGGATTATTTCAAGATAAATACAAATACCATTTATTATCACGGGGTATTGATAAAAATGACATTATTAATACGGAGGATTTATTTTCGTGCGAAGATATTGTAAATATACCAAATAATAGATTATTTATAATTAAAGATTGTAATGGAACATTTGGATTTGATGTTATAGAATTAGAGCATTTTGTAAGTAATTGTAAAGATGAAGATAAAGAGCCATATAATCCATATACAAGAAAAAAAATATGTAGTAATATAATTTGGAAAATTAATAAATTTATGGAATATAACAACATATCGCGGAGGAAGATTGAATATAATTGGCAAAATAATATGCACGCATTTACTGATTTATCAATAGAATTGGAAAGACGTGGATTTTATAATAGCCCAGACTGGTTAAATAAAATGTCAAACGAAGATATTTTAAAGACTACAAAGTATTTTAGGGATTTTTCAACATCTATTGAAGCAAGTAATAAATATTTTAAAGATATTACAGATGATGATATTGTATTTAATTTTTGCAAAGATGGAATAAAAATGTTAAAGGAGTGTAAAAATGATTTATATGTTTTATGTTGTAATTTCGTAAAGGCACTCGCAATGTGTTCAAATGATTTTTATGAAAATATACCATCGTGGATGTCTGGATTAAATACATCATCAATATTATCAAATGTATTTTCTATATTGGGTAATGATTCATTTATTGATGGTAACATGTCAGAAAGTTTTACATTTAGTGAAATTTCTAATTTAGGTCAAACATTGAATAGTCCAAATAATTTTTTACTATATTATTATGTAGAATATATGTAATAAATGAATACATATAATAATAACGATATCAAGTATACACCTGATTTTGTATATACTCCTCCTTCCGCATTGCAACTAAAAAAAGAAACTGAAAGTGTTATGGATAAATATATATGTAAATTTAAAACAGCTTTTTATGGTGGATTATTTTTTGCTATATTATCTTTACCAATTGCTTATAAAATATTAGATATGATTGCTAAATTAATATCAAAAAATATAGATATATTTGACGAGGATTATAATGAACCTCTACCATTAGGTAGATTTATTATGTCAATTATAGTGATAATAATAATATTTATACTATAAAAAAATAAATATAATATAAATTGTATAAATCGTAGTTTATTTCTTAGCAGCTTTCTTAACAGGAGCTTTTTTAACTGGCTTTGGAGGCTCAGGTTCTTCTTCATCCTCTTCTTCTGCTTCTCCCCCCTCTTCTCCCCCCTCTTCTTCATCCTCTTCTTCTTCTTCTTCTTTTTCTTCTTCTTTTTCTTCTTCTTTTTCTTCTTCTTCGGTTTTTTCTTTGATAGCATCAGTATCTACCTCAATATCTTCCTCATCTTCTTCATCTTCTTCAACATCATCATCACTATCTGGGATAAATGTAGGTTTAGAAGCATTTGATTGTTGAAATTTACCAGATACAATCTTCCAACTACATCCAAACATACCAGCAGAGAACCAAATTCCATTTAGCTGAATA
>Ga0222716_10000479_pt1 | contig 34604 bp, 41 predicted proteins | sample C33_13DmetaG_FD_165044 | JGI IMG/M metagenome (GOLD analysis project Ga0222716, IMG submission 165044) | Estuarine water microbial communities from San Francisco Bay, California, United States - C33_13D | ecosystem: Environmental > Aquatic > Marine > Unclassified | place: USA: California... | reverse complement strand
TAGGTAATGATAATAATTATCTACACATTAGTGGAACAGAAGCAAGTCAAGCATCACAATTTAAAATAAATACAAAAGAATTAGAAGTTAAAGTAGATGGAACAAACGGAAGAAGTTTACACGACTTAGAAATTAGTTCTGCCGAAACATCTATGTCGTTTAGTGATAGAGAATTAGTGTTGAAGGCTGGAACTTACGGTGGTTCAAACGCAGGATTTATACAAGTTGGTGATAATAGTGCAATCGAAATAACAGGTTCTAATAACTTAGGGGTCATAAGAAGCACGAAAACTTCAATTAATGATGATACTGCAGGTTTTTGGTTGGCAAATAACAATGGAACACAAGAATTTTATATTGGAACCGCAACCGAACATTTAAAATTTAGCGGAAGTGCAATATCATTAGAAGGTAGTAACATTGCTTTAACCGCAGATAATGTAGATGTAACCACAGGAACTTTTGAAGTAGACGCAGATGACTTCCAATTATCATCTACGAATAAAAGTGCGTCTCTTGGATACGACACTAATGCTGATTCCGGTATCACAATAAAAGGTGGAGACCCAAGTTATATTTATTTTGGTAGTAAAACATCACCACCTTTAAAAATAGTATCGGATGACCAAGTTGGTGTAAACGAACATTACTTATCAACTAACAATAAAGATTTTGGTGATACAACAGTTGGTATTATAATTGGTAGTGATGCTGCAACACAAAAACTTGAATTATACAAAAACCCAAATGAATATTTAACTTATAGTTCTACCGCTGGATTTGATTTAAGAACAACATCATTTAGAGTGAACACCACAGGTTTAGATATAAGTGGAACAAGTGGTATAGGTACAAACAATAAAATTTTATTAGGTAGTGCAACCGATATAAATACAGGAGATGGTTTCTTTGTAGACGGAGGTGGAAACTTTAGAGTTGGTGGAGAATCTGACAACTTTTTAAAATTTACAGGTGGAACATTGGAAGTTAATGGTGATATTACGGTTTCTAATCCGTCAGCAGTTAAAACTCAACTCGACATAGATGATTTAGAAGCAAAAGTTGTTATTTCTGGAGATTCGGTAAAAGTTCAACATAATGCAAATAATTTCGCAGAATTAAGTGGAAGTGGTATGTCAATTCACGAAAATGGAGATAAAATAGCTCAATTTTCATCAACAACAAGAATTGGTAAAAGTAATGATAATAGATTAGAAATTACTGATACAACATTTAAATTATTTGAAGGAGCATCAAACGAAAGAATTAACATTGACGGAAATGGTGTACAAATAAAAGAAGATACGAATAATTTCACAGAAGTTAGTGCAAGTGGTATGTCGGTCTTCGCAGGTGGGGATAGAGTTGGTCAATTTGCTCAAGACACAATTATTGGTAAAACATCAGCAGCCCATTTAGACATCAAAACTTCAGGTGCAGCAGGAACCAATGGAATAACATTTACAAATTCATCTGGTACTGACATAGTATTTATGGGAAATGCCGCAGAAGTTGAATCATTTACTCAAGGTGGTGGTGCTTGTTTATTATTCGGTAGTCCAATTAGTAAGTCAGACGGAACAATTGTTAATGTTGAAGACTTACAAGTTGGAGATGAATTATTATCCGTAACTTTACCAAACGCTACTGATGAAAGTATAGGAGATTGGAAACAAGATACTTTTAATGTATCAAGTAATTTTAATCCACAATCCACAACAATTGAAAATATACTACATCTTACATCAGACCACTATTACAATATAAATGATAGTTCTGAACTTATTACTGGAACTCACTATATGTTGTATAGGGTTTCCAATAGTGATGAGTGGGTTTGGGAAGTAGCACCAAACTTTGAAATCGGTAATTTCTTAATGGACAAAAACGGAGATGAAGTAGAAATTACTTCTATCAATCGTATTGAGGGTGATTGTAATGTTGTTTCAATAGATACTGAAACTGATGACTTTTATGTAGCATCTACATTTATGGTTCACAATAAAGGAATATTGGCAACTGGTTATAGTGTTGATGGTATAGTTACAAATAATTTAGTTGCTGACGCACTTCACATTACCGGTAGTGGAGATATAACTGGTAGTCTTTATGTAGGAGGATTGTATGTTTCAAGTTCGGCCGGTTTAGGAGCAACACCATCAGTAATGATAAATGTTAATGATGGTACAAATGAAGTATTTCAAGTAACAGAAGAAGGAGAAGTTCTTGCAAAAGATAATATAACAGCATTTGCAAGTATCACTGCTTTATCAGACAAAAGATTAAAAGAAGACATTTATACATTAAGTGGTTCTATGGATAAAATATTACAACTACGACCAACAGAATTTACTTGGAAAGAAAATAAAAAACAAGATATTGGATTTATCGCACAAGAAGTGGAAGAAATTATTCCAGAGGTTATTCACGAAACAAAAGGTTTACTTGATATTAATTCAAAAGAGCAAGATGATACAACATATAAAACTATTTCATATGAGAAATTAACTGTTTATCTTGTTGACACCATTAAAGAATTAACTAAACGAATAGAAACATTAGAAAAAAATAAATGATTTACAAAATAGGTAATATAGAAACAAAATTTGAAAATTTTACAAGACCAACACAAGAATTATTTAAAAATTGGAAACAAGACTTTTTGTCTTTACCGAATGTTGATAAGTATAAAGTTTGGTTGTGTGGTGGATTTATAAATGATTGGAAAACTTTTGATATTGATATTTTATTAACAAACAAACCCAACTATAAAGAATTAAAAGAATTATTAATTCAAGGATTTAAAATAGGAATAAAACATAATGTATTGGTTGATATAGCACATAGTAATATAGAACCATCACATTTTAATAAAGGTAAAGTTGAGGAAGTTGAGAAAATTTACTATGGTAAAGAAGTTCAACGAGGAAATAGAATAGTTTTTTGTGCAAAAGATGAACAATTCATTTATGAAGATTTGTATAAAACAAAAAAGTCTTACCCGACAAAAAAACAAAAAGAAAGAAATTATAAAGTTAAACCAATGAGGATAAATTAAATGCCATTACCAAGTGCAGGTAGCTCAATATCATTTAGTCAAGTAAATGAAGAACTCGGTAATTCAGCTGAAGCTGAAATAGATTTAAAATCAGCATCAGAAGGTCTTGGTGAGGATGCGGCACCTTACGGTATGGACGAATTGCAAGGTTTAAGTTTTGGAAGAATTTTACAAAGTATTGGGTATTTAGATTATGAAGCTCAAGAAGGTGACCCAAGTGTATCGGAAGATACCGCAGTTCCATATCTTGACGGAGAACTTCATTTAGCGGCTGGAGCGGAAAGTACCGATACAGATATTACGCCAACAGACGACAATTATTACAATTCCGATGGTGGATTTGGTAATGGAGATATATTGTATAAAAATAATACAGGATTAACTTTTCCAAATTTTCCTAATCCACCTGGAGCAGACGGATTAACTGCCGACGGATATCTTGTAAATAAAACATCAAATAAAGTTTTCTTTTATACTCGTTCAACTTCAGCAGTTTCAAATGTAATCAATAGAACACCAGTAACTATGACAACACCAACACTTGCAGTTGTAGGAAGTTCTATTAGAATTACTATACCGAATCACGAAACAAGAGTTGTTAAAAACTATGTAATTCAAAGAAAAACTAATTCAGGTGGAACATTTACAACATTAGCAACAATTAGTCCAAGTGCGTTTGGTAATTATTCCAATGCAAGTGTAACAACCACATATGATGATTCATCAATATCAGCAGGAAACAATTATTTTTATAAAGTTAAAGCTACAAATGCATTTGGTGAAACTGCATATGTAAATAGTAATCCAACAAGTGAAATTCTTCCAGTCGGAACAACAATATCTTATTCAAATGTAACATCAGTAGTAGGATTTGGTTTACCTTCAGGAGCTACAGAGTTTTTTTATGATTCTAGCGAGAATGCAACACCAATGTCAGTTTCGATTACCGGTGGAAGTGGAACCACAAGTATTTCTAAATCAGACAATATTACATCATCTACGACTTTTGCTTGGTCAACATCAGGAGACCCAAATCCCCAAGGGCAAACTGCTGGAACTTCTAACGGAGGTAGTGGTTGGGTAAGTTCAGCAACAGGTATATCCGGAAATACAATTTACATTAGATTGAGAGTAGACGAAGCCGTTAGGGATGTAAATGAATCTGGAACAATGACAATATCAACAACAAACAATAGTGTTACGGAAGACCAATCGTGTAACATTAGTATTAGTAATGGTGGTCCAGGGTAATGGAATATGATGTTTATTATTCAACAGGTGGTTTAAATATGATTGGTGGTGGAGCTGATGTTTGGGTAAATCGTTGGTTAGAATTGATACCACAACATTTAAAAACCGAATCTAAATTATTGATTCACAGAACTCGTCCACCAGGACATCAACCAGATTGTCCTATGGAAGTTCATTGGCAAGGACACGACAGAAAAAAATTTAAAGAATTAATGGATAATGCCAGACGAATACATATTCTACACGGATATTATTCACCGCATGTTTTTATCACAGAAAACAAAGATAAAATACATAGTGTTGGGATACATTGTTCAGTAGAAAAAAATATGAAAGCAGCAATGATGTTAGATATAGAAAAATCGTTTCACTTTCATATGACACCGGAGTGGGAAAAGGAAGTAATTGGTTATGCTAAACATCCATTTTGGATTGGTTTGTCGGAGTGGGGTGATATAGAACATATACCGAATTTTTATGAATTTAAACACAATAAAGATGTTGTGGACAGCAATAAAGTAGGATACGCCGCCAGAATGGAAACCCGAAAATGTCCACACTTCTTACAAGGTATTGATAGTTTAGTTTTTACCGACAATTATGATGTTGAGTGGTGGAAACAAAATCTTAACCTTGATACATCAAGTTGGAAAATATATAATTACCGACACGAACAACACGATATGTTTATGAAACAAGATTGGGGAATATCTCACTCTGCACATATTTACGAACCATTTGGATATTCAATATTTCAAGCAGTGGATTGGGGTAAAATACCGATATTGGCACACGATTGGTTACCAAACTATGATTATCCATTTAGAGCATCAACACCAGAAGAATTTAAACAACAATATAACAATATATGTCAATTGTCATTACAAGAAAGACGAGATATATTGTTCCCATTACGAGAACATTTAAAACAATGGGACAACAAAGAACAATGGAGAGATAAATTACTCGAAATATACAACGAGTAATATTTATTAGTATGAGTAAAACCGCTGGACAAAATCTATCATTAGGAAAACTAAAACGAGCAGTAGACGGAACTGATTCCTATACGACTGCCAATACTTCATTGGCTGCACAAAATTCTGCAGCAACAGAAACCAGTATGTCTTCTTTTTCAATTGATTCGGTTGACTCAGTTACAGGATTTACTTATTTATGGGAACAAACATCAGAAGATTATACTGTAAACTTTAGTGAAACAGGAGAATTGTTTTTATCCAAAATAGCAAACAGAACTGAAAACTTTACTTGGACCAAAACAGGAAATCTCGGAGTAACTTTCGGAGGAGCAGATTATGTTGCAAGTGTAACGGCACCAAGTATAACGAATACTGGTGGAGCAGTTGCAGGAACTTTTAATCAATCAGGAAGTATTCAAGTAAAATATAATGATGACGGACAATCAGACGGATTCAATGACCACGCAACAAACTACAACACCAATGTAACAAAAGCAATAGAAGTAGTAGATACTTATGGTGGTGTTCCAACTTGTTTATTATTTGGTAGTCCAGTTAGTAAATCAGATGGAAGTGTTGTTAATGTTGAAGACTTAAATGTCGGAGATAAAATTCTTACCATATCATTACCAAATGCTACTGACGAAGACGAAGGAACAGATTGGAAAAACGATACATTTAATCAAACCGGTAGTTTCACTCAACACTCAGCAAGTGTTCAAAGAGTGATGTATGAATTCTCAGAACATTATTATGATATTAACAATGGACAAGAACTAATTACAGGTGAACATCATATGTTGTATAGACAAGCAGGTAATGAAAATTGGACTTGGAAAACAACACCAAACTTTCAAGTTGGGGATTATTTAATGGATAAACAAGGAAATGAAGTTGTGATTTCATCATTAGAACAACACATAGACCCAGACGGATACGAAGTGGTTCAATTAGATGTAGAACCAGATGACTTTTACATTGGACAAACTTTCTTAGTTCACAACAAAGGAAGTAATTCAGAACCTACTTATCCAACAACTCAATGGTCAACCGCACCAGGTGATGAAACTTTCGCAGGTTCATTGGGTGATACAATAATTGGACCAGCACAAACAATACAATTATCAAATGGAAGTGGAACAACCAGTATTGCTAATGACCAAACAAGTGCAACTGCAGTAACTTTAACCATAGCACACTCTACAACAGGAGACCCAGGTGAAAGTGGAACCGACAATGGTGGTAGTGGATTTGTATCGTTTGATGTATCTGGAATATCATTTACAACCGGAACACTTTACATTAGAATAAAAGCAGTAGCCGCTGCAAGTGGAGACGGAACAGGTTCATCAGTAATTTCATTTACCAATAATGGAGTTACAAATTCAGATTTAGATATTACTTTGAATTTTACATAATATAAATACTATTTATATAAAAGGTTATGACTATTTTAAATCACGATTATATTAAAAAACATATAACAAAGAACGACGGAAAGGAAGATGTTCCTTATCGTTGGTCGCATGGCGCCACAGATAAACATCTCGGAGACGGACTTCTTGTTTATTCATTGATACAATTTTACAAATTTAAAACATTGGTTTGTTTAGGAAGTGGTGGTGGATTTATTCCGAGAATAATGACACAAGCGAGATTTGATTTATCTGAACAAGGATTTTACAAAGAAGTCAGTATGGAGTGGGGAGATAATGGCTCTACTTATGTGGTGGACGCTTGTAATAAATTTAATGGTGTGGTGGATTGGGAAGACAAAGATAGTTTTTTTAGAAAAACATTTCACCCAAAGTTTATTAAAGAAACCACAGAAAAGGCATATTATGATTTTTTTGTTAAACAAGATATAAAAATAGATTTGTTACATATTGATGCAGACCACACATTTGATGGTATAAAAAAAGATTTTGATTTATATTCAAAAATTATGAATAAAAATGGTATCATCACAATACACGATACTGATAAAAATTATGTAGATAATTTTGTAGAAATAAAAGACCACGAAGGAGATGATTTATCAGGACCGAGTGAATTTATCAAAACCATAGACAAAAGAAAATTTGAAGTAATAAACTTTTTTAATTACAAAGAAAAGTCAGAACACCCAACATCATCAGGACTAACAATAGTGAGGAAGAAATGAACAACAGATTTTGTAGACAACCTTGGTCGTTTGTAGAGGTTCATCAAAATGGAGATATATGGAATTGTTGTCCAAGTTGGATTACAAAACCAATGGGTAATATATTGGAACAATCTTGGGAAGAAGTTTGGAACGGAAATATAGCACAAGAATATAGACAATCTATGATTGACTCTACTTTTAAAAATTGTATTGAAACAAATTGTCCACACTTACTAAGTAAAACTTTAACTAAAGAATCACCCGTATTTGAAAAGGACGATTTAAATTTACTATGGAAAAAACTAAAAGTCAAGGATAATTCTGGCCCATTAGTAGTAAATTTTTGTTATGATTCAAGTTGTAATTTATCTTGTCCAAGTTGTAGAACAGAATTACAAATGTGTTCACCAAAATCAGACGAGTATAAAAAAATAGAAAAAATACACAATATAGTAATTAATGATATCATTAAAGATGCATATAGATTATATATTACCGGAACAGGAGACCCTTTCGCAAGTCCATTTTTTAGAAACTTCTTACAAACTTTTGATAAATCAAAACATAAAAATATTGGTATGATACATCTACATACAAACGGAAACCTTTGGACAGAACAAATGTGGGAATCTATGAGTAATGTTCACGATTTAGTAAAATCAGTTGAAATATCTATTGACGCTGGAACAAAAGAAACTTATGAAAAAGTAAGAAGAAATGGAGATTGGGATATGTTGATGAAAAATTTAGATTATATCAATACAATCAAAACATTAGAAAATGTAAAATTAAGTTTTGTTATACAGGATGAAAATTATAAAGAAATGGAATTATTTGAAAATCTTAAACACAAACTTGACAACATATCAAGAGTTAGAACACATTATTATAAATTATTAGATTGGGGTGTTATGAAAAACTATGAAGAGAAGGCAGTGTGGAAATCAACACATAAAAACTTTCAAGAATTTAAATCTATATGGAAAGATTTTGAAAAAACAATCAATCCGAAAAATACAACACACAACTTACTGGGAGTATTATGAATTTAGTTACAATCTGCGGACACAACACAACAATGTTATATCATATGTTAAATCATTATCATTTACATATGGACGAGATATTTGTAGTCCTTTATGCACATAACAAAAAAGACCCAATCATAGAACAAGGTTTAGAAATTTTAAATAAATTTAATTTACAACCACACGAAATCATTATTGATGAACCATTTAATTGGGAACGAGTAACAGAACATTACAATAGAGTTAAATTATTAAAACCAGACGATTGGTGGATAGTAGCAGATGATGATGAGTTACAATTATATTCTAAACCAATTGAAACTATCGTTCAGGAGTGTGAAGAATTCGGATACGAATTTGTTACGGGTGGGTTTGTTGATAGAATCGGATACAACGGAAACTTTCCTAAAATCACTATGGAATCAAATGTCTGGGAAGAAATGCCAGAAGCAGGGTTCTTTCGTTATCCATTAAGTTATGCTTGTCCAAACAAAGTTACAATGATGAAAGGTAGTGTAAAGGTTTGTTCAGGACAACATTATGTAGAATTTCCAGACGGAACATCAAGTTGGGGTAGTGAACACGAAAAACGATATCCAATAGAAAAGAATTTTACACAAGTTCACCACTTTAAATGGGATTATTCAGTATTGGAAAGATTACGACAAGTTAGTAAAACAAAAGCAAATGTTTCGTTTGCACAAGAGTATCAATTAATGTATGATGAAATAGAAAAAAGTGATTTCAAAATTGATATTACGAAACCAGAATTTATGTTTCAACGATTAGGTAATGGACATTATCACCAGTATGAAAAGTGGGACGAGTTAAGAAAAAAAATTGTATCGATTTAGTGATTAAGTTGATACTTATTAGTATAGTTATAAATAAACAGAGGTTATTATATGCCACAAGATAATAAAAAAGAGTTAATGTTAGAAGAAAGAAAAGTTAAAGCGCTTGAGAAGATTGCTAATGTTTTAGATGCTTTAACACTTTGGTTCGAAGATATTGACAAAGAAGAATGGTCAAATAGAGTACAATGGTATTTGGCTGAATATTACGAAAAATACGGAAAAAAAGAAGAGAAATAAATGAAACTTGGAGTAATTGTTCCTTATCGTAAAAGACCAGGACATCTTCGTAAGTTTCAACAATCTATTGAATCTTATTTGAAAGACCAAGATTATGAATTAATCGTGGTTGAACAAAACGATGATTTACCATTTAATCGTGGTAAATTGTTAAATATAGGGTTTCAACAAGCAATTAGAAAACAATGTGATTATGTAGTGTTTCACGATGTTGATATGTTGCCTATCAATGTAGATTATTCTTATTCAGATGTTCCACTTCATCTTGCCAACGGATTTACCAATTCCGATAGAGAAATATTCGATACATACTTCGGTGGTGTAACGATGTTTCCAATCGAATTATTTAAAAAAGTAAATGGATATTCCAATGAATATTGGGGTTGGGGATTTGAAGATGATGATTTGTTAATGAGATTAACAGAACAAAACATTTTAACCGATTATAAATCATATGAAGTTCCTAAACTCAATACATCAGGTTTATATCTACACGGAGATGAAAGTTATGTTGAGTGTCCAAACACTATTGAGTTAAATAAAGATTTTACTCTACACATTTCATTCAGACCAGACGAAATTGTTCCAGAATACAATAAAGATTTTGATGAGTATTGTGCATTTAGTATTCCAGGTTGGGACACAACCATAGCATACAATTCTTTCAATAGATATAAATTTGAATATTGGGATACACAAAAAAATTGTCATCAAATAACATCAAAATATTCTTATCCACAATACACCAACATTACAATCACTCACGACAGGTCAAGTAGAACTTTGTCAATGTATCAAGACGGAAATCTTGTTGAAGAACAAAACATTAGAAGAAGTTTTTTAGATACAAAAAAAATAGATTTTTACATTGGGATAGGAGATAAAAGAACAGAAGATAGAAAAAGTTTTCGTGGATTTATTAATGAATTTGCTTATTGGAACAAACCATTACAACGAAATGAAATACAAGAAATACACCAATCACAAGGATTTAGTTTATTGAATAGTTATGAACAATACAATAGTTCAAAAAATTTAAAAATTTATTATGATTTCAAACATATCAAATTAGAAGATGATTACAAATACGATACAGGTAAAGTATTGAACTTGGCAACAAATGAATATGAAGCAACATCATATCATTCAATTCCAAAAACCATACAAGATATTCAATCAAAGACCATATCTATTCCCGCCAGAAGACAATCTGAATTTGAAATGATTGAACATAAATCCGAAGGATACTTTGAAGGTGGTTGGAAGTCCGAATCAACACGATTAAATCAGTTAAGATTTTATAATGAAATTTTAAACAACGAAACTAATCTTGATAAAGACGGACTATCTACACTTAAATATACGAAAGTTTCTTCAACAAGTCAAGGAAAATATTCATTTATTTCGGTAAAGTTATGAAGTTAGGAATATGCATACCATATAGAGATAATGGAGACGGAGTTCGTTTTAATCATCTGAACAGGTTAATACCACACTTAGAAGAATTTTTAGGTAAACAAGGTATTAATTTTACTTGTTATGTAGGACACCAAATTGATGACGGGAAGTTTCACAGAAGTGGAACTAAAAATGTAGCATATTTACAAGCAAAAAAAGACGGGTGTGATTATTTCGCATTCCAAGATGTAGATATGTTACCGTATGATGACTGTCATTACGGACACCCAGGAGATACACCAAAACACATAGCAACTTGGTTATCACAATGGGGTTATACTTTACGAGATACAGAATACTTTGGTGGAGTAGTGATATTCACAGGTGAACAATTTGAAAGAATCAACGGATACAATATGGATTATGTTGGTTGGGGTATGGAAGACGACGACTTATATTGGAGATGTGTAGAAAAGGGATATTTTAAGCAAGAAACTTTACAAGAAATAAAACAAAAAATGGTTTTATCATTGGACGGAAAATCTACACACATTAAAATAAATCCTTCAAGGGAACTAAGAAGAATTCCTACGGATAGTTTTAGAATTGATATCATTTGTAAACCAGAAATACCCGAACACGACCCAGAACATTTAATCGGTAAAGGTAATAACAAATATCTGAAATATCCACTATTATCTAAAATCGGATATGACTTTGGTATTGATTACAATAATTCAAATGCATTCGCAACATCAATGTGGGATTGGAAAAATGGACACATTTATCGTTGGAGACGAAGATATCAAAACAATTGGACAAAAGTTAGTTTGATACACGACAAAGACAATAAGAAAATTAGTTTCCAAATCAACGACCAAGACTTAGGAGAAAAGTTCGGTATACAACAATCAACTTTATCATATGAAGAAAAATTAAAACGATATGGTAATGTTCCTTTCTGGTTAGGGTGTAATGACCCGAACGCTTGGGAAGGACAAAGATTTTTTAAAGGTGAGATAGCAGAAGTAAAAATGTGGAATCAATATGATGACTTAGTTCTACATTACGATATGACGAAATCAATATGTTGTGACCAAGGGTGTCGTAGATGTAAAGGAGATATCGTTAAAGATTTAAGTGAGTTTGGAAATCACGGATTAATATTTAATCGTAATATTAGATTTTTACGAAACAAAGAATTTATTAAAGATAGTCCAGCACCACATAGAAGATACGGAACTATGGAGTGTATGTATCACGACGACGAGGGAATTGTTAACAATCAATTCCAAGGAGATGTAGAACAAACCAGTAAAAACGAAATCCTTTACAGAAAGAAAATGCAAAAGGGTGAAGTTGATATTGATAATTCAGGACTAAAACAAATGAAATATACAATTGATAGTATTGATACTATTTATAATAGACACAAGTTAATTAATGTAAGGTTTTAATGTCAAGAATAACAGATATAACGAATGATAATCCGTTTTATACGGAAAATAAAAAAAAGTTAGATGACATTGGTTGTGGTATGTGTTTAGCAAAGTGGACACAAGTTACACTTCAATTACAAACAGGACACAATCATAGTTGTCACCACCCAAGAACTCACAAGATTTCAGAAAAAGAAATCAAAAGAAATCCGAGTGCTCTACACAACACACAATACAAAAAGCTTCGTAGACGAGAAATGTTAACAGACAAAAGACCTACGGAGTGTGATTATTGTTGGAATGTGGAAGATAATTCAAATCGTTTTTCAGATAGAGTATTTAAGTCAAGTGAAAGTTGGTCATTACCACACTTTGATGAAATCACTAATTTAGATTGGAGAGCAGATTATAATCCAAGATATGTAGAGGTTGCATTTTCAAATGCTTGTAATTTTAAATGTAGTTATTGTGGACCACCATATTCTTCTACTTGGATGCAAGAAATAAAACAACACGGAGGATATCCAACATTAGATAAATTTAATTCTATGGAAGGTATGATTGCTGAAAATAAAGTTCCAATTCTACATAAAGATTACAATCCATATGTAGAAGCATTTTGGAAATGGTGGCCAGAATTATATAGAGATTTACATACTTTTAGAATCACAGGTGGTGAACCAATGTTAGCAAAAGACACTTGGAAAGTATTGGATTATATTATTGACGAACCTAATCCAAATCGTGATTTAAATTTTGCAATTAATTCTAATTTAGGATTAGAAGACAATATGATTGATAAGTTAATCGGTAAGATTAACAAAATAGAAGATGAAGATAGAGTAAATGAATTTATTATCTTTACATCAGTTGATACTTGGGGTGAACAAGCAGAATATATTAGAAATGGTTTAGAGTTTAATCGTATTTGGGATAATATGAACAAAGTATTGGAAAAGTGTCCAAGAGTTAATCTAACTATTATGTCTACTTATAATGCACTATCAGTTCCAAATTATGATAAATTGATAAAGGGTGTTTATGATTTAAAAGAAAAGTATGGTTCAGATGATAGATATTGGAATTCTGCAATATTTTTAGACTCAAGTTATTTAAGATATCCAAGTCATCAAACGGTTCAAATACTACCAAAAAAATGGAGTCATAATATTTTTAAACAGGCACAATTAGCAGACTTTCTTGGTGTACCAAATTATGATACTAAAAATATAGGATATTCAGACATTGAAATTCAAAAGTTAAAAAGACTTTATGATTGGATGATGTCCGCAGATGAAAATCAACTAAAAAATCAAAGATATAGTTTTGGTAAGTTTTTCCAAGAACACGATAAAAGACGAGGAACTGATTTTTGTAAAACTTTCCCCGAATTAGCAGATTTTTACAACGAATGTTTGGAGATTAAATTATGAGTTTAACAATCAATGATAACAATTATTTCTTTATTCCACCAAACAATAAAAACGGATTAAGCACATCTTTACCAAGTGATTTTCATAAAGCAAAGTCTTTTGAGTTTATTTGTGATGTAGAAGTAGATGTGAAAAAAATGAGTGAATTTAATCATCAAGGATACTTGATGTGTTTAAATGGAAAACACTTAGGAGTATTCGCTGGAACAGACTATATAGGAGTAAGTTTGTGGACGGAACACGGAGAAGAAAAAGTTGAAGTATTTCCAAAAGATATGAAAAGAAATCAACGAATACACTTTGTTTGTAATTTAGAAGAAAAGTACATTGAAATAAAAAATACAGGAAACTTATGGAAAGGTAAAAAACATTATTTTGAAGGTGAACTTGTTTCTGATTATAGATTTTCTTATTTATGGGTTGGTTGTGGTAATGGATTTAATGACGATGCTCGATTCCAATTCTACGGAAAACTACACAAGGTTAAAGTAATAAAAAACAATAAAACAATTTTTAAAACAGACTTTAAACAAAAAACAAAATTTAAAGTTTTTGACCAAAGTAATTGTGGAAACCATTTGGTCAAGTATAACAAGGAGTGGTTTGAGTGAAATATGTAATCGATATAGACGGAACAATTTGTAAAGAAGAAGGTAAAGTAGTCGGAAGAACACCTTATCTGGATAGAATAACAAAAATAAACAAACTATACGACGAAGGACACACAATTGTTTTTTATACTGCTCGTGGATTAAAAAGTGGTAGAGGAGAAAAACATTATCGTCCAATCACAGAACAACAATTAAAAGAGTGGGGAGTAAAATATCACGAGTTGTGTTTTAAGGGACACAACGGAGATTACTTTATTGATGATAGAGGAATAAACGCAGAGGACTTTTTTAAATGATATTGATATCTCACAGAGGAAATATAAACGGACCAAACCCAGAAATGGAAAACAATCCAGAATATATACAAAAAGCATTAGACTTAGGTTATGATGTTGAGGTTGATGTATGGGGAACCAAATATGGTGCTTGGTATTTAGGACACGACGATAAAGAATATCTTATTGATGTTAAGTTTTTAAGACAAAAAGGATTATGGTGTCACGCAAAAGAAATCAGGTCATTTTATCGTATGGTGGAAGACCCAAACATACATTGTTTCGCACACGATACAGACTTTGCAGCACTAACCACGAAAGGTTATTTTTGGCAAAGTTGGTCTTATCAAATGACTAAAAGAAGTATTTGTGTTATACCACCATTATCAAAAGATGTACCAAATTATGTAGCAGGAGTTTGTAGTGATTACATTGAACGTTATAAATGATTGGGATTTAGTAGATGTTAATAACATTTCAGGTAGACTAAATGTTATGTGGTTAACATCAGAAGGAGTTGGAATATCAACAAGAGATTATTCTCATATGACGATATTAAATATGATTTGTGAAAAGTCTGATGTTCACGACTTTTGGAATATAGAAGAAATAAAAAAACACAATGTTGATGATGTTATTCAATTAAATGACAAATATGGAAAATTTAAAAACAATAACTTAAAACTTGTTGAGTATATGTCTAACTTTATGAAAGAAACAAAATTTATTAGAGTATCAGGCCCATATAGAAATGTAGAATTTGGTGGTTCTGACTTTGGACACGCATCAAAACTTTTAGAAAACAGACACTTCGTTTATGAGTATTTTAAAGGTTTGACAAAAAAACAAAAACAATTTATTGATAAAGTAATTGAAACTTATAATTTATCAAAAGAAGAAATACAAGAAATTTCATATGATTAATTTATATTACGATAGAATAGTTAATGGTGTTAAAGTTCCAAACGGAATACCAGATAGTTTTGTAAAATACTATTCACCATTTTTTAATGATAATTTATTCAGACAAGAAGTGGGGTTTGAACCAGCAGTTTATCCAAGTGACATCAGACAATATGGTGCTAACGAGTATAGTGTAGATAGGATTAACGATACGGAAACAAAGTTTTTAGGTTACTATACAATTGAAGGATTTGGTTCTGCACAAAATGCTATGGGTGTAAATCCACAATGTAAAGATATTTATCAATCAGTATTTAATTATATTGGTGAAAAAAGTTTATCACTTTTACAAAAGGGAGTATTGAAAATTTGTATTTGTTATTTACAAGAAGCATTCATTACAGACAATATTATACATTCAATACATTATAATACCAAGAGATTAAATATACAAAATTCTATTGTAATTGTCAATGATTTTTTAGTAGAAAAACGATATAAAGATTGGTGTAAAGAAAAAGGAGAAGAACCAAGATTTAAAACTATTGTGTTTTGTCATTCATTATATGAAAAGTCAAATGAAATGTATAGTTTATTACAAAATCACGAAGTTTATCAAATGGCATCAGATTATCAACAACACAAAAGTTCTACAATCTCGTTAGAAGAATTTAAAAATACCGAATCCACATTGAGAAAAAATACAATATTGTCAATGAACAGAAGACAACGAGAACACAGATTAGCAACTTTATGTGTTTTAAATCACTATAAATTATTAAAAGGAAATGGTGTTAGTTATCAATTAACTTTTGACGGCCCAACTACACCTTATTATGTTGATTGGATTATAAAAGATAAACATAGATTTAAGATGTATTATCAAGATTATAGGGAACTACAAAAAATGAAATATCAATGGGTAGATTATCCAATAGCTATGGAAGCAAAAGATGGAGTCAATCACGGATATGGTTGGGAAAACAAACAACCATATTTGGATTCATATTTAAATATCACTACTGAAACAGATTTCATAAATCCAACAGGATATGCTTCTGAAAAAATATGGAAACCATTTGGATTTTTTCAACCGGTATTGTTGGTTGGTAGTCCGAACACATTAGAATTTGTTCGTTCATTCGGATTTAAAACATTTGATGGATTTATTAATGAGAGTTATGATAAGGAAACTGACAATGTTAGAAGATTTGAATTAATAGAAAAAGAAATAATTAAGTTTAGTAAAATGTCTAAACAAGAAGTCCACGATTGGTATTGGAGTATGAAAGATATATTAGTTCATAACTTCAATTTGTTTATGGAGTATGGAAAAAATAGAGAACAAAATTATAAAAACTTATTTGAGGAGTTGAAATGAAATTAATTTCAATAGGTTGTAGTTTTTTATATGGATATTATAAAAGAGGTGAGGGTTGTAATAAAGATTATTCCGCAGGATATCATTTATCTAATATGATGGAAAGAGATTGGTTGAACGAGTCTGATTGTGGTATAGGTAATGATTTAATTTGTGAAAGATTGATAACTTCACATCAGTCTAATAAAATAAATCCAAAAGATACATTTGTATTGATTGGCTGGACAGAAGCGTTTAGGAAAAAAGTGTTTGTAAATGATAAAGTTTATATAGATTTTAGACCACCATTAACATTGTCAGATAAAGGTTTGTATGACATAAAAGATGAATCTCTATACTCAGAATATTTTATGAATTCCAATCAAATATATTATGACTTTTTAAAAAATATTTTAACATCATATTATTTGTTAGAAAATTACGGGTATAAGTATTTTATGTTTGATTCTATAAACACTATGCACGACGGTTCACACAATCTATTAGATGATTACACAATAGGAAAAGAGTGGATACCAGAAGAATTTGTTGATGTAAAAAATAAAATAAAAAATTATTCTAAACTAAATTATTTTAATTATTTAAAAGAATTGGAAAAGAATAATGATTTTCCATATTGTTCGAAAGAAGACCTTCATCCAAATCAATATGGTGCTAAATCATTTGCAAAAAAATTATACAAGGAGATAAATAAATGAAAATATTAATTACAGGTGGAGCAGGATACTTAGGTTCAGTCTTGACAAGAAACCTACTAAAAAATCACGAAGTAATCGTATATGATAATTTGATGTATAACCAAACATCATTAGTTGATTTATGTCATCATAAAAACTTTACTTTTCATTATGGTGATGTTCGTCAATGGAATGATTTAAAACCATTGGTAGAGCAATCTGATGTAGTTATTCCATTAGCAGCATTAGTTGGATTTCCAAGTTGTGAACAAGACAAAGAATTGGCAACAAGTATCAACACCACACAAATAAAAAATATAGTAGATATATTATCACCTAATCAAAGAATTTTATATCCCAACACCAATAGTGGTTATGGAAGTAGAATGGAAGGTATGGTAGACGAAACTAACTCACTAACACCTATTAGTCATTATGGTGTAACTAAATGTGAATCAGAAAATTATGTTTTGGAAAATAGTAACGGAATTACTTTTAGGTTGGCTACGGTATTTGGAACATCAGGTCGTATGAGATTAGATTTATTAGTGAATGAATTTGTTTACAAATTATTAACCGACAAATACATCACTATTTTTGAAAAAACTTTTATTCGTAATTTTATTCATATACAAGATGTAAGTAGTGCATTTGAATTTATGATTGAAAACTATGACAAACATCAAGGTGAAATATATAATGTTGGACTATCCGACGAAAATATTAATAAACAACAATTAGTAGAAAAAATACAATCTCATATACCAAATACATCAATTACTTATTCAGATTATTTTGTAGACCCAGATAAAAGAAATTATATCGTTAGTAATGAAAAAATAGAATCAACAGGTTGGAAACCACAATATAGTCTGGACGACGGAATTAAAGAGTTGATAAAATCTTATCAACTGATAGTTCCACAAGAAAGTTCAAGATATAGAAATGCGTTTCCACTAAGTTATGGAAAGTCAATATGAGTTTTAAATACACAATAGAAGAATCAAAATTACAAGATGTAAAAATTTACACACCAGACAAATTCACAGATTATCGTGGAACAATGTGGACATATTGGGAACAATCAATGAACACACCACCACAGAAAATCTCAAAATTTACGCATTCTCGTAAAAGTGTTTTAAGAGGATTACACGGAGATAATGAAACTTGGAAACATATTACTTGTGTTTATGGTGCCTTTTATTTAGTTGTCGTGGATTATCGTGAAGATAGTCCAACTTATTTACAATGGGATAGTTTTACTTTAGACGACAAAAATTGCAAAAGTGTATTGGTCCCACCAGGTTTTCTTAACGGACATTTATGTTTATCAGACGAGTGTGTATTTCATTATACTCAATCTTATCCAAATCAATATGTTGACTATCAAGACCAGATATCAGTTAAATGGAATGACCCAATGTTAAAAATAAATTGGCCAATTAATAATCCAATATTATCAGAAAGAGACAAATGACTTACATAGATAAAGTAAAACACATAATAGATAATTATAATTTTTGTACTTATCAAGAATTTATTGAACATAATGGAGTAGAAATAGCAGTCCCTTCTACATATTTTTGGAGATTATTTACACAAGAGTTTTATCATATTTCAAATACCAATACAATATTTCATAATAAACAATTGTTTAATTTTTTAAGAAATTACAATTACAAAGATGAATTTAGTTTGGAAAATGCATTAAAAGATAATAAAAAAATAATACTTCAAATGGACTTACACCCTGCTACAGATTCAGAAACACCATTTGAATTAATAAAAAGCAAATTTTTTGACTATATGTTAGGAAAAAAAGAGATTATTGAAAATATGAAATCTGGAAGAATGGTTATGTTTTTGTATCAAGGTTGGGAAGCAGAAAACTATACCACCACTCATTGGCCAGATGATAAATATAAAACATTTTATCATATGATAGAAGATGTTTTACAACAATATGGATTATCATACAACTCAATTATTATAGTGAATAGTAATGTTAAACTTTATAATCACAAACATAAGGTAAATGTTATTTATGATAATGCGATGGAAATGAATTCATTTAAACGAGGAGTATCAGGAACAGAATATGGTATTAAAATTAAAGATTTTGATGAAACATATAGAGTTGATGATTATCTGGATAGAATAAAAAAATCAAAATATAGATTATTGAGGTTAAGTAGAACACCACATCAATTAAGAGACAAGATGCTTTATTTTATATACAAATTTGGGTTACAATATAATTCAACCTTTGAACACAGATATTATGATAAAAATAATGTATTGGGTGATGCCAACTTTTTTAATGAAACTACAGAATATTGTAAAAAAAATAATTTAACAGAGTTGTTAGATTTTTTTGATTACAATAAAATTGATATAAATATGTTGAATAATATAGACAACGATATACCATTAATTGGTAGTCCATATGAACAAAAAGAAGGTTATCACAAATTACATTTACATCCAAATTCACCAATTCCCTTTGATGTTTATCGTAATACTATTTTTACTTGGGCATCAACATCATTACCAGACCAAGATGATAAAGTATTTTTAAATCAATCTACATTTAATCCAATATTAAATTATCATCCAATAATTTGGCACGGACAAAAACATACTACAAAGTGGTTTAAATATTTTGGATTTAAATCTTATGAGTGGTTATTTGAAAATGAAAGTAAAACTGATAATGCAGAAACAATAGTTGAAAGATTTGTTTTAAATACACAAGATATAATTCGTGTTATGAATATGAGTGATGATGAACTATATAACAGAATAAAAGATAATAAAGATACTTTACAACACAATAGAGATTTATTGTTTGAGTGTAAAAGTATCGAAAGGATTATAACAAAATTTTATGAAACAACGATTTAATATAGTGGTTCCGATGGCAGGTCGTGGTTCACGATTTGCCGAACAAGGATATACAGATTCAAAACCATTTATTGATGTAAATGGAAAACCAATGATACAACGAGTGATTGAAAACTTAGGAATTGAGTTTGATAAAAATTATATGTTTGTGTTGATTTGTTTACAGGAAGATTTTGACAAGTATGACTTTCGAAAGTTCAAAGACATTATTGGACACGACTCTTATGATGTCGTGATATTAGATGATGTTACTGAGGGAGCAGCACAAACAATTTTACAAGCAAAGAGTTTAATTAATGATAATACACCATTACTAACATTAAACACCGACCAAATGATAGATTATAATCCAGAAAAAATGTGGGAATTGGCAGAACATTACGACGGATACATACCTTGTTTTTGGGGAGATAGTGAGGATTGGAGTTATGCCAGAACACTTGACAATGGATATGTTCAAGAAGTCGCAGAAAAGAAAGTTATATCAAACAACGCAACAGCAGGATATTACTATTGGAAAAAAGGTAGTGATTTCGTAAAATATGCAGAACAAATGATTGAACAGAATAGTAGAACCAACGGAGAGTTTTATGTTGCACCAGTTTACAATTGGGCAATAAAAGATGGCAAGAAAATAGGTATCGGTATGGTTGACGAAATATATGAATTAGGAACACCAGAATATTTAGAGGAATATCTTCGTGGATAAAATAACATACGCATATTTAGAAACTACTAATTACTGCAACTTAGATTGTAGTTTTTGTAATCGAACTGATGTAATTGGTCCACTTAAACATATGTCATTAGAGAATTGGGGTAAGTTATTGGACGGAATAAAACACCACCCAATCAAAGAAGCAAAACTTATGGGAATGGGTGAACCAATGTTGCACCCACAATTTGATGAAGTGTGTCGTATGTTTAAAGAAACATTTCCAAAATGTAAAGTAGTTGTTGCAACTAATTGTCAATATAATATTAACGATAAGTTTAAGAGAGCATTAAAATATATTGATATGTTGTATTTTTCAATTGACGGATATAAAGAAAGTTATGAACGAGATAGGTCACCAGCAAAATGGAGTAAATTGTTAAAGTTTTTAGAACAATTCAAATCAGTCGATAGATTTGATTGTGATGTAGTAGTGAACTATGTGGTGAATGCTTACAATGTAGATGATATAGAAAAGATTGATAGTTTAAGAAAAGAAAATAATTTAGGTGTGTTAAGATTAAACATCGCACAAATTTGGGACGAAAACAAAAGTTTACAAGATGATATAGCAACATCAGGATATACAACAGAACAATTAGATTATTTAAAAAATACTTGGGGTGATAATATTATGGGTAAATCTAAGTGGGAATATAATGATTGTTTTTGGGTAAACAATGCAATCTACACAACCGTAGAGGGACACGTTAAAATGTGTTGTATGAATACAGGTGCAGAACCATTTGGTAATTTATTTAAAAACTCAATAGATGAAATAAGATTAATGGACGATTATCAAAATGTAAAGAAAGGTTGTAACACCAATAACCCAACATCACATTGTAAAAATTGTTCTTATAAAGAATTAACACCAATCTTGGAGTATGTTGGAATATGAAACCACATTTACATAAAGTAAAAAGAATATTTGACTACACGGATAAATCTGAATATGATTTTATTCTAAATCAATCAGAACGTTCACAACCAATTCCACACTCTTATTATACAAAGTTTCTAAGAAGTTTAAAACAAGAGGACTTTGCATATTATCCCAATACAAAAAACTTCAAAGAAAAAATATGTGAATTTTATAATGTAAAACCAGAAAACTTATTTTTAAGTGATGGTTCTGATGTCGGTATCAAGTCTATATTTGAAACCTTCACAACTTGTGGCAATATCGTTACATCAGAACCGTCCTTTCCTATGTATGGAGTTTACGCATCATTATATGATTGTCCTTATAGAGGAATACACTATGACAAAGATACAAGACAATTATCAGTAGAACATATGTTAAAGTTCGTTGATGATGAAACTGATTTGATTATATTGGCAAACCCAAATAGTCCAATCGGAGACTACAAAACCATAGATGAAATCAAACCATTATTAGATACTGGCATACCAGTATTGATAGATGAAGCGTATATAGAATTTAGTGATAAAGAAAGTTTTATCAAATATATTGATGACTATCCAAACCTAATCATAACGAGAACCTTTTCCAAAGCATTTGGTGCCGCAGGTTGTCGTGTTGGTATGACATTTTCTAATCCACACTATATAGAAAACATCTCTAAGTTCAGACAAATGTATGAAATCACAGGTGTCTCTATGAAGTATTGTGAATTTTTATTAGATAATTATCAAATAGTTGATAGTTATATTAAAGGGGTTATTGAAGAAAAAAAGAAAGTTATTTCAATGTTAAAAAATTATGAGGTTGTAGATTCAAATTGTAATTGGATACATTTCAATAATCAAGACAACAATAAAACAACAATAGAAATTTTAGAAAAACACAAAGTATTAGTTAAGTATTGTAAAATACACCCATACGGAGAACGAGACAATTGGTGTCGTATGACAATACAACCAAGACTTTCAGAACAAGATTTTTTTATGGAGTTGATAAATGGATAATCCAAAATATTTAAAAGAAAGTTACGATATCTATGTATTTAGTTCTTATAAAGATGTTCCAGGTTGGATAAATGATGCTGAATTTGTTTATAAAGAAATGGTTGATAAAGCACAAGACGGAGACCATTTTGTAGAAATAGGAACTTTTTTGGGACAATCCACAACCCATATGGCACAATTAATTAAAGATTCAAAAAAGAAAATATCTTTTGACACTATTGATATATTTTGGATTATACCACAAGCATTAAAACATTTTAAAACAACTGGACATCCAAAAGAGTTTTTAAATTATTATACTGATATTATAAATGAGTGGGATATGAATATAGTTGATGTGGTTCAACATCCAATGAGAATACTTGGCGTTGATAACTATGTTAACTTTATAACTTCTGATGAACGATATGCTCACGGAATATACGAAGACAACTCAATTCAATTTTTGTGGATTGATGGAGACCACGGAAAAGATATAGTGTATAATGATTTAATAAACTTCTGGCCTAAAATAAAAAAAGGTGGTTATGTTGGTGGAGATGATATTCATTATGAAGAAGTTTTAAGTGATGTAGAAAAATTTACAAAAGAATTTAATTTAAAAGTTAAGTATGATTATAATAGTTTTTTAATACATAAGGAGAAATGATGAAAAGAAAATGGTTACCAACATTAGGAGAGTTAATTGATAGATTAAGTATTCATCAATTAAAAGAGGTATTCATACCAGAAAATAAATCAAATTATGCAAAAGAAGTGCAAGATATGGTTCACGATATAAATCTAATACTAAAAGAACAAAAAGGTGAGATTACAGGTGAAGTAATTAGAGCTATTATAGTTTTATCACAAATGAACGCTCATATTTGGTACAATGAATCAATGGTTCGTAAAGGAGAAAGAGGTTCTGATAATTTGATGTTGACTCACGGACTTAATGGTATAAGAAATACCGCCGTAAATAAAATTATGGAAGTAGTTGGTGGTAGAAAAGATTACAAAATAGATTGTATTGCATCAGAATTTAAAGATTGGGAAGTTAGTTGGGATGTTCCAAGAAACAAAAAATAGGTCAACTAAAAAAGCAATCACTTGGAGATTAATTGCATTCAGTAATTCTTGGATAGTATTATCTTTTGGATTAACTGAAAAGGCATTTTGGAATGCATTAATTATGAATGTAACAGGTATGATAATGTTTTACTTTCACGAAAGAATTTGGAATAAAATAAAATTAGGAAAATATAGTGAAGAATCTTGATAAATATCCACAAATTAGAGAAGTTCCTTTTACCAAAAAAGACTTAATTAAATTTGAAGAAAAAATTGTTAATCTTTGGGAAGACGGACAAATAAGAGCACCGGTTCATTTATCCAATGGTAACGAAGATGAGTTGATAGAAATTTTCAGTAGAATAGATTATAGTGATTATGTTTTCTCTACTTGGAGAAGTCATTATCACGCACTACTTCACGGATTACCAGCACATTGGATTGAATATGAAATATTAAGAGGTAAATCAATATCATTGTGTAATCTTGACCACAACTTTTATTCATCAGCAATCGTTACAGGTGTGATACCAATTGCACTCGGAACTGCTATTGGATTAAAAAAACAAAACTCAAAACAAAAAGTGTGGTGTTTTATTGGTGATATGACTTTTGAAACCGGTATATTTTATGAAGTTCACAAGTATGCCAGAAACTTTGATTTACCATTATATTTTGTTGTGGAAGATAACAAAGTTTCTACACAAACACCAACAAAAGTAACTTGGAATAAAACAAGAGATATACCAGATGATGTGATTCATTATAATTATGAATCTAAATATCCACACTACGGAACAGGAAAATGGGTAATATTTTAAATATCATAAATAGTGACGAACATTTCTACAACAAAAATGACTTTGGTAGAAATAATTATATGAAGTGTTTACAAGGAACATTTTATAGTTCTGAAATACAACCACATTTTGAAATAAATATTTGTGATATTGATAATCTTGATGATACTTTAAAATACATTTACCTTATAGAGTGTAGAACTATGGACGGAATATATTCAGGATTTTTTAGAATACCACAAAAGGTAATTGATTTAGTCAATCAAGATAGATGTAAAGTAATTTTTAGTTATGAAGCAGAGGGAGATTTGAATGTAAATTATTTTAATGGTTGGTATTATTTGACTTGTAAAGGTAGAGAAGAAGAAATAAAATTTTCCAACTTTTATATTTTTCATTGTGAATTAAATTGTGAAAAAAATAATGAAACACCAGTTAATTTTTTTCTTTCATCACACCACCTTGATACATTATCATTTGAGGTTAATAAAATTATTGAAAACAACAATCACAGAAAATTAGACGAGTTTGATTATGACTTTTATTTAAAAAATATTTCAGATATTGATATTGAAAATAAATCAAAACACTTTTTATGTTATTTAAGGAATTGCAATAGAGACCATAGAAAATTAATAGCTTCTTATTTTCAACATAATAATTTATGGAATACTAATAATGTGAGCTTTTTAAAAAACTCATATTCTTCTAACTCAATACCCACAAAGATTTTACCTAACAAGTATTGGGGTAGTTGTAAAGAGTTGGATAATTTACCAATTGTTGAACTTGATACACAAAATCTTGATGATAAAAAAGGTTTTAATACTTCATTTTCAAGTAATTGGATACATTACCAAGAAACATATTTAAGCATTGTTTCAGAAACTATATATTCACCAGAGAATATAACACCATTTGAGTGTAACTTTTTTAGTGAAAAAATATGTAAACCACTAATAAATGTACATCCATTTATATTAATGTCAACACCATATAGTTTACAAAAATTAAGAAATTTTGGTTTTAAAACATTTGATGGATTTATAGATGAAAGTTATGATAAAGAAGAAAATCATTTAAAAAGAACTCAAATGATATTTGACGAATTAGATAAATTTAGAAATAAATCAGATAAAGAATTAAAAGATTGGTGGAAAGAAATATTACCTATATTGGAACACAATCAAAAAACATTTATAAATATGGGAAAACAAAAAACAAAAAAAATAAAACTATTGGAGAATCTATATGACTAAAATATTAATTACCGGTGCATCAGGTATGGTAGGAAAACACTTAGTAGATATGTGTTTAGAAAAAGGATATTATGTAAGAGGAACGGATATTCGTTATGATGATAGATATGATACCTATTCAGAAAACTTTGAGTTTTTTCAAGCAGACTTAAGAAACTTTGATGATTGTAAAAATGTAGTCGTGGATATGAATGTAGTGTTTCACGTTGCCGGTGTTAAAGGTTCACCAAAGAGAGCAGCAGAACAACCAAATGATTACTTTACACCAATGTTACAATTCAATACCAATATGGCAGAAGCTGCAAGACTTCAAGGAGTTGATTGGTATGTTTACACTTCTACGGTTGGAGTATATCAACCAGCAAAAGTTTTTAAAGAAGATGATGTATGGAAAACATTTCCAAGTGAAAACGATAAATACGCAGGTTGGGTAAAACGATTAGGTGAATTACAATTAGATTGTTTTGAAACACACTATGGGTTTAAAAATTATTCAATAGTCAGACCAGCAAATATCTACGGAGAGTATGATGAGTTCGGTGAAGAATCTACGGTAATTGCATCATTAGTCAAGAAAGGTTATCACGACGACCTATTATCAGTATGGGGAGACGGGACACCAATAAGAGATTTCATACACGCAGAAGATGTAGCAAGAGGTATATTGATGTCGTATGAAAACCAAATTACAGAACCCATCAATTTAGGTAGTGGGGACGGAGTTCGTATCAAAGATATCGCAAGTATTGTGGCAACACACTATGGAAAAGAAATAGAATACGATATGGAAAAACCAAACGGAGATAACAAAAGACTTATGGATATGACACGAGCAAATAGTTATGGGTTTTATCCAGAAGTAGATTTAGAAACAGGAATAAAAAGGGTAATAAAATATTATGAGTCTTTACAAAAATAAAAAAGTAGTCGTTACAGGTGGTAGTGGTTTTATTGGTACTAATATGATATTAGAACTATTGAATAGAGGTGCTAACGTTAGAACATCAACACATAAAAGACCTTTACAAATACAAGATGATAGAATTGAAGTATTAGAAAATATTGATTTGACAAATTTTGATGATACCAAAAAACTAATAAATGGTTGTGACATTGTTATCAACTTGGCAGGTAATATTCTACACCCAACAACAGTAGCTACTGATTTTAGAGTAACTTTAAGTCATATCAATATAATCACAAATCTTTTGGAGGCAAGTTATCAAGAAGGTGTTAAAAGGTTTTTAGATTTAAATAGTTCTACGGTTTATCCACATAGAGATTACCCAGTTTCAGAAAGTGAGTTTTGGTTAGAAGAACCATACATATCTTATTATGGTTATGGGTGGATGCGAAGATACAGAGAAAAAGTAATTGAACATACATCACATTTAACAGATATGCATATCAGTATTGTTCGTGGGAGTGCTATATTTGGTCCACACGACAATTTTGATTTAAAAACTTGTCACGTAGTTCCGGCACTAATCAAAAGATGTTTAAGTGGTGAAGACCCATTTGTAGTTTGGGGTAGTCCTGATGTAACGAGAGATTTTATGTATGTTAAAGATGTAGTAAAGGGGTGTTTATTGGCACTGGAAAAGGGTGAATCTATGAGACCTTATAATGTAGGTAGTGGAACAGGTATAACTATTGGTAAAGTAGTTGAGTCAATTGTAAAAGTTTCAAAAAAGAATCCAACAATAAAATGGGACAATTCAAAACCAACAACAATACCATATAAGGTATCAAGTGTAAAACGATTAGAAGAAGAGTTAGGATTCAAACCAGATTATACTTTTGAACAAGGAATAAAAGAAACAATGGAGTGGTATGAAAACTTATAAAGACGAATTAATAAAGTCAATGAATTATCTGGCAGAAAAACCAAATACTATTTTTGTAGGACAACAAACTACTTACGCTGGAAATCCAATGTCAACTACAATACTTGATGTTCCAAAAGACAAAATGATTGAAACACCAGTATTTGAAGAAGTTCAAATGGGTATGTCAGTCGGATTAGGTATGTCAAATATGTGTGTCATTACCTTTTATCCAAGGTGGGATTTCTTAATATGTGCAGCAAACCAATTGATTAATCACTTGGATAAATTTAAACATATGACAGGTTATGATTCACACGTTATCATTAGAGTTGGTAAAGGTAGTGATGACCCATTAGACCCTGGTGTTCAACATAAAGCAGACTATACCGAAGAATTTAAAAGTATGTTAGATTATATCGATATAATTAATTTTTACGATAAGTCTAATATTTATGAAACTTACAAGAAAGCATACGAAAACAAAAAACCAATTATACTGGTTGAATATCCAGAAAGGTATGGAAAATGATATTATTTGTAGGTTGTAGTTTTACTTGGGGTTCCGGTTTACAATATGAATATCTTGAAAAAAAAGGTTGGAGTGCAGATAAACTAAAAGATGATATGGATAGAAATATAGCAAATGATTCTATTGACCCATTAGATTACAACGCAGATGAATACAGAAAACAACATAGTTGGCCCAACTTAGTGGCGAAAAAATTAAATAAACCCTACAAAGTTGGAACTACTAAAAGTGCTTCTAATCTTAATCAAATACTAAACTCTATTAAACACGAGAAAGAATTATGTTATTCTTCTAAAGCTAACCAAATAGATACTATTGTGGTTCAATTTACTGATTGGACAAGAGACGACTTACTTGTAGAAAATTCTATTGATAAAACTATTGAATATCATATAAAACAAATAGCAGATGCTTGTGATGAAATTAGAAACGATAAATTTATTAGTAATTATTCTTATACTACTCCATATCCTTCTTGGGTAGGATTATCTTGGCGTAAGGATATTGGAAAAATCTTAGAAAGAGATTATTCAGAAAACTTTATACCATTATACTTTAAAAAAGGAAGATATAATAATTTTGAGTCATTTAGAAAAAATAGTGATGTACATTTAATAAAATTTGATGGACACTTTAATTCAAAGGGTTGTAAAATTATTGCAGATTCAATAGTAAGGAAGTTAGAACAATGATTTTATTTATAGGGTGTAGTTATACTTGGGGTTCTGGTTTACAATATGAGTATCTTCATAATGAAAGGGGTTGGAGTATTGATAAAATAAACCAACATTTACCAATAGATTTTAATTTAGAAAATCTTGACTATGAATCTGATGAGTATAGAAAACAACACGGATTTCCAAATTTAGTTGCAAAAGAATTGAATAAATCATATGTGATAGGAACTTACGGAAATGGTGGTTCAAATTGTACAACGATTGATAATTGTTTAAATTATTCACATAAAGTTCTTAGGGCACACAGTGTTTCAACCATAGTAGTTCAGTTTTCAGATTGGTTAAGAGATTGTGGTGATATTAATATTCAACACTATCCAGGAGATAAAACAGAAATAACCACTCAAGATTATATTGATAATGAAATAACAAAACAAATAAATAGAATTAATAATTTGTGTAATAGTGTATTTTCTTTTTCAGACCCAAATTTTAAAGAAAAAAATTCATTTATTGATAACTATCCAAAGTGGGTCGGACTATCTTGGAGAAATGATTTAGGAAAAATTTTAAAAAAATTATATCCAGAAAACTTTATACCGATTTATCATAATGGTCAAGAATATGATTCATTTGATTATATTTACCAACAAGGACTACGACTATGTGATAGTATGCCAGGTGTCAAAGATACACATCTAAATTCTGAGGGTTGTAAAGTTATAGCAAACTCAATTGTAAGGAAATTAAAGACGTATGAATAAAAGATTTTTTTCATTTGGGTGTAGTTTTACAGCTTTATGGTGGCCAACTTGGAACGATTACATTGGTTTAAATTTTGATGAATATCATAATTTTGGTTGTGGTGGTGCAGATAATAAAAATATATTATATAGATTTCTTATAGCAGACAAAAAATATAAATTTACATCAGATGATTATATTATGATTATGTTCACATCTTTTAACAGACTTTCATATGTAGATAAAGATAATTTTTATATTCACAACATTGGAGACTTGGTTGACCATAATTTAAAGGCTCACCCTATTGGAAAAAACTATAATTTTGCAACTGCAATTTATGATAGTTGTATTATGATACAATCACTTAAAACTATATTGGATACCAAAAACATTAAATATGAGTTTCTTCAATCTATGGAACACGACTTTTACAATGATAATTTTAAAATGGGAGGTGATGTTGACACACTATACAAAGATACTTTAAAGTTATTTAAGTATCCAGTAATGGAAACTTGGTGTTATGAAAATTATGATTTCAATAAAGAGAAAGTAATCTGGCAAGATAATAAACATCAAGATGGACATCCATTGTTACATCATCATTATGATTTTGTAAAAGAATTTTTTCCACATTTTATTAATGAAAAAGTTGAACAATATTATAAAGAACAACAAGAATTTTTTACAATGGAATCTTCACACATTCAATCTAAAAGATATATCCAACACAGAGATGAATTTTTCAAAAACAATAACATTATAAATACAAGATATTAGTGTGATATGAAATTAAGACTAATAAAAGACAATAACCACACCACCATATCCGGTAATTCATTAGAAGATTTAAATTATCAAAAGGATATTCTTGAATTAGAAAATAATGAATTGTTTGATGTTTGTTGTTTTAGTAATGATGATACACCATTACCAACAAATTACTTTAAATTAGCACCAAAAACCATTAAAGTGATGAATCCAAAAACAATAAAAATTAGAAATGATTTTGAACAATGGTGTGATGTTCAAGGAATTGAAAAATCGGGTGGTTCAGATAAAGAAACAAGTACAATTGTCCCAGAATATAATATACAAAAAAATAATGACATTGTCAAGGATAATTTTAATTTTATTCCATTGACAATTTTTTCACCAAATAATTGGTATTGTAATTCAGTAGAGTTTAATACTATATCCCAATACCACAAAGGTAATCACGATACATTTGCAAAACAACAATGGAATACTTGGTATCAGCACGAGGGTAAAGATTTGATTACAGAAGAGGAATTAATTTATTTACCATTTGTAAACTTTATAAAACGATTAGGATTTAATTATGAAACATAAAATTGGATTCTTTGGTTGTAGTTTTACTTGGGGTGACGGATATGGAGATACAGAAAATATTAAACACTTAACATTTTTACCAAAATATAAATTTTCCAATATAATTAAAGAAAGTTTAAATTGTAAGGTAAAGAACTATGCTATTGTTGGAAACTCTAATGAAAATATATTTAGACAACTTTATTTAAATGAAAAAGATTGTGAAATTTGTATTGTTCAGATAAGTTTGTATCAAAGATGTTATAAATGGAATGAAATAAAAAAAGAATTCTTTAACAAAAGTTTTGCAACAGAACAATATATAAATGAATACAATGAGAGTTATGAAAAAGAAAAAGTTGTTATGATGATAAAATTATTCGAAAAATATTTAAACAATAAAAAAATATATTGGATATTTTATCCAGAAATTCCAAATAATTTAAATTCTGATAATATAATTCAATTCGGAAAAGATGGTAATTTGGAAAGTTGGGCGGAAGAATTAGGTAATGTTAGAATAAGCAAAGACGATAATCATTTTAATAAAAATGGAAATATATTGATATCAAAAACAATAATTAAACACTTAGGATTTAATTATGAATAAAGTTGCAATTTGTATAGCAGGAGAAATGAGATATTGGGAAATAACAAAAGATATTTTTAATTCTTTTGATGCTGATATATTTATATCTACTTGGGATACCAACAACAGACAAGACAATTATCCATATAAGTTTCACGGAAACAATAATATGAATATGGATATTATTAATAGTTTGGATAATTTAAAAGAAGCAGAGTTTTTACCAAAAGAAGTTGAAGATAAATTTACATTTAATATACCGAAGTATTGGTATTTGATTCACAGATGTAATTTACTAAAAACTAAACAAGAAGTCAAGAAAAATTTTAAATATGATTTGGTATTGATTACCAGACCAGATGTATTGTATGGTAAAAATTTACTAACTCGTTTATCACACAAATTAGACGAGTTGTGTGTTTATTCATCAGAGGTAAATTATAGTGAAGACTTTTATGGATTAGGAACAATGGATGCCGCAGCTTACGGAACTTCATCAACAATGGATATATTTTCATCATTGTATAAACATACTTTTATGTCTGATGATTTTAATATGATTCCAATGGGACATTCATTGATTCCATATTATATGAAACATATTGGATTAAATATGGGGAAATCACAAATTTCTCAACATTTAATTAATAAAGTAAGAAAACCAGAAGAATATAAAAAACTTACAGGAAAGAACAATGATTAAAAAAATAATAAATTGGTTTAAACATTTTAACCAAAAGAGAAAATTAAAGAAAAAACTGGCAGAACTTCGTAAACGAGACCCGTTCATTTATAAATAAAACTTCTAAACTTTATATTTATAGTTGTATAGAATTATAAATTTTAGGACTAAAATGATTAAATTATCAGAATTACTACACGAAGGATATAGAGACCCAGGTATTTTCAAAGCAGTGTTCTTAGCAGGTGGGCCTGGTTCAGGTAAAACCTATATTGCTAAGGGATTATTTGGAATACCAGATAAGGTAAATGTATCTCAAAGTGGTTTAAAAATGGTCAATTCAGACAAAGAACTTAAATTTCTATTGAATAAATACGGATTCGGAACAAATTTAGACGCATTACCAGATGAAGTGTTTCAAAATTTAACAGGAGATGGTCCAGATTCAAGTGGATTAAGAAAGTTCGCAAAAGATTTAACGGCAGAAAGAAGAAGATTATACCAAAACGGAAGACTCGGTATGATTATTGACGGAACCGGTGATGATTATCAAAAGATTGCAAGAGAAAAGAAAGAATTAGAAGATATCGGATATGATTGTTATATGATATTCGTTAACACTACATTAGAAGTAGCACTTGAACGAAACGAACAACGAGATAGAGTTTTACCAGAAAAAATCGTATCAGATTCTCACAAAGAAGTAAATAGAAATATTGGTGCATTTCAAGGATTATTTGGTTCTGGTAATTTTATGATTGTTGATAACAATCAAGCGAAAACAGAAGAACAAGCAAAGAAAAGATTTAAGATGTTGGTTAAACAAGGATTGAGTACTTTTTTAAAAAAACCAATCACAAGTAAAAAAGCACAATCTTGGATTAGAAAACAAAAAATATTAGATAAATCAAAAGGAAGGACAAAATAATGTTAATATCATTTGACGAAATTATAGATATCACACTACACCACGAAGGTGGATATGTTCACGACCCAAAAGACTTGGGTGGTGAAACAAACTTCGGTATAGCAAAAAGATTTTATCCAGATGTAGATATCAAAAATCTTACAGAGGACGAAGCAAAGGAAATTTATAAACAAGACTACTGGATTAAAAACAGAGTAGAAGAACTACCGGAAAACCTAAGACATATCTTTTTTGATATGTGTGTTAATCAAGGTAGAGGAACAGCAGTAAAGATTTTACAACGAGCTTGTGTCGCTAAAGGAGCAGACATCGCAATAGACGGAGGTATGGGACCAGGAACAATGGGAGCAATTACAACATACAAACCTTCCGTAGAAAGAGTTCGTTGTTATAGATTAAAATTTTATTATGATTTAGTAAATTCAAAACCAGAACAAGAAAGATTCTTGTTCGGGTGGTTTAAACGAGCAATATCAATTTAGGAGAAATTAAATGACAACACCAACACAAGGTAGTTTTGTAAATAGAACAAAATCAATAGACAGACCTAATTCATTTACAGCAGCATACGAAGTAGCAGCATCAACAACTTATGAACCAACAGGTTCATTTAAAAATACTGCATTTATTGTAGAAGCTGGAACAGCATATACACTATCATTATTAGATGGTGGAGATTTGACCGCTGGATTAGTAACAGGTCAAGTTTATCACATAGCATTAAAGAAAGTTGTTAATGGTTCAGCAACCGTAGTTAAACTACTAAAATAATGAGTAAAGTATCACAAATCATTAGAGAAACAATCACAGAATTCATTGACGATAGTCGTTGTATTTATTGTGGTGAAATCACCAATGAAGACCTAAGACAATGGTTTAAAAAAGGTGGTTCAGGTGGAACTACTGGTGGTGGTTGGGACAGATATGGTTCAGACGGACAAAAGTTAGGTA
>Ga0222716_10000472_pt1 | contig 34727 bp, 31 predicted proteins | sample C33_13DmetaG_FD_165044 | JGI IMG/M metagenome (GOLD analysis project Ga0222716, IMG submission 165044) | Estuarine water microbial communities from San Francisco Bay, California, United States - C33_13D | ecosystem: Environmental > Aquatic > Marine > Unclassified | place: USA: California... | reverse complement strand
GCCCTTTACGGATGACCTTTGGTTTGAATGATGATATTGCACCGTGAAGTTCAATCGAACCCTCGGTCCTTCTAACGCTGTAGTCCTTGATTTGGCCTTGGACAATACAATCGTACTCTGTGGCGAGGTGGCCGCGATACAATGCTTCCAAATGATTGTCAGATGCTAAAAGAGAGGTTATTTTTTCTTGATTCACATGGATTGAAACAAGCGTTTCATTGGCGACCGGCTCGAGTTCTGAAATCCATTCTCCTGCAACCCATCGATGTGAGGGCGAAGTTTGGTGACTGCTCAAGAATCATCCGCTCCAATTGCATCGCGGTCAATGTCAAAAAATTCGAATTGAAGATTTACCAATTCTTCGCTTGTTGTTGCAGCAGCATAGGCATCAAGAGGTTCTTGGTTGAGTTCAAAGAATCGAGGTCCCCATCTAAAGGCACCCAATGTATCTCTGGCTTGATCCTCCCCACCGACCATATAGAGCGCAGCAGCAAGAGCTTCCGCAGTGGTCAATCGACCTGGTTTCCCCCAATTCACAGGATTCGCAGCCAACAAAAGAGGTAGCATCCGTGGTTGAAGTCGTGTGCGTTTCATGACGGTGGCGACACTGGTTTCAATTTGTGCCCAACTGCAATCGAGGCCTACCAAGGAGCCATGCTGGGAGGTCAAAAGATGGTGGTCTTCGGGACCTAACACTTTCCCACAAAGTGGCTCAAGAATAATTCCCTTCCGAGGAAGCGTTCTGAAATTCTTGTGAAGTTGAAGGTCGCCACGTTTGCTTGACAGAACTGCTGTATTCTTTTTAGGATCATCCTGAGCAAGCCAAATCGCGTGGACTGCGATGGGATTCATTCAATCACCTCGTGTCGTTGAGATAATCGCCAAAGGTCATCCCGCGTGACGGTCCCGACTTTACTTGACGGGTTTCATTGGGTGTATGTTCAACCATCAATTTGATTGAGAGGGTGCGCTCGAATTTGCGGATTACTGAATCCGTAGGTCGCTTGCCGTTTTCTGCAGCTTTGATGATATTAGCAGTCTCTGCCATTCGTTTTGCTAATTGCTGCTGCGTCCAATTTCGTTGTTTACGGGCATTGGTAATACGCTGTGAAAAATCATCTGCGAGGTCCTTTTCTGAACGCGTCATGATGTTGTTCTTTCTCGGCCGATTATCCTGACGAGTCGTAGCCTGTCTCGCCTGAATTAAACCAGGAGCTTCTGATTTTGGCAGGAGGTTCATTCGGTCAATGCACTTTGTGCATGCCGTGACTTCTGTTTTCCCCGTACGGACGCTGCGAACGCCAACTTTCACTGCACCACACAATTCACATTCACCCATGAGGGTAAATGACGGGGGACTGTCTTTGAACCCTTTGATTGGTCTATCACGACAACAATGAAGCAATGAGTTCATAGATGGTTGCCGTTTGGTAAACTTGATTGCTATGGGGACTGAGGTCGGACGTAACGATACTGGCATGCCGAGTTCATCAGATGATGACATCAAAGAATTGGAAGAAGCCTATGCTAAATTACGTGATGATTCACAACAACTCATCAACGAGCGAACCACGCTTGAGGCTGAAATTCGCACCTTGCGAAAGAAGGTTGAACGGCTTGATGAAAATGTCAATCTTCTCAAGATGCCCCCTCTTATTATTGGTCATTTGCAGGACGTCCTCGATCATGAGCGAGCCATTGTTCGTTCATCAAACGGTACTGTGTTCCAAGTATCCCTTAACCAGCGACTTGACCCTGAACGATTGAAACCCGGTACACGTGTCGCCCTCAACCAAGACAGCCTCTCAGTTATCGAAATCCTCCATGAGGCATGGGACCCGATGGTCAGTGGTGCTGAAATGACAGAAAAACCAAGTATATCGTATGACGATGTTGCTGGCCTTGACGAACAAGTAGAATCAGTTCGTGAAGCCATTGAACTGCCATTGTTGAAACCAGAACTCTTTGAAAAGGTCGGTATTGTTCCACCAAAGGGCGTTCTGCTGGTTGGTCCTCCAGGTTGCGGAAAGACACTCTTGGCCAAGGCAGTTGCCAACCATACCGATGCAACGTTCATACGAATGGTTGGAAGTGAACTTGCTCAGAAATACATCGGCGAGGGTGGACGAATGGTTAGAGAGCTCTTCTCATTGGCAAAAGAAAAGTCTCCCAGCGTTATTTTCCTCGATGAAATTGATGCTATCGGTGCCAAGCGGTTGGATGGCTCAACCAGTGGGGACAGAGAAGTTCAGCGCACACTCATGCAACTCCTTGCTGAACTGGATGGCTTTGATGCTTTGCAAGATGTGAAGATCATAGCGGCAACCAATCGCCCCGATATTCTTGATGATGCACTCCTCCGACCAGGCCGATTCGACCGCGTCATTGAAATCCCCATCCCTGATGATGACTCTCGTAAATCCATTCTCAAGGTTCACCTCAAATCAATGAACACAAAGAAAATCAACATCCAACGCATTGTAGAACGCACGAATGGATATTCCGGTGCCGAACTCAAAGCGACCTGTGTTGAATCAGGGATGATAGCGATTCGAGACGGTAGAACCTCCGTTACTCAAAGTGATGTATTGGATGCCGTAGTCCGTCTTGACAAGAAGCGAGGACAAGGGTCAACCGTGCGGTCTCCCGAAGCATTGTATTCTTAATTGCGATAAGAAGAAAGAACATTCAAAGGCCGTATGATATGCACAGGATTCATGATGAGTCCTTTGGTTGAGTGCGTACCGAATATTTCTGAAGGTCGAGATTTGGAGAAGATTGAACGTATTGTTGACTCAGTTCGCCGCATCGAAGGGTGTACAGTCCTCGGTGTTGAACCGGATCACGATTACAACCGTACAGTCATCACATTCGCTGGCCCACCAGGACCAGTCCTAGAAGGTGCAGTCGCATTGATCCTCGCGAGTATCGAGACGCTTGACATGCGCAATCACAAGGGTGAACATCCCCGTTTGGGGGTTGTTGACGTATGTCCCTTCATACCATTGAGGGACATGAATATGGAGGAAGCCGCTGACCTTGCGAGGCAAGCAGTCAACAAAGTGGCAAGTGTCGTTCAAGTCCCTCTTTTTCTCTATGGTGCAGCAGCGTCTCACGACGACCGTCACCTTCTTTCGACGCTAAGGAAGGGTGAGTATGAAGGCCTTGAAGCACGTTTAACAGGTGGAGAAACTAACCATCAGGCAACAACACGCATGCCGGATGTCGGGGAGATGGGATGGACAGAACTGGTATCCAAGTCAGGAGGTATCACCGTTGGTGCCCGTTCAACTTTGGTCGCGTACAATGTCAATGTCGATGAGAAAGACGGCGTAGTTGCTAAAAAAATCGGCTCAATTGTCCGCAGTAGCGGCCGCCTTCTCAAATCCGATGCCGGAGTTAAAGTGAGGACAGGAGGCATGCTCCCAATGGTGCAAGGGATGGGGGTCCCATTGGATGAATTAGGCATTAGTCAGGTCTCAATGAATCTACGAGATGTCAAACAGTGTCCTTTGCATTTGGCATTTATGGCATGCAAGAGTATCGCCAACGATCACGGCATTGATGTGGCGGGAAGTGAAATTGTTGGCCTCGTTCCGCTGAGTGCGATGCTAGAAACAGGGGCATTCTTTTCACCCGATGAAACCGATGAACATCAACTTGTTTTAGCAGCAGTAGAAGGTCTCGGACTCAACCAACATCATCAGTTTGACCCCCACACGGGAATTATTGAATGGGCGCTTGCTGCGGAGGTGGTTGAATGAATTGGATGGATATGACCTTGCGCGAATATCAAGCCGCACTCGCATCCTCATCACCTACTCCTGGTGGTGGGACTGCAGCCGCTGTAGCCCTCGGCCAAGCCTCAGCGTTATCCATCATGGTGTGCGACCTCACTCTGGGGCGCGATAAATGGAAGGATGGATGGGCTATCGCTGAAGAGGTACAACTTCTCGCAATTCCGCTACTCAGTCAAAGCGGTGACCTCGCAAAGGCGGATAGTGATGCCTTTGATGAAGTGATGGCCACCTATTCAATGCTAAAAGAAACAGACGATGACAAACAACTTCGCAGAGAGGCCATCCGACAAATGACACTCAAGGCAGCAGAGGTCCCGTTTGAAACTGCTCAGCACGCAATGAAGCTCTTGATGAAATTACCTTCTCTTGCCAAACATGGAAATGCAAATGCAGTTACAGACGTGGGTGTCGCAAGTCTGTTGGCAAGTGCTGCAGCGAAAGGGGCCTTGTTCAATGTTGAAATAAATCTTCAATCTCTACCTGGGGAAATGGGCTTGGAACTTCGTCAGCAATTACCTTCCATGAAAGAGGCGATTCGCACATCGGCCAGAGAAGTAATGGACCAGGTCCGAAATCGAATGGAAGATTAACGAACTTCTGAACCAGTTTCAATATCACCATCGACTGTGATGAGTTTGACATTGCCCTTACCGTCATCTGCTGCCAGCATCATACCTTCTGATAGAACGCCACGAAGAGCACGTGGTTTTAGATTCGCAACAAATACAACTGATTTTCCAACCATTTCATCGGGAGCGTAATATTCCTTGAGCCCCGCACAGATGGTCCGATCCTTGTCAGAGCCGTCATCAAGCGTCACGACGTATAATTTGTCAGCGTTTGGATGGTCGTTAACTTCCTTAATGTGTCCTGTTCTCAATTCTACCTTCATGAAGGTATCAAAATCAAGGTACGTCACGCCTTCTATGTCTTCTTTCATCTGTTTCACTCCTTTCTTTTTTCCACCTTTAACGCCGTGGACTGGCGATGATTCTTCACTTGAATTCTCTACGAGATCTTCTTCGATGGCTAAGATTTCATCGAGGTCGAGTCTTGCGAACAAGGGCTCAGCAGCTCCATCGTTCCAAGAAAGTTCAGCATTCCAATCAGTGGCATCGGACCAACGATAATCTTCAACCAGCCCTTCACAACCCAGCATGTCCCACAAGCGTTGTGCACTGGTTGGGAGGAATGGTTGGGTAGCCACTGCAAGGAATCGAGTGATTCTCCAGCAGAAAGCCAGTGTTGCAAGGCTTTCCTCATGTCCGTCCTGATGTGTTTTGAGATGCTTCCACGGGGCAGCGGATTGAAGGATTTGATTGCCGTATTGTGCGACATTCATAATCGAACGAAGGGCTTCTTTGTATCGGTGGCGTTGAAGTGAAGTGGTGATTTCTTGCATCGCTACTTCTAGATGATGACGATGCTGTTCAAGAGAGGGGTGCTCCTTGTAGGCTTCAAAAGGTGATTCGCCGTTCTTGGGCGCTGGTAATTTTGCACCGAGAGTTAATACGCGATGGACAAAGTTGCCATATGCTGCAATCAATTCAGAGTTGACCTTCTCAACAAAATCAGGCCAATTGAAGTCGGTGTCATGGTTTTCAGGCATGTTGATACTCAAGTAATATCGAAGGGTATCGGGATCGTAGCGTTCAAGGAATGAGGGGAGCCACACAGCATGCTTTCTTGACTTCGAAAATTGACCTCCAGCAAGCATAAGATATTCCATTGCAGGGACATTGGCTGCAAGCGCATAATCTCCGGGGCCTGGTAGTGATATTGGGTCGTCGGCAGTTTTTCCATTCTTGATGTGGTTGAGCCCCATGAGAATAGCTGGCCAAATGACGGTGTGGAATGGGATGTTGTCCTTACCGAGGAAGTAGAGATGACGGGGCTCTTGGCCATCGTCGGAGATGGTCCACCAATCTTCCCACGCTTTTGCCCCCTTGGGGTGATGTTCTGCATGCAATTCAGACCAGATTTGTGAACATGTAGAATATCCCTGTACGGCTTCAAACCAAACGTAGATGCATTTGCCATCCCAACTTTCACCCGCCATTGGAACAGGAATCCCCCAAGACAGGTCACGTGTCACTGCACGTGGCCTTAGTCCCATGTCGAGCCATTGTTTCGTCATAGCACGGACATTGGCTTTCCATACAGGGTGACGAAGTTTGGCATGTTCTTCAAGTGCTTGTTGGAAGAGGTCGAGGCGATAGAAAAGGTGTTTAGTTTCGCGGATTTCAACCTTAAATGTGGGGTTCATTTTCGAAACCGGATTCTTGAGTTCCACCGATTCATACGTGGCACCGCAGGCATCACATTGATCTCCACGAGCACCTTCTTCGTTACAGGAGGGGCATGTACCCTCAACATACCGATCAGGAAGGAAGCGTCCTGGGCCATCAGGATTGATTTCGTAGTATTGTTCCATCGTTTTACGAATGAAGAAACCTGCCTTTTCGAGCGCGGTGAAGTTGTCCTGTACCTTTTGCTTATGTGCTGAATCACTCGTACGGTTGAAGAGAGCGCCCCCGTATTCAGGGCCTCGTGTATCGACATTCTTTGCCCAACCGCATCCTAACTTGAGGAGAGCAGCAAGGTTGGTTTGATGGTATTCGTCTACAACCGCTTGAGGCGTAATTCCATTTTGCTCGGCTGTGACAGTAATTGGTGTGCCATGTTCATCAGAACCAGACACCATCAACACACGATTGCCTAAAGCACGCTCAAATCGATATTGAATGTCTGGAGGGAGATAGCAACCCGCAACATGACCGAGATGAAGAGGTCCGTTGGCATAGGGCCATGCCACACAAATGAGGACGTGTTCATCTGACAATGCCTTCCCCTCATTTCCTCCAAACAGAACCGCTTCTTGAGGTTCACCCTTGGAAAAGAGTTGATTTATGGATTTGAAATGAAGCGTCATTTTGAAGAACCCACCTCGCGTGGATGAAACTACACCCGAAAGGTCAGGGGCTCCTTGAAATCCATGAATTATTCAACAATGGCAGCGGTCGTAACCGCATCAGATACGACAGGTGGAGGAGATATTCGCCTCCTACTCTTCTACATTTCATTAGCACTCGGAGTCTCCTTCATTTGCTCGATACTTGAAGCAGTGGTCCTTTCCATGCCTCAAACTCATGTGAGTTTGTTGCAAAAAGATGGAAAGAAAACTGGCGCTATGTGGAGTCACCTCAAGGACGATGATTCCGTTCGCGCTTTGACTGCAATTCTCACACTCAACACAGTTGCTCACACCATGGGGGCAGCAGGTGTTGGGTCGCAAGTACAACGGATATGGGGGGATGAAGTCCTCACACTTGCGTCGTTCATTCTGACTCTCGCCGTCCTGTTCCTCTCTGAAATTATCCCCAAGACCCTCGGATCTGCCTATTGGAAGCGATTGAGTACACCCACGGCATACGTTCTCACCTTCATGACGAAGTCATTGGTATTCCTCACTGTCCCGATTCAAATGTTAAAATCAATCCTGCCAGAAGGGACTCATTCAAAGGTTACACGAGATGACTTGGCAGCAATGGCAGACCTTGGCGAACTCGGTGGCGCCCTTGAAACTTCAGAAGAAACTGTCATCCATAATCTCTTGAAATTGAGGGACATTCTCGTTGAGAATGAAATGACTCCACGTGTGGTGGTATCTTCCTTTGAGGTGAATTCAACCATCAAGGAGATACTTGACGAGCACAATATTCTCAGGTTTTCAAGGATACCTGTCTTCGAAGAAAGCATCGACAATGTCCACGGACTGGTTCTCCGGTCAGAAATCCTCATGGCTGCGAGCCGTGATGAATGGGATACGACATTGAAAGACATCATGAAACCTATCATCACCATTCAAATGGGTAAAACCATTGAAGATGCTCTTGACCTCTTCCTCTCAAATAAGCAGCAATTTGCACTCGTCAAGGATGAATTCGGAGGCACTTCCGGGATCATTACGATGGAGGATGTTATGGAAACATTGCTCGGAAAGGAAATTGTCGACGAACTTGATGAAGTTGAAGACATGAGGGAACTTGCCCGTGTCCAAGCATCTCAGGCAGAAGAATGATCAATATTCACTCTGAATCCATTGCCGAATGACTTCATCCCTCCGAGGATGGACCGCTGCACCAGAATGTGCAAGGTCGTCCATCAGCACGGATGTGAGCAATCTCTGAGACTTGGCATCCATCACGCGTTGTAAGCGCAGGTAATGGGAAGAACCCAGACGTTCATCGGGATTCGCCTGGATGAGAAGTGTAGGTTCAGAAAATTCACCCCAATCGGGGGCATCAACATCAGATAGCGAGTTGAGGTCCTTTGTACGTACATTGAGGGCGTTAAATTGCCTCATTGTTTTTTGAAGGATAACGGGCCGAAGCAATGGTGGAATCCTGAGAAGGTCACAGGTCTCATCAAAAATTTCTGAATATCCTGTCATAGGAGATTCTACAATCCATCCACTCAATTGTGAATGCATATTCAATTCGTTACGACGATTGCTCAAACGCAATGAAATGAAACCGCCCATGCTGTGGCCAAATACCAATAAGTCTGAGTTAAACAGTTTTGCGTGGGATGAATGCAATTGATTGAGTGTGTCAATGATCATTGTTGAACTTTGTTCAGCTGTCCACTTTGTAATTGATTGCGATTCACCGTGGCCCGGTAAATCAATGAGAATGACATGGTAGCCAAGTTCGATGAAGAGTTGAGCCCTTCCAACCATCCGTTGAGATCCTGATGTCCATCCGTGACAAATGAATACAGTTGGAGAAGAAGTGTCCTGCATGAAATGATGGCTCACCATGATTCCTCCCTTAACGTCATGTTCAATTTTGACCCAGTTTGGATCATTGAGAGGGGGCTTTCTCTTTCGAGGTGCACGAAAACTCAATTCTGTCACTATTTCGAGATAGGTAAAGAAAAATGTGAAAACCAAGATACACACTGATAATGCACCGTTAATATCGGCGGTGAACCGTGAAAATAGTACCCCTAAAACAAGCACAATGGATGGTAAAACATGGTTGCGACGACGCAAGGTATCAAGCATGTGCGATGCCTCAGATATCCCAAGCCTTAGTTCGATTCATCAGGTTCGTCATCCGAAGATTCTTCAGAAACTTTCGAAACCTTCTCAGCCTCTTTCTTTGCTTTCCGGTCTTCAGTCCTCTTCACGAGTTGGTCTCCAAAGTTACCCATGTTCTCAAGACGTGCCCAAACACCCGTAGCCATCTCTCCTTCGGATGGGATGTACTTGACGAGGTAGGTCTTGAACATAAGGTCGAAGAGACCTTGTCCCATTTCGCTACCGTTTCGTAGGAAGCGGTCAATGAACCATACGATGACGAAGATGGTACCCATCGAGAAGAGAATAATTGCATTTGTATTATTTTCATCGGTCAATTTTTGGAATTGAGTTGCGATGAAAATGACACCGATGAGTGAAGCAAGCCCGGTTGAGTTCACCAAAATACCGTGAAGGAAAAAGGGATTTGTTCCATCCCCTCGGACAAACTTTGTTCTGGATACGAATTGTCCAATGTTTCTACTGAATTTCATTGGTATGAAGATGATGTTGATGATGATGATGGCTCCGCTCGTGGCAAAGAGAATCGTCGTTATGACTCCTGTATCACTCGCAGCGATGAAAATCGCAGCAAAGAGTACACCGAAGTTGACGATGAAGTTCACCAACCAAGAAATTCGACGATTCATGGGTGAAGCGAGTTCATAGTCATCGGCAAGGCTGATTGGTCGAGCCTTCGGGGCTTTGACCGGTTTTGACTGTTTTGCCTTTGCCTTTGCCGGCTTGACTGCAACTGCCTTGGGCGCTTCCTTAGCAACTGCTTTCGCTACTGCCTTGGGTACTGCCTTAGCAACGGCCTTTTTCACATCTTTCTTATCGCCACCAGAGGCCGCACCTGCTTTATCGAGTAGTCCCATGTCATTCACGCATCCTTGTATTGTTCACCGATTTGGCGGTAGATTTCAAAATTGGAAGAGGACACAAATGCATTGATAGAATCTTCAGACATATTGCCCAATTGGTCGTCGACCATGTTGTAAAAAATTCCTCTCGTTTCATCATCTGTAGTTCCAGGTGATCCGATGACTTCTCGGTAAATGTCAAATTCCTCACTTGCGACAAATGCATTGACAATAGATTCAGGGAGATGCTCACCCAGTAAGTCGTCCACAATTGATACAAAGGTGACAAAGAGATCATCGTCATCGTTGGATGATTCAGCAGTAACGGGAGCTGATGGTTCCACGGTAGATTCACCACCACCTTTCAGTGCTTTACGACGGGCCATGAGGGCCTGCAACGTTGGTTTCAATTCAGCAATGGCTTCCTTGTCCCCGAGAGACTTTGCCTCTTGATAGAGGGGTTTCAACGACCGTAGTTCATTTTCTACTTGTTCAAGTTCGCTTAATGAATCCTCAATGACTTCCTCGTCGAGAAGTTCAACCATCGGTGCATCACGAATATCAGCAATTTTTTCTTCCATGGCTGCTTTTCTCATCACGATAATTTCCCGGTCAAGGGCATGACCGAAGCGGTCGGCATAGCGATCAAGAAGAGAACCAGCCTCTTTGTTGCTGATTCGGTCGATGTGACCGTATATTTGTTGGAGTGGCTTTTCCGACCTCTTGGCCCATAAGTCGTTGTATCCCTTTTCCTCCGTTATGGATGACAAGGTCGTCGAAGAATCATTGACAGGTTCGGGAAGAGGCGCCGGTGTACCCAGTGATGGCAAGGGAAGAGGTTCAGGACCTGGCAAAGGTGCAGCAGGCAACGGTGCACCAGGCAGCGGTGCAGGGGGAAGTGGTGCACCAGGTAGTGAGGGAAGAGGTGCAGCACCCGGTGGCATGGGTAGTGGTGCAGCCCCAGGAGGCATGGGCAAATCCGGCATTGGCAATGTAGGCTCTTTGGCCTTGGATTTTTTCCCCTTGCGCAGACCCAATGGACTCACCCTGTGCTAAGGGAGCAGAAACCACCCTTGAACCTTACCGCATATCGGAACCAAATAAATGACATTCAATCACTCAAAGATCATCATCAGATAATTTTCGCCCATCCCTTCAATACAAGGAACACAGCACCAGATTCATGCAGACGAATTGTTTCGCCGAGGGTGCTCTCAAATCGTAGTGTTCCAAATTGTGCCACGGCATCGTCAACCGTCCATTCAAGCTCGTAGGCTTCATCCATACCAAGAACATAGGCTTCCATAAGTGGGTCATAGGGATTTGACCCATCAGGGTCAAGCCTTGATAGAGGAAATTCTGAAACCCGCATACCCGACTTCCCGTGAAGTGATGTGGGCCAACGAATTTGCCGCCGGACATCGATCGTAACAACTTCATCCGTCTCTCCTGCTGAGCCTAGAACGACGGAGGCATCTGCCTTCAGTAAATTAAGAAATAAACTCTGATAATTACCAAGCACCTCAAATCTTCCTTCTTTCAAGGCGGTGGCTCTTCGATCGTGGTCAACAACCTCGGCCAATTTACGGATGGATGCGGCAGACCGTTGTGACGTTACGCCTTCTCGGTCCTGCAATGATTGGAGCGCCTGAGTAATTCTACTCAGTTCGCCCGCACTCGTTTCATAGCCTCGGTGAATGGCTTGAAGAGAGAGAATCATGTCGTCCATACCGTTACGTATTCGTTCGGTCCAACCCTTTGCATCAGTGTCATGATAACGCGCTAGGCCACCTTTCACGTCAACACCCTCTCCACGTATGTGAGACACCAATTCTCTTCTTGCTTCTGAGTCCAAATGAAAATATTTCGGGTCACGGTAGTGAAGGTGAAAACCACGGTGTCCAGAGAATGTAATTTGGAGATAATCTTCTTTAAATCCAAATTCTGGCTCAAGAAAATCATTCCAAAGAGACCAGGCCTGATCGTGGATTACTTCAAGCATTCCAGGAAAATCACGGTCAGTCACACCAGGCAAGTGGTCTCCATCTAAGTCGAAAATGAGGTCGGCTCCTTGCCATAATTTATCATTCATCTTGAGCTCATAGGGTCGTTTCCAATACGCTGTGGAATAGAAACAAGAATGCATGGCGCGTTGGGATAAAAATTGCTGGACCTGATTGACATCTGCAAAGGATTTGTGACGAAGAGGTGGTGCTCCACCAAATGGAATAAACATCCATTCACGTGATTTAATTCGAGGTGGAGACCATAGTGATGATGTCCGATAATATTGGCCAAAACGGTGTGCAAATTTCGCCCAGCCATCCGCCATATGCTTCCCCTAGTTGCAACGAGGGCATGAGGGTTCTTGAACAAAGCCGTTTCAATCGGACTTCATCCAGAAGCGTTCGTCCGCATTTGAAACTTGAGTAACTGTGTCAGCACCAGTTACTTCGACATAATGTTCCCAGCACATGTAGTGCTTGTCCACAACCATTGCATTGCCAAAGGTAAGACGAATTCCGCAGGAATGGCAACGTGGACCAAGTTCCCCATTAGGCGCCTGGGCAAGTTGGACGTGTTCGTGTGGCATTGGTCTCTCTCCATTTATCTCCAAATCATCCTAGTCTTTGAACTTGAGGGAGTTGAATTCATCATTCTGAGGTTTGAAAGTCCGAACGCGCCACCCACTCAAGGAGGTCAAGGGCGACAATACAAGACTCAGCGACTTCAGGGGCTGAATGTTCAGTGAATCTTTGCAAGATTGGTATAATGCTTCGGTCCCCAATAGCACCCATCGCTTCTGCTGCTTCATGACGCACCATAACATGTTCTTCTTCGTCTTCAAGACGTTCAATAAGCGTGGGTAAGGCCACATTGTTCTGCATTTGGCCGAGAACGTACGCGAGTTCATGACGCAGCAAAGCGCTTGAACTTGTGAATCCATTACATAGTGCCAAACAAGCATCATCTGAACGGTGATTGCGCAGAGCAAAAACTGCTCTCATTCGCTGGAACATTGGAGCTGATTCATCAAATAGAGTTCCTGTCCATTCTTCGAGATCTCCATTATATTCGGGTGGAGCGGGGTCAACTGAACCGTATTGGCTCACCTGAGGAATGCGCTCATTTGTCATTTCAATCACGATTTAGGTGCCCCAATAAATTGAATGGCTTGGGGGTTGAATTCTTTGGAAATCAACCCGATTTCTTGACCTTCCTCAATAAATTGACGAATCGATGCCCGTCCCTCTTCCTTGTAATCGATGGTACGGTCATTGACATACATGCCCACAAATTCACGGTTGGTGTCATCGTCGATTCCCCTTCCCCAAGCTTTGGCAAATTCAAGGGCCTCATCAGGTGATTGGATGGCAAACTCAATACTCATTTTGGTATACATGGTAATGTCTTCCATAATTTTCTGGCCGAGGTCGCGACGAACAACATTCCCGCCAAGAGGCATTGGCCAGTTATCGGTGCGGCCATTCCACCATTTCCCGAGGTCAATGAGTACATCGAGATCATGGTCAACGTAGGTAAGTTGGCCTTCATGGATTATCAAACCACTCACATAGGTTCCATCGAGAATACGCGGAATGATTTCGTCAAAGGGTACGACGGCAACATCGACGTCCCCCCATGCTAATCGCAATCCTAGGTATGCGCTTGTTTTCATTCCGGGAACTGCGATGGTGTTTGAGCGGGCTTCTTCTTCTGTAACGCCAGCATGACATACGACCATTGGCCCATATCCTTCACCCATCGATGCACCACAATTCATCAGAGCATAATGTTCCGCAATCTCAGGGTATGCATGAATTGAAACTGCTGAGACTTCAAGATCTTGATTCATTGCACGATGGTTAAGTGTTTCAATGTCCTGTAATTCGTGTACGAAGTTATACCCTGGAGTTGGGAACGCACCGGTTGTCATGGCGTGGAACATGAATGCATCATCCGGGTCGGGGCTGTGGCCAATACGGACAATCATGTTGCCTTCTTCATCTCGTGGTAATTCGTTGTCCATATCTATCCCACCGTCACGACCTTCAAGAATACACCGTTTGAAAAATTAAACATTCAATGACAATTTACCATGCAAAAAGAGGCTCATGTTGTAATTTGCAGGCTTTGGAAAGAAATGCAAACAAGCCGTCGAGATGGTGTTGATTAAGGCGATTGAATACTTCTCCGTAGTACTGATCGAGGCGTTCATGCGATAGGTCTGATTTTCGCATCGACCATTGGATGACTTCATCTCGTTTCTGAGGTGTTTGTTCGAATAATTCCAAATTATCAAGCAACACTTGATGTGCTTCCTTCAATAATTCAACAGGCGTGTCTTTTCTTGCCACAAATACACCAAAAATCATTGGAAGTGATTCTTGATTCATCCAAGCAAGTCCGAGGTCCATTTGAACCATTTCGGGAAATTCTTTGGCTGCTTCAAGGGCTCTGTCCCCAATCAAGAGAGCGCCATCTGCTAGGGCCATCATTGAATCATAATCCGGCCCTGTGGAGATATAATTCATTGCAAGACCCTTTTCCTTGATCAAATGTTTGAGCAGAGCAACAGAGGTCGCAGAATCAGAAGGGAGGGCGATTGTCTTCATCGACGACAAGGGGACTGCTCCAAAGAGCAGAACGCTTCCGACCTCCCCTTGTGAACCAATTCCAATCTCAGGCAAGAGATACAATTCATCGGAGTGTTTTGCATAATCTGCCGCAGGTATCGGTGCAAGAATGCAGTCCTTTCGAAGGACATGCCCGGTTAGCCAAGATGGCGGAGCGGAAAGGATATTCCATTCATCAGAGATATCGTGAAACAATGGATCACAGTTGATGAACGCCACTCTCCCAATGGTCTTTGTCCAGGTTGCTTGTTCCATCAATTCACCTCAGAGAGCCATCGGCAATGATTTCCTTGCAGGCGTTGGAATGATTTTGAACTTCTCAAATGATGTATAGGTCGTATTGCGCAACACCGGACTGCATCCCGCATCTTCAATCAAACGTGCAAGTTTATTTCGGTCGTGATCAAGTGGTGCGGTTGAGCCTGCAAGATGCATAATCGATTCTTTTTGAACGGTACCATCAATATCATCGGCTCCGAATTGGAGAGCTAATTCAGCCACATGGTCACCGATATTCATACGGTATGCTTTGATGTGAGGGATGTTATCGAGCATCAAGCGAGATATGGCAATGGTTCTCAAAATTTCTGCGCCCGTTGACAATTGTGCCTCGGGCAGGCGTGTTGAATCGGGAAGGAAAGGGTAGGGGACGAAACATTGGAATCCACCTGTCTTCGATTGGAGTTCGCGCAACGAGATCATATGCTGGAGACGTTGTTCGTTTGATTCAATCGTTCCAAAAAGCATTGTACAATTTGAGGGAAGTCCAACCTCATGAGCTTCTTGATGGATTTGGAGGTATTCATCTGAACTTTCCTTTCCGTTACAGATGATGGCGCGCACATCATCGTCGAGAATTTCTGCCCCTCCGCCCGGAAGGGATGTGAGGCCAGCGTCTTTGAGTCTCTGCAGAACAGTTTTTGTTGAGATTGAGGATTGTTGGGCAAGATGCTTAATTTCCACCGCTGTGAGGGCTTTGATCGATACGTGAGGATAGGAAGTACGAGTTTGTTCGAACAGGGCCTCGTAGTGTTCAACGGTCCATTCGGGGTGCAATCCACCAACAGAGTGAACTTCGTCAACAAAATCGGCGTATTTACCAAGATCGTCCACATATTCTTGAACTGATAATGCGTAAGCATCGGTTGCTTTTGGACCTCTTCGAAAGGCACAAAATCTACAAGCAAGGACGCATATGTTCGTTTGATTAACATGCACATTAGAATTGAAAAAAGCCATGTTGTCAAAACGTGATGTTCGCACCGCATGTGCTAACTGTCCCAATTCATGCATGTCAATGTGGTCAAAGAGAACAAGACCGTCACTGAGGTTAAGTGATTCGCCGCTGGCTAATTTAGAGGCTATGGGCTGCAGGGATTCTGACCATTGTTCTAGGGGTTGTATGAGTGACGCAAGGACTCCAGGCCAATCAGGACGCTGTCCTGCGAGGACTGCTTGAGAAGTCCATCTCTCCATACCATGGCGTGTGGACTGGCATTCATGAACATGTGCTTTTCATCATCACCGTGTTTTCACAGCAAAGACCTTCGATTTAACAATCAATTTTCTGAATTCCTCTATCACAAAGACTCCAGATGCAACAAGGACAATGACACCCCAGTCGTAAGCTTCGAGCGTTGTTGTTGACAATAGATTCCCTATTTGTATGCCAACAATCGGAATTGAAAATTCAGCAAGCTGGACAAAGAAGAGGAGCAAACCTGCGGAGATGATAAGGGCCAAATTAATCGCACGATTGGACAAAAGTCCCAGTTCAAACACACTTTGTTCGTTCGAACGACAATTCAAGACATTGAAGAGTTGGAAGACGATGAATACTGCAAACGTCATGGTTTGTGCGTGTTCAAAATGGCCATCAGCATATTGCTCCCAGTCATCAATCGCAACTTGGTCTCCAGCATAACATGCGGCCTGGTCAAAGGCAGCAGTGGTAGTTTCGGTAGGCAGGAGGCCACATTCAGCGAGGCCGCCACCTGTGAGGTAGAAGATGGCGAGCGTTCCAGTAACCATGACGGCTCCGAGGTAAAAAATCAGAGATATATCGCCACGATTAGGAAGACTTTCGTCAACCGGTCTTGGAGGTCGCTCCATGACATTTCCATGTTCTTTCTCCACGCCCAAAGCGACGGCAGGTGGACCATCCATGAGGATGTTGATGACCAAGATCTGAGTGGCTGTGAGCGGTAAATTCCATCCAAAAATGAAGGTTGAAATGATAATTAGAGCAACTGCTGCGACGTTGGTAGAGACCTGATAGCGAACAAAGTTCCGTATGTTTTGATAGATTTTTCGACCCTCTTCAACTGCATGGACGATGTTGGCAAAGTTATCGTCTTGAAGAACCATATCCGCAGCGTCCTTTGCAACGTCTGTACCAGCAATGCCCATTGCAATTCCAATGTTGGCTGCTGACAGAGCAGGAGCATCGTTGACACCATCTCCAGTCATGGCTACGATTTCTCCTTGCTCTTGCAAAGAGGATACAATCCGCATCTTTTGGTCGGGAGTCACACGGGAGAAAATCGAGATGCTTTCGCTTACTTCAAGCAAGGCAGCGTCATCCATTTCTTGCAATTGCTTCCCATCAATTGGCTTTAGAGAACCTGTCGTAATGCCCAATTCTTGGCCAATAGCAGCAGCAGTCATGTGTTGGTCACCTGTGATCATCTTCACCTTGATTCCAGCTCGTTGACAGGTTTCAATAGCATCTTTTACTTCAGCACGAGGGGGGTCCATAATACCGACCAACCCAAGGAAAATGAGATCGTTTTCAATGGAAGTGACCTCACTATAATCCTCTCCGTCACCGAGTTTTCTGGCAAGAAGAGCAATAACGCGCATGGCCTGCGACCCCATATCATTGTTCATTCCTTTGATTAATTTCTTGTCAGCATCCGTTAAGGTGACAATTTCATTATCAACGATTTTCCACTTTGCCAATTCATTGTATCCTCCAGCACTTCCTTTCGAAAAGACCCACTGTTCCCCTTCGTATTCGTGTACTACACTCATTCTCTTACGAATTGAATCAAAGAAGAATTCATTCAGCCGTGGATGGCGATGTGAGAATTTCTTGACATCACCATTGATTTTCCAGCCTGCGACAGCCGATGCTGAATCAGTGGGGTCACCGATAGCTTGCCACTGACCGTCAGCCTTGACGATGTTCGAATTATGACACAAGGACAAACATGCTCCAATCAAGCGAAAATTTAGATCGGTTTGGAGGAAACCGAGCTCTTCATCATTCAATTGTTGGTCGTTACGCATCAGTGTGCCGTCCGGCTTGAACCCTTCTCCAGAAAGGCCGTAAGTTTCGGACAGTGTCGATAATTGCCTCACTGTCATTTGATTCTTCGTGAGAGTTCCTGTTTTATCCGAACAGATCACTGTTGTTGAACCCAGTGTTTCTACCGCTTTCATACGACGAATGATGGCTTTGTGACGCGCCATATTCCGCATACCAAGCGAGAGTGTGATGACGAGAATAATGGGGAGTCCTTCCGGCACAATTGCAACAAAAATTGCTATGGCTACGATAAATTGGTTGACTGCAACTTCTTGCAAATTAACGCCTGGTGTGCCATAAGCGACAATCATTTTCAATGAAACTAAGAGGACTGCTACAATCAAGGCGATGAAGCCGAGAAAGCGTCCAAGACTCTCGAGTTTTAATTCAAGAGGGGTTTTGGGTGTTTGAGCGTCTGCGATGTTACGAGCAATCTTTCCGAGCTCTGTACGCATACCTGTGTTGACGACGAGGCCAAGACCTCTACCAGATGAAACGGTTGTACCCATGTAGGCCATGTTGTTTCGGTCAGCAAGCAATGTGTTGATGCCGAGCTTTTCCGTATCTTTGCCAACAGTAAGGGATTCACCCGTGAGCGCGGATTCATCAACTTTACATTGCTGTGACCAAAGAATTCGGACATCTGCTGGTACGTTCAGGCCTTGTTCAAGGCGAACAACGTCTCCTGGAACAAGTTCAGAGGTGGGGATTTCATTTTCATATTCACCTCGAAGGACAACACAATTGGAAATTGACATCTCTTTGAGAGAGTCCATCGCTTGCTCTGCCTGCCCTTCTTGCCAAAATCCAAAGAATGCATTGGCCGTTAACACGATAAAAATGAAGATAGCATCACCTGGTTGATCAGGATGAATGGCAAGGGCTACCAATGCAGCACCGATAAGGAGGTAATTGAGAGGGTCATTGTACTGAGATATGAATCGCATGAAGGCAGATGTTTTTTCTGCTTCAGCAAGTTTATTGAAACCAAATTCACCTCGGCGTTTGAGGACCTCATCGGACGAGATGCCATCCATGCCACTATCTTGGGCTAAAAAACAATCATCTACGGATAAATCATGCCAGGTCTGTTCGCCCATTCCAATCACTCATTGGACATTTTTGAAGCAATGCACAAAAACGCTGTTCTTTGCCAGCAACTGAATACATATTATATTGATGTGCGATATCCCTACCAAGTGAGTATGATATTTAGGTGCAAACGAATAAATTCATTGTTCATTTTGAGATACATATTTGATGCATTCCAATCGTAGAATAGAATTACCTCAATGAAGTGGTAATGTCATGAGCGAGCACGGAGAGCCCTACATTCCCGCTCATGAATCTCCTCCTGAATTGACGTTACGAGTCATCCTTGTCGGCATCGTGCTCGGCATTCTCATGACGGCTGCAAATGCATACCTCGGATTGTATGCCGGCATGACTGTCTCTGCGAGTATACCCGCAGCAGTGATGTCAATGATTATCCTGCGGACCATGTTCAGCGATGTTTCAATCCTCGAGAACAATGCTGTACAAACCATGGCATCAGCAGGTGAATCCTTGGCAGCGGGCGTCATTTTTACGGTACCTGCACTGCTTGTGATGAATCTATGGACGAGCATCCAGTGGCTTGACACACTCATCATTGCAACACTTGGAGGACTTTTGGGGACGATGTTTACCATTGCTCTACGAAGATTGTTTATCGTTGAAGAGGCACTCCCGTACCCTGAAGGTGTAGCCTGCAGAGAAGTGCTGGTAGCGGGGGAAGAAGGAGGAGATGGTGCCTTGGCGATCTTGTATGCCTTGGCCATTGGAGGTATTTACGGCTTGATGGTCAAGGGGTTCGAAATTACACACCACACCGTTGAAGGGGCTGTGACCTTTGTATCAACGCGTGTCTACGCTGGTATGGACCTCTCTATCGCTCTGCTTTCTGTCGGATTCATCGTAGGAATACGAATTGCATCCTTTATTTTCTTTGGAGGCGTCCTTGGATTCGGAATTCTCGTACCAATGTACGGTCTGATTTACGGTTGGCCTGCTACCGATTCACTGGTTGATGGATTCTACAGTATTTGGTCCTCACAAATCCGCTATGTTGGCGTAGGTGCCATGGTCGTAGGTGGAGTCTACACCCTGTGGTCAATGAGAAAGACCATCATCACTGGTCTCTCGAAAGCATTCGTCAAAAACGAAGAGGGTTCTGAAGAGTTACTACGAACTGAACAAGACATTCCAATGAATCGTGTGTTCACAGTATGTGGCATCCTCGTCGTGTTGACCTTTTTCTTTTACTGGTGGGCTACTGAATCCTTCATTCTAGCATTAGCCGGTGCTCTCTTCTTGGCTTTTGTCGCTTTCTTCTTCGCAGCCGTTGCAGGATACATCGCGGGTGTTGTGGGTTCCTCGAACTCCCCGGTCTCAGGCATGACGATTGCAACACTGTTGTTCACTGTCGGCCTTGTATACATTGTTGGTGACCTCTTCCTCGGAATGGCAAAGCAAGACCTCATGATGGCCACGCTGCTCATCGCTGCTATTGTGGCATCAAGTGCAGCTATCGCTGGAGATGTTATGCAGGATTTGAAGACTGGGCACATGCTAGGTGCAACACCAAAGCGCCAACAAGTTGCAGAAATCATTGGAGTACTAACCGGTGCGGTTGTAATAGGGCCCGTACTTTCACTGCTGCATGATGCATTCAGAATCTCACAAACAGCGTGTCAGATGAATCCCCTGCCGAGTGACCCTACGTGTTCCAAAGCACTCTTTGCGCCTCAGGCAGAATTGATAGGAGCCATTGTCCAAGGTGCGTTTGGAGGAGATTTGAACATCCAAATGGTCGTCCTTGGGGCTGCCATTGCTGTTGCTCTGATTCGCCTTAACATGCCCGTTATGAGCGTGGCCATAGGGATCTATCTGCCTCTAGGACTGTCCGTCCCCATCATGGCAGGAGGTGTCATTTCACACGTTCTCCTGCGTAGCGCTCACCTTCGAGTTGATGGAATGCTCCGAGAAGTGCCCTCAGAACGAGCCGAGAAAGCAGCCAAAGAAGTTGAAAACCGAGGCGTATTGATCGGTGCTGGATTCATTGCTGGCGAGTCAATAATGGGTGTACTGATAGCAATCCTCATCGTCGCAAAAATTGACCTCCCGGAAATATTCAATGTTGTTACACTCAATAATTTACTGTCGCTTGTTTTCTTTGGTTGGTTTGTGGGCGTCTTCATTTGGTTAGCAACACGAGCGCTTCCAAAAGGAGGAAGTTTATTTGGTGATCTCGTGGTCATTGCCGCTGATTCCGTTGGAAAACTCCTCGGCGCATTGCAACCCAAAAAACGCTAACTGCTCTACCTTCAATCATGATTGTATGGCACAAGGATGAAAGGCCATCAACGCAGGCCTAATTTTGCAGGTGGTAGCATGACAAGTGTGGATGAACTCAAAGAATTAGCCCGACGCTGTCGCGTCCACATCATCAACATGGTCCACCGAGCACAAGCTGGACACCCTGGTGGTTCACTCTCGGAAATTGATTTGCTTGCTGCACTTTACAAGACACAATTGCGTATTCGCCCCGATGAGCCAACATGGGAGGACCGAGACCGCTTTATTTTATCAAAAGGACATGCTTCACCGGGCATGTATGCCATACTTGCTGAAATGGGTTTCATCACGGAAGAGGACCTCAAATCCTACAGAGTCTTGGGGGGGGTATGCCAAGGACACGTTGACATGAAATGGTGCCCAGGTGTAGATTTCTCTGCTGGTTCACTCGGAATGGGATTGTCCTTCGGCATGGGCTCTGCAATTGCTGGACGCTTGGAAAACAGCGAACGACAAGTGTATGTGATGCTCGGTGATGGTGAAATTCAAGAAGGAAGTGTCTGGGAGGCTGCCATGGCTGCTGCCCACCATGAATTGGGGAATCTCAACGTTATTCTTGACCGAAACCGAATTCAAAACGATGATTTCTGTGAGACTCAAATGCGCATGTTTGACATCCCTGCAAAGTGGCGTTCGTTTGGATGGAATGTAAAGGAAATTAACGGACACGATATGAATGAAATTCTAAAGGGGTTGGACTTCCTTTCATCCAGCAACGATGGACCTTCAATCTTGATAGCACACACCGTCAAGGGCAATGGAATTTCGTACATGGCAGATAACCCAGCCTTCCACGGTGCAGCACCAAATGATGAACAATATCACCAGGCAATGGTTGAACTTGGCGAGGTGAGTGCATGACAAAGATGGGTGCAACACGGGATGGATATGGGGAGGCTCTGCTTCACTTAGCATCAAATCCTAAAGTTGTCGTTCTCGAAGCAGATCTCGGTAAGTCAACCAAATCACTTCATTTCCGAAAGGCTCATCCTGAACGTACCGTTTCGTGCGGCATTGGTGAACAAAACATGTTATTGGTCGGTGCTGGTTTAGCGGCATCTGGTTACATTCCCTTTGCGAGCACCTTTGCAATCTTCACAGAGCGTGCCTTTGAACAAATGAGAAATGGAGTCGCACGACCAAATCTACCCGTTCATGTATGTGGCAGCCACGGTGGAACACATACGGGAACCGATGGTTCGTCCGCACAATCAATAGAAGATTTGGCCATTTACAGGACTTTACCCAACGTAGTGGTCATGCACCCCAGCGATACTGTTTCAACTCGTGAGTTGACAATACAACTTGCTGAGTCGAAATCGCCATCCTACATGAGGACGGCCCGGAACAAAACGCCGGTCCTGTATGAAGGACGGGAAACCGACATCAAAATCGGCAAAGGTATCAAATTACGAGAGGGCAGCGATGTTGCCATCATTGCCTGTGGCGTGATGGTATCCCAATCCCTCAAAGCCGCAGATGCACTTGAAGCTGAAGGAATTCATGCTACTGTTGTCGACATGCACACGCTCAAACCGCTTGATGCTGATTTAATCGACGAACTCGTATCGACCTGTGGCGCATTGGTCACTGCTGAAGATCACAACATCATCGGCGGACTAGGAGGGGCTGTAGCTGAACATCTTGTATCCAATACCTTTGCTCCACTGGAACGGGTTGGTGTCAACGACCGATTTGGAGAATCTGGTGAGGCTGATGAGATGCTCGAAGTGATGAAAATTTCAACCCCCTATATCGCAGCTGCCGCCAAAAGGGCCATGGCGCGTAAATCCTAGATTCAACAACCATGATGAGATGGGAGAGTTCATAGATTCCCTTGCAAGACAATGTATCATGGAGTTCTTCCTAGACACAGCCGACGTAGACGAAATTCGTGAAATTGCCGCATGGGGCATCCTCGATGGTGTAACAACAAATCCATCGCTCATCAAAAAATCTGGACGGGATTTCAAACAAGTCGTGCGCGAAATAGCCGAGATTTGTGCAGGGCCTATTTCTGCTGAAGTAACAGCCATGGATACTGCGGGCATGGTAGAGCAAGGTCTTGCCCTCAAGGCCGAATTACCTGACAATGTAATCATCAAAATACCATGTACGCCTGAAGGTTTAGCGGCAACGAAAATTTTTACAGAAAAAGGCATTGACACCAACGTCACGCTCATCTTTTCTGCATCTCAAGCACTGATGGCGGCAAAGGCTGGCGCCACCTACGTTTCTCCTTTCATTGGTCGAATTGACGATACAGGACATGACGGCATGGAACTGATCGCTGAAATTATGAACACATGGGATAATTACCATCTCGATACGAAAGTCCTTGCTGCTTCAATCCGCCATCCAACCCATGTTCTTCAATGCATACAACTTGGAGCCCACACAGCCACCATGCCAGCGAAAACCTTCCGCCAACTCATGACTCATCCTCTGACCGATAAAGGACTTGAAGGCTTCATGAAGGACTGGGCTGAAGTTGAAGCCGCAGGAAAGGCTTGAACGTAGTGAATAATACATCATCAATGAAAGAAATAGAGCATTGATGCTCAAACACATCGATAAATAGACTCCCTGTTTAAACACACATGTTCGCTTGAACTGCCAATATGAACACAGGTGTTCAGATTAACGAGATGCAAGTGTGAGGCTCTTCCACATTTCTTCGGGCACTTCCATGGCCAAACGAAGGCCACCCATAGCACCGAGACGAACGGGGTCGTCCACGACGTGAACGTTCACATCACCCATATCGCTGAGACGACGTTCGATGAGGGCACCAAGTCCCTTAATCGAGGAGCCACCACCAGCCAAGACCATGTTCTTGCGGAACTCATCATGGAATTCTGGGTTGGACCCAGCAATGAGTTTCTTGACATTCTCAACGATGGGGTCCACGATGGACTCACATGCACGCTGCATGCAGTCAGTGATGTCCAATGTCATGGCCTTACCTTCAATGGAAAAGTCAACGAGAACCGGTTCATCGGGAGCAGCAGTCGAAACGAAGGAATACTGTTCCTTCCAGCGTCGTGCCATGTCTTTGGTGATTTGCGCACCGTTGTACTTGCTCTGAATTTGTTGGATGATTTGATTGTCAACATAATCTCCAGCGTAACCTGTGTGCATTTGGTCACCTGGTCCCGGGATGGTCCCGTAAACACGGCAAAGGTCAGTGGTACCTGCGCCGATGTCGATGACAAGTGTGTGGTTGATCATGTCAAGTGCGTACGCAACTGCAAAGGGCTCCGAGATAATCATAGCTGAGTTAACTGAACCCGCAGCGGCATCAAAGATAGCGGTCTTGTCAACGTGGCTGGCTTCTGCAGGGGCACCAATAACTGCAACGACGCGGTCGTACTCCTCTGGGTCAGAGAGACCAATGAGGTGTGTGATGAAGTGAGCAATGTATTCTCGGTCTTCAGGTGTATCTTTGATGACACCAAGTTCGAGAGGTCGGTAGAGATTGAGTGCGAGACGGTTCTTGAGCGCTTCATTACCAAACAAGACATCACGCTTGAGGAAATTCTTGGCAATCGCATCTTTTGGGGTACCGATGACGGTCAATTCCTCAACTTCGTGGCTGTCCGAAGAAACCATTACCGAGCGGAATGTTCCCAAGTCTATTCCAATATACAATACATCTTTTGCCATAGGCTCACTGCTCTTCCCATATCGCTGGAGTTTATGAAGAGTACCCAGCCCAAGCATCATTGACCAATGTGGAAAACGAAAAGAAGGGTTCTAAATCAGATATATAGAACAGGCCACTAAGAGGAGTTGGAAGGATCAACACCATTCTTCACACTGATGGCAATACCATGCAGCGTACTCTGTGTACAATTCTGCCATTGAAGAACAAGAAGTACATTCTTTGAGAGTATCAGTGCCACAAATATCCACCACCATTTGCACATGATAGGCATCATCGATGTTCAATTGTTGGCGCATGGCCCACAAGAGTTGATCTTCGCTTGGTGAAATAATTCCATCCTCAAGAACCATCTCAACAACGTTACGATAATCTTGTAGGGTCGAAAAGTCCCTGGAATCCAACACAACACCGCCCTTTTCAGCGACGATATCCGTGCCACCTGGGTCATCAACAAAAATGACGAAGGATGCTGGTTTAAGGGAATCATCGCGCAATTCAAAAGAAATCCTAGCACCTTCAAGGTTAGCGTACACAAGTTTCGATGACCGATTGATCACGTTTGTGATTGAACGTGCCGTCATCTCAGCATTGGGGCCTCGTTTCCAGCCGGTTGGGCTGCGCTCATTGTACGCATAGAATTCAGTACTAATTCCGGGATACTCCAGTCGAATTTCCTCACCACCATCAAAACCATTTGAAACAATGGTGACGGCTGCGACTTCGGTTGATACGATATTGTCATCATCATCAAAACTGATCATCAAGGGTTTACGCTCTTCAGCAGCTGCGTTGTAATGCCCCTGCATACCAGTCATCCACTTGTCTTCGAGACGTTGGAGTGATTGCTCTTGTTCCCCGGTGAGATTCTTTTTTCCACCCAGAACGTTCGCAAGTTCACCAGAGGCCATTTCTTCCTTGAATTGTTCAATTAATTCAGCATCCCTTCGATGCGTTGGTGGTTCTGGGCGACGACGTTGCTCAACATAATTGGGATCAGCCCATTCATGGTTGCAAGAACCGCATTGGAGGTATCCTGCCATGGTCGAATCCTGGGCATTTCCACCACACCGAGGGCAATCTCCACCTTCCGTGTAACTAAGATTCTCTTTGGCCTCATCTCTGCCTTTTCGTAGGCCACCAAAACCCGCCATGGTAACTACGTAGGCTTGACTTTCTATGAATCCTTTGTTCTAGTTAGATGGCTCTCGCCTTCAAGCCATATCGGATTATACCCTCTTGTGCATAGATTCTACGCACTACGAGTTCCATGTCCATGTCCATTGAAATATCTGGTTCTTCGTCATCGACCACCAAGAAAACTCCTGATGGCCCATCGTTCAAGCGGAGCAGTACCGTAGAGATTCCACCCAGCAATGGTGCACGGGTCGAGAATTCAGAAGGTGCTCCGGCGGCAGAAAGACGCGTCCAAGATTGCACCTTCCCGATGTGTGCCAAGGCAGTGACTTCTCCATGAGCACGTGCTTCACTGTCCATTTGACGCGGGGGCCACGTCACACCACCGTTGAATTTCTGACCGATGAGACCCAAACGGGACGATGCTGCTTCTTCGTATTGTGCGACGGATACATAGGCTCCTTGGCTGACGTTTGTGACATTCATTTCTTGCCCCCATGCCTCATTCAATGCATTGTAAAATTCTTCATCGACGGGAAGATCCACGTCAAACTGGGGCAGTTCAACATCAGAACCACGACGCATCAGGACCACTGTTGCCTCGTCACTGAGAAGCAAGTCCCATTCGCATGCCTCAAAGGTGGTTTCATCTGCAATCAAGATGCTGGTTGATGAAGTGAGGGTGGATGCATCAATGCCTTCAGGAACAGTGACCGATTCAATAGACTGTTCGGTTAAACGGTGTTGGACGGCCGCCACTGCAAGCGTCGTAGCATCGCTATCCGCTCCAAAAACTCGTTCTCCATGATGTGTGAAGGGAGATTGGACAATTGTAAACGTAGGTTCAGCATGAAGGAGGTAACCCTTCCAAACAAGAGAGCTCAATTGCGCTCCCTCCCGAAGAGATGTACAGCACACGTTGCACCTGAACCGCCAACATTGTGAGTGAGGCCGATGGATGCATCGCGGACTTGACGGTTGGATTCAACTTCAGAGCGGAGTTGTTTGAATACCTCAACAACTTGCCCTGTACCCGTTGCACCGAGAGGATGGCCTTTGGATTTGAGTCCCCCGCTTGGATTGATGGTGACCGCACCTTGATTGAGAAGGCCCCGCTCTTCTCTTGCAAATTGACCTCCCTCTCCACGTTCAGCAAAACCAAGGTCCTCGGTTGCCATCAGTTCAGCTATGGTGAAACAATCGTGTACTTCGGCTAAATCAACATCGTTTGACGTGATACCAGCCTGACTGTAGGCTCGCTTTGAGGAGGCAGCGGTTGCTCGAAGCTGCGTAATAGACGGCCTGTCATGAAGGGCAAGATGATCCGAAGCTGCTCCTGACCCAAGAACCCATACAGGTGTGTCCGTGAAACCACGAACCACATGATCTGCTGCCAAGATGACGCATGAGGCTCCATCTGATGTCGGGCAACAATCGTAGAGTGTGAGTGGGTCGGCGACCATAAAACCGTTAGCGGCTTTTTCAAACGAGACTTCTTTTTGGATGTGAGCCAACTTATTCATTGAACCGTGAAGGTGATTCTTCACGCTAATATTGACCAAATCATCATGAGTAGATCCGTACTCATGAAAATGACGCCTTGCCATGAGCGCATAAGTGCCTGGAAATGTCAAGCCGGCCAATCGTTCCCATTCAGTATCACCCGAAACACCGAGCCAGTAGCGCTTTCGTTCAGGTGTTAAGTCGTTCATTTTCTCAATCCCACCAGCGACAACGACGTCTGCCTCACCACTCTTAATCGCCATCCAAGCATCTCGGAAGGCGAAGCCAGATGAGGCACATGCATTCTCTACTCGGCGTACAGGGACACCAGCCATTGCCGAATGCTCCGTGAGTAGCGCTGCTGTATTACCAAGTTGCGCACCCCCGAATGCGATACTGCCGATGAATGCCTCATCAACTTGGGAAGGGCTGAAATCGCCGTCGATGCTGCTAAAGGCGCGCTCTGCAGCCTCTGCCCACATTCCTTTCAAGCCAAGTGCATGATTTCCGTATTTGGTTTGACCAGCACCAATGACGGCAACATCAACCATGAACACGCCACGAAGAGGAGGCATTTCATACACTCGCTTGTTTGGAGCACGAACGTATCCGATTTGTTGGTTGTTTTAACCCGCAGGGTTCTTGAATAGTGTGCACTCCCGTCGGACCATGCTACGCCAATGTAAAGCCCACGGACATTTTTCCGGAACGAATTGCCCAGTCTGTAACGACGAAGGAAAATTCATCATGAGCGACCGAGAAGCAAATTCATTGGGTCGTATTCTCGCCCTTGTTTTGCGCCATGCACCTGAAAAGTTTGGCGTTGACATGGACATCAACGGATGGGTGAATGCGCGTGAATTGTCAGAGGCAATTGGCAAACAACGCCGCCATTACCATTGGTTGCGTGCATGGCATTTTGAAGCGATTGCCAACGCCGATGAAAAAGGACGATATCAAGTGGAAAATGAAATGATGCGAGCCACCTATGGTCACTCGATTGAATTGGATCTAGACCTTCCAACCGATGACATTCCAGAAGTGCTCTATTATCCTTGCGAGACCGAAGAAGTTGAAACACTTCTCGAATATGGAATCACAGCTGGCGACCGAAAGAATGTTCACTTGTCACGCTCCATTCGTAACGCCATGGATGCAGGACACGTACGCATCCATCGACCCGCAATTGTCGAAGTGGATACCGCAAGAGCCATCGCCGACGGTCACACCATTTACCGTGCAGGCACCACAGTATTCCTCACCGATGAAGTTCCTGGTGAGTATCTCTATCAGGTTGAAGAAACGGATCCCATGATCGTCGAAACCGTCGAAGAATGGGAACGAATCGAAGAAGAAGAGTGATTCTCAAGCCTTTTGAGAGCCACAGGCCGGACAAAAGTCGAGGTCTGCCTCCAGAATTGCTTTGCACGTAGGGCAGTGAACATGTCCAGTCATCAGGGCCTCTACTTTCTTCGGCGCAGGAGGAGAGGATTGACCCATTTCAGATTCAACGAGTCGTACCGGGTCAATTCCATGACGCTGCAACTCCTCATATCGATTTTTGTAGATAATCGCCTCTTGAAGCGCCGACTCGAGTTGCCACAAACGTTGCTCGCGCTCTTGGGCATCAGCAATGGTGCGTGCTTCCTCAACACAAACTTGCAAGTGACGCATGAATTCATCCATATTGGGTGACTCGGCCATGCCCCACGCTCGGATGCCTTGCCTCATCAATCCTTGCTCCGTGAATAGAAGCGTCGGCATGCTCTTGAATTTGGGACGACTGGCCAACACATGCGTGATAGGGTTGTCCTCAAATGGGGAGGTGGGCTCATCACGGAGAAAGACCAAATGAAAACGGTTCGAACCGATGTTCTAGAACGGCTTGCAGAGCAGTTGCATAGCTGTCTCACAGAGGGCTTGGACGTGATACTCGTTCACGGAGCGGGTTCGTTTGGTCACCTGAAGGCTAAGAAATACCGACTGGCAGAGGGAGCCTTACCAGAGGTTGATTTCGAGCCACTGACGCAGCATGAGGCTGTTGCAGATGTACGCAATGACATGCTTGAACTCAATCAACACGTGATGGAAGCATTAACTCGTCGTGACATCTCAGCAGTGGCGCTTCCTCCACATCAATGGGCACGAGGTACAGGGCCCCACTTTGAAGGCGATTTGGCCTTCTTTGAACAAGCCCCAAAAGGCATCGTCATGGTGACATTCGGGGACGTCGTAGACTGTGACGGCGACAAAGAATTTGGAATCCTCTCGGGTGATGATATTGTCAAACGCATGGCCGCCGAAATCCAAGGTATCAAGCGACTTGTATTCGCTATGGGTGGTGTTGAGGGCGTCCTTGCATCACCTCCTCGTGAAGATGATGCCACACCTGCATTGCTTTCGACCCTCACATCCAATGATGTCTTTGTAGGGGAGCATCAACAAAGCATGGATGTCACCGGAGGAATCGGTTTGAAGGTCGCCCGGGGTTTTGAAGCACTTGAAGCGGGTGTTGATGTTTGGCTGGTAAGTGGAGAACTTGGCGTGAGAGTACAGGAAGCATGCATGGGACTTCCTGTTGTCGGCACACAACTTCTTGAATCATGATTCATCAGAGAACTCTTCATGTAGCCTCCGCGCTCACATATGTGTGGGAGCGATATGTCAGGTTATCGGATTGAGGACGTTCCAAGCATTGACCTCGATGATGGTCAAGTAGAAATCCTCTCCACTCATGATGAACAACAAGCAGCCCTCATGGCAGAGGCCCTCATACGGGTTGATGAACGAGACAATGTCATCGGGCCGGTTTCCAAAATTGACGCGCATCAGGGCTCCGGCATCTTTCACCGGGCATTCAGTATTCTCCTGTTCAATTCTGAAGGCAAACTCCTCCTCCAGCAACGTTCGGGTGACAAAGTCACATTCCCAAATGTTTGGGCTAATTCTTGCTGCTCTCACCCACTCCATTCCGATGATGAATTGGAGGATACGGATCACATCGGCACAAAGAAGGCTGCGATTCGTAAACTCGAGCAGGAATTAGGAATTGATCCTACATCAATCAATATTGACGATTTTGTGTTCATGACGAAGATGCGTTATTCTGCTCGAATGAATCCAAAGTGGATCGAGCGAGAACTGGACCATATCCTGATGCTGGCTGCAGATGTTCAATTGAATCCTAACCCGAACGAAATCGCTGCAGTGCGTTGGGTCGGGTACGATGAAATGGAAGCCATGCTCCTAGAAGAAGATGGCACAGATGAAATCATAGCACCCTGGTTCCGATGCATCGCCGCTCGTATCATGACAGAGGACTGGTGGACCCACCATAACGACCGGGACGCTCTTCTCAAGATGGGTGATGACCTCATTCACGACATGGGTGATGTAACGCACATGCTGCCCAATGCGGAAGGTGCAGACCTCCTTACTTCCATCATGGAAGTCAAACCCTTGATTGAGCAACGTATCGAAAGTAGTTTGCGAGCATCGAGACATGAGCGATTAGGCAACGCCATGATGCACCTCATCGAAGGAGGAGGAAAGCGGATGCGAGCAACACTCCCTTGGCTCGTCGCTAAAGCGGTTGGAGACTCCCACTCAGGCCTCCTTGACATTGGTGCCGCCATCGAGACCGTGCATAGTTTCACACTCGTTCATGATGATATCATGGATGATGATGAGATTCGACGCGGCCGAAATGCAGTCCATGTCGAATACGGTATGCCTACTGCCATCAATGCTGGCGATGCTATGCTCGCAATTGCCTTTGAGCGCTTGGTGATGGCTGAAAACCTTGAACCTGAGGATGTAGCACCGCTTGTCAACCGAATTGCTTGGATGGTTCGCAGAGTAAGTGAAGGGCAACAAATGGACATTGAATTTGAAGAACGTCTTGACGTCTCAGAAGAAAATTACATCGAGATGATTGAGGGTAAAACAGCAGTTATGTTTCAAATTTGTTCTGAAATTGGAGCGCGGCTTTCTGGAGGAGACCAAGAAACGATCGACCTCATGGCTGAGTGGGGCCTCGCATTGGGATTATGTTTCCAACTGATGGATGATTTAATCGATATTCTATCGGATTCAGAGACATTGGGCAAGCCTGCTGGTTCCGATGTAGCCCAAGGTAAACGTACGTTGATGGTGATTCACGCTCTCGACCAACCCGAGAGTCCAGCAAAGGAACGCTTGTTGAAGGTTCTCGGCAAAGGAGAAGCCGTGACCCCTGAAGGACTCAAGGATGGATTGGCAGCCCTTGAGGAACTTGGTTCAATTCAATACGCTCGGTCCAGGGCAGAATCCTATCACGCCAAGGCACATGAATGCCTTGACCAGTTAGGGGAAGGTCCAGCACTCGTCGCCTTGCGAGAACTTACTGATTTCCAGCTTGCTCGGATTCATTGATCGTCTTCACGACGTCATTGAGGATAATTTCACCCTCTGAGATGATGCGGGCATACCATCGTGTTTTTTGTGGCTCAACGACGTGACTCAAGGCTTTGAATCGGCCTTCTAAGAAAGAATCACGTATTGTTTTACACGGAGGAGCATCGCTCGTGATTTCGATGATGACCTTCTGTCCAATTGACATGATTGAACCAACGTTGAGTTGGGCAATATCGAATCCTTTGATGAGGACATTTTCTCCAGTTGATCCTGGATAAATTGGATGACCTGCGTGTTGTAATTCCTGCATGACTTCCCACAGCATGAGGCAAAGAGCTCGCTGGGGTCCGCCGTGATGCTTCAAATCATTCTGTCGGTCGCCAACAATACCGTCTTCAAGGCTCACGTGCAATGAATCAACGGGATGTTTTGGAACACCACCGTCGGGGTTGACGTGCAAACCGATGACCTGAGCCATCATTTAACCTCAATCCGAGTAATAGGATTCGGGGTTAGGCTCTGGCTTCAATCCCTTTCGTTGACGGATTTCTCCGACTACTTTTGAAAACAATTGAGGTGGCAAAATCTCGAATCCAAGATTCTCTGTATTCCAGACTGCACGACCTTGTGAGGCCGCACGGATATCGTTGGAGAACCCGAATGTTTCTGCAATTGGGATAACACCGACTACGGTAGTCACATTGCCTTCTGAAGGCATGTCTTCGATAATTCCACGTCGTGTTGTAACTTCACGAGTTACCTGGCCGAGCCAATCATTGGGTACAGAGATGAATGCTTTTTGCATAGGTTCGAGCAAGACAGTCCGTGCTCGCATCATAGCGCCCTTGATACCGTTTCGAACGGCAGGGATTGTTTGAGCAGGTCCACGGTGAATGGCGTCTTCGTGAAGTTTAGCATCAACCAAACGAACGTACATTCCTTGAACAGGCTCATCAGCAATCGGTCCCTTAACACAGACTTCATTGAAGGCTTCAATGATCAATTCACGTGTTTCGTGAAGGTTCTGGATACCTTTGGTATCGTTCACAAGGACGTTTGATCCCTTGATTGCATAGATTTTACGCATCGTGTCTCGGTCCATGCCAAGTTCTCCGAATTTGTTGCCAACTTCCTTCGCATCATTGGAGCGAACAGGTCCATCTCCAAGTTCGCCAGAGCGAAGTGCTGCCACAACTTCTTCTGGCAATGCTTCAATTTCAAACATGAATCGGTTGTGGCGGTTCGGTGACTTCCCTTCAAAGGAGTTACCACGGTTGCTTCCTTCGATACCTTCACGGTAGACAACAATAGGCGGGCTCACTTTGACCTTGATATTCTGTTCTTCTTCAATACGGTAAACCGTGATTTCAAGGTGGAGTTCTCCCATACCTGCGAGGAGTGCTTCTCCAGTTTCTTGGTTGGTCGTCACTTGAAGCGAAGCATCTGCCTTTGCGAGAGAGCGGAGAGCATCAATGAACTTTGGAAGGTCCTTCATGCTCTTTGGCTCGACAGCAACAGTTACGACAGGGTCAGAGTAGTGGCGGATGGCTTCAAAGGGCGTGAAGTCTTTGTCACGTGAAAGCGTCACACCAGCAGCAGCAGAACGAATTCCAGTAACTGCTGCGATGTTTCCAGCGACAACCTTGGGCACGGTAATTCGGTCGCCACCGACCATCATGGAAACTTGTTGAACACGCTCGGGCTTTGCGGCTCCGATTGCATAAACAGATTCACCTTGGTTGATGGATCCAGAATAGATACGACCAACAGCGACTTCACCGGCGTGTGGGTCCATCCAAATCTTTGTGATCATCATAGCAAGTTCTGCATCGGGGTCACAGCTGACCATGGCTTGGCCGATTTCGGATTCGATGCTACCGTTCCAAATGTTAGGGATACGATATGGTTGTGCTTCAACCGGTCCTGGGAGTTTGGTAACTGCCATATCGAGAAGAACTTCGTGAACAGGAGCCTTGCTTGCCAACGTCTTTTGGTCTTCATTGTTACAGTATTCGAAAATTTCCTTGAAGGAGATCTTGGATTTAGCCATGTAAGGAACGGTGATTCCCCAGTTGTGATAGGCTGAACCAAAGGCGACTGTACCGTCGTTCACGGACACTTGCCAAGATTTCTTGAATTCTTCAGGTGCAAATTCCTTGATCAATTTGTTGACTTTCTTGATGGTTTCTGTGAACCGAGCCATCATGTCTTCAGGAGTTACTTGAAGTTCATTGATGAGGCGATCTACTTTGTTAATGAACAACACTGGCTTGACTTTTTCTTTCAATGCCTGACGAACAACAGTTTCTGTTTGGGGCATAGGCCCTTCAACAGCACATGCGAGGATGAAACAACCGTCTACAGCACGCATTGCACGTGTAACGTCACCACCAAAGTCAACGTGACCAGGTGTGTCGATGAGGTTGATGAGGTAATCAGTCCCCTCAACTGCGTGAACCATGGAAGCAGAGGCTGCGTTGATGGTAATTCCACGTGCAGATTCTTGCTCGTCAAAATCCAAAACACGAGCTGAACCGGCCAACTCATTGGACATCATGCCCGCACCTGCAATCAGGTTGTCGGAGAGCGTTGTCTTACCGTGGTCAATGTGAGCAGCGATACACAAATTTCTGATTTGTGGGAGCACGTGCATAACTTCTGTAGCCTTCTTGATATTCTCTTCTTTACGTCCCATGGATACCACCGCGTTCTCGTTATATTGAGCCACCGAAAAGGGGTTCTTAAGTGACTCGCAGGATAACGAACGTTCAGTACACGAGTTGCACGTCTGATTGTACGGCGAGGGAGATGACGCCTGGTGGACCACTCCATGCAATGGCGTCGTCTGGGACAATGAGCGCTCCATCGCCTTCCTTATGGCCCAAAACAGCACCTACCGAGCCAAATGAGCAATGTAAGTCTGCCCCCGCTCCGATGGA
>Ga0222716_10000469_pt1 | contig 34773 bp, 16 predicted proteins | sample C33_13DmetaG_FD_165044 | JGI IMG/M metagenome (GOLD analysis project Ga0222716, IMG submission 165044) | Estuarine water microbial communities from San Francisco Bay, California, United States - C33_13D | ecosystem: Environmental > Aquatic > Marine > Unclassified | place: USA: California... | reverse complement strand
CGCGCGCATGACGCGCGACGGCGTCGGCGACGACGGCGACGCGCGCGGCGGCGCGCGGCGACGCGCGGCGACGACGTCCGCGCGCGAGGACGCGCGCGACGCGCCGGACGCGACGCGCGACGCGCGACGTCGATCGCGACGCGCGACGCGCGCGACGACGTCGCGGCGCGCGCGGGCGGCGATCGGCGCGGTGGCGCTCGCGACGCTCGCGAGGGCGCGATCGGGGGGGGCGGCGCGCGCGACGGGACGCGCGGGACGGCCGGAGGGGGAGACGCGAGACGCAACACCCAACGCGCGCGGCGACGACGCGAGCGACGCGACGGCGCGCGTCGACGCGAGCGCGGGGACGCGGTTCGGGACGATGGACGAGGCGTTGATGCGCAGGATCGTCGAGGACGAGGCGCCGGACGATCCAGACGAGATGTACGGGGCGGACGAGGAGGAGGAGGAGGAGGAGGAGGAGGACGAGGACGACGCGGGCGGCTCGATGGCGCGGTTGGGCGCGAGGGCGCCGACGAAGAGACAGATGATGAAAATTAGACGGGCGCGAACGCGCAGAGAGCGCGATGAGGCGGCGTTGGGGGCGTTGAAGGATCCGGACGAGGCGCTGCGTCGCGCGAGAGACGCGCTCGCCGGGGCGGGCGTCGGCGCGCCGGGACGGGAAGAAGACGCGCCGTCGGCGGCGAGATCGATGCCGACTCGACCGCGGGCGAACGCGGCGGCGATAGAAGGGCGCGCGGCGGCGCGACGGCGCGCGGGCGCGGTCCCTCGACGTGGGTTTCCGCAAAGCGTGCCGGGGTCGACGAAGGGCGCCTCGTTGAAGGAAGCGAGACGGCCGGGATGGGAGTTGACGTTCAGCGACGAGTTCGACGGCAATGCGTTAGATTTATCGAAATGGCGACCGAAGGCGAACGAGAGCGCGCCCGGTTTAGAGCGACACGGCGGACAGCAACAGTTTTACGTTCCCGAGATGTGTAAAGTCGTCGACGGCGCGCTCGTCATCGGGACGCGGCGTCAGCGAGACGTGCGCACTGCCGCGACGCCACACGGAGGTGCCGTGGGTCATCGTGGTCGTGGGGATCAGTATCCGTTCCTGTCGTGCTGGGTGGACACGAAAGAGGCGTTCACGCAAACGTACGGGCGAGTTGAGATTCGCGCGAAGATTCCCGAGTCCAAGTGTCCGGGCATTTGGCCGCAGCACTGGATGTTACCTGACCCCGAGAGGAGCGTGCCGAAGCGCGCGTGCTGGCCGCTCGGCGGGCAAATTGACATCATGCAGTCCTACGGCAGAGGTTTGGGCGGGCCCGGGACGCGTGCGGGGACGGTGGAATCGGGATATCATTTCGCCCCAAAGGCGGAGTGCGGCGCCGAAGGCTTCTCGCGAAGCGCATACCCACCCATGATGGACCCCGCGATCGATTTCAGCGCGGATTTCCACACGTATGCGGTGGAGTGGTCGAAAGATAGCCTGACGTTTACCGTCGACGGTCATCCCGTGCATCACCTGACGCGCTTTAACGTGCCCATCATTCCGCGATGGCCGTTTTATCTCATCCTGAACACCGCGGTGTCGCCTTTCGGCATGCCTGCGGCGCTGAATCAGTGCGACGATGACATGTTTCATTACATCGACTACGTTCGAGTGTACAAGCGCGCCTCGGTGCAGGTCAACGCGGATGTCTGGCGTTTCCTGTCTTTTTCCGTCGTCGTGTTGATCACGTTTGTCGCGGCGAGCGTGTGCACGCTTCGCCGCGCGTTCAACCGAGACGTCGATGATTACGGCATGATGGACGGTGACGATGAAGACGAAGACATCGATCTTTTGGCGTTCGACGAAGACTTGTACGTCACACAAGCCGACGAATTCGGCACGGCGACGCACAAGCCCGTCAAGGCGTTTTCGTACAGCGTCAACGACGACGACGATTCAACCATTTCATTCAATCGACGCCGCACCGACCGGACTGAGGCCGCGACTCCGCTCATCGGCGACGTCGCTTTAGCGCTCCCGGACGACGGCACGGGTCGGTTCAGATCGAGCGGGCCGTACATTCGTCGTCGCGCGAATCCGCCGAAGAGCACGCGTCCCGGAGTCTACAGCGACGTCTGGGCGCGCGACGAATAGACCGCGCGCAATCGTTAGCAAAACACACAAAACAACGTTGCAATCTTCTAGATTAGAGCTAGCTAGTCACTCGCATCGCGCCGCGCTCACTTCCGCCCGCCCCGGCCGAGCGCGGAGTTCGGATTCAACCGTCCTCGCCCGCGTCCGCGTCCCCGCGCGCCGCCGACGAACTTCGCCCTCAACCCCGTCACCGCCTCCGCCTCCAGATTCGTCGCTCGCACGTGATCCCCGAGCGTCGCCCCGACCCTCGCGGCGTCGATGCGCGCGCGCTCCAACGACGTCGCCAGCGCCGCGTCGCCGTTCGCCGCGGCGTCGCTCGCCGCCGCGTCCACACACCGCGCGCACCGCGGCGCGTCCGCGCGCCGCTGCGTCTTTGAAAACTCGCGCGCCGGTTTCGTCGTCCCGCACGCCGCGCACGTCGCGTCCGCGTCGTCGTCGTCGTCTCGAGCGCGCGCCGTCGCGCGCGCGCGCTCGAGCGCGGCCTCGGCGTCGACGCACGCCTTGCACGTCCCGGGCTCGCCGCACCGCATCCTCTGCAGCGCCTTCTTGCTGAACTCGATCGCGGGCAGGCGCGCGCGCGCGCACCGCGCGCAGTCGAAGGCGCCGGCCCACGTCGCGGGGTCGACGCCGGCGCCGGACATCGCGACGCGAAGTGACGCTCGTTAAATCGATCTCCGTCGTTTGCTTACAACCGTCGCGGTCGCGCGCGAGTAAAATTAATCATTCGTCGTCCCACACGTTCTCGTCGTCGTACACGAACTGCGCCCCCAACATGTACGCGTCGTTCTCCGCGTCGTACTCCGCCTTGACGCGCTTCACCGGAATCGACACCGCGTACATCGTCCCCAACTCCTCATCCGTGTTCATGCTCACGTCCACCTCCTGCGAATCGTCCACGTCCAAGAACTCCCCGACCACGGTCATTATCTTCGCCTTCATCTCGTCCATCGAGCTCTCGCTCATCGTGCACCGATCGGCGACGAGAATCATTCGCAGGCGCTTCTTCGCCTCGTTCCGCGCGTTCTCCTCCGCGCTCGGCGGGAAAAAGATTCGATACGCCTGTCGCATCTTCCCCCAAAAGTTCAACTCCTCGCTCGTCTGCGCCTGGTTCGCGATCGCGCGCGCGCGCGTCGTCGCGCGCGTCGTCTGCCGCGTCTTCATCCGCTGCGCTCGCATCTGCGTCGTCCTCGGCGTTCTCGCGATCGCGCGGTGCGTTCGCGCCGACGTCGACGCGATCGGCGACGTCGACATCGTCCGCGTCCGCCGCGCCGCGCGTCTCGCCGCGCGTCTCTTCGCGTTCGTTCGCGCGCGCGCGCGTTCGATCCGACGAATGACGCGCGGTGCCGACGGATTTTCAAAAATCGATCGCGAGGGCATAAAAAAAAAAGCGATCATATGATCAGGAAAGTGTACGTACAATACGCACGCGGCGACCCCGAGGCGTCCGCGACCGCGCGCGCGCGGCGCGAAAATTACAGGTGGTTCGCGCGCGTTTCGAACGATCGACGTCGGCGAACGATCGCGACACCGCGACGCGACGCGCGGGCGCGACGATGGCGCCGAACGCGGCGAAGCGACGGAAGGCGTCGTCGCCGATCGAGGGCGAACGCGCGGCGAAGACGACGGCGCGGGACGACGACGACGCGGGGAAAGATGATGACGCGCGGGAAAAGATGATGACGACGACGACGGAACGCGACGACGACGACGACGACGGGCGCGCGGGAGGATTGGTGCGCGTGAACGCGGACGCGGAGGAATCGTACGATGATCTCACGGCGTCGGCGCTGACGGGGATCGAGGCGCACGCGATCGAGGCGGAGGCGGAGCTGCAGAAGGCGCGCGTGGCGTCGCCGAGCGGGAAGGACGGCGGGAAGGGCGCGAGCGAGGACGCGACGGCGCGGGCGAACGGGACGACGAAGTTGGACGATAAAAAGTTTAAACAGTTGGACGCGCTGCTCGATCAGACGACGATTTATTCGCAGTTTTTGAGCGAGCAGATGGACACGCTCGAGGACGAGCACGGGAAGGACGGCGACGACGCGAAGGCGACGAAGAAGCGGAAAAAGATGAGCGAGAGCGAGGAGTTAGAGGCGACGAGGAAGATGCTGCCGCTCATGGAGGGCGGTTCGATGCGGGATTATCAACTCAAGGGGGTGAACTGGATGATTTCTTTGTATCAAAACGGCTTGAACGGGATCTTGGCGGACCAGATGGGTCTCGGGAAGACGGTGCAGACGATTGGTTTTTTATCGCACTTGCGATCGAAGGGCGTGTTGGGACCGTATCTCGTCATCGGTCCGTTATCGACGCTGAGCAACTGGGTGAGCGAGTTTAAGCGTTGGACGCCGTCGATTCCCGTGCTTTTGTATCACGGCACGAGGCAAGAACGCGCGGAGAAGCGCATCGAATTCTTGCCGACGTCGACGCCGATCAAACCCGATTTTCCCGTCATCGTCACCTCGTACGAAGTCGTCATGGCCGATCGCAAGTTTTTGGCCAAGTACAACTTCAAGTACCTGGTCGTGGACGAAGGTCACAGATTGAAAAACTTTGACTGCAAGCTCATTCGCGAGCTCAAGTACATTCCGACCGCGAACAAGTTGTTGCTCACCGGCACGCCGCTCCAGAACAACTTGCCCGAGCTCTGGTCGCTCTTGCACTTTTTGCTCCCCGACGTCTTCAGTTCGCTGTCGCAGTTCCAATCGTGGTTTGACTTCGCCGATAACATCGGTAACGAAGAATCGCAAGAGCAGGAGGTGGTCGATAAGAATGAGCAAGAGCATCGCGCGCGCGTCGTGACCAAGTTGCACGGCATTTTGAGGCCATTTTTGTTGCGCCGATTAAAGGGCGACGTCGAGCTTTCGCTTCCGCGCAAAAAGGAGATTCTTTTCTACGCGCAAATGGTTCCGAAGCAAAAAGAGTTCAACGACGCGTTGGTGAACAAAACCATCACCGAGTTGCTGACGAAATTCGCTGGCAACAGCCACATTCCCGTCGGGCACACGGCTGTGAACAACATGCTCATGCAACTGCGGAAAAACTGCAACCATCCGGATTTGATCACCGGCGGTCTGGACGGATCCATCATGTTCCCCTCCGCGGACGAACTCGTGGAACAGTGCGGGAAGATGCAGCTCCTCGACAGGTTGATGACGCGCCTGCGCGCGCGCGGACACAAAGTGTTGATCTTTTCTCAGATGACGCGCATGTTGGACTTGCTCGAATCATTTTTCCAACAGCGCGGCGAACCGGTGTGCAGAATCGACGGCTCGGTGAAACAAGACGACCGTCGCGAGTTCATCGCTCGATTCAACGAAGACCCGAAGTACGGCATCTTTTTGCTCTCGACTCGCGCGGGAGGGTTAGGCATCAACCTCACGGGCGGTGACACCGTCATCATTTACGACAGTGATTGGAACCCGCATCAAGATTTGCAAGCGATGGATCGCGTGCACAGAATCGGTCAAACCAAGCCCGTGCACGTCTACCGCTTGGCCACGGCGAAATCCGTCGAGGGAAAAATGCTCAAAAAAGCCGCCTCCAAGCTCGCTCTCGAAAAACTCGTCGTCACCAACGGCGGGTTCAAGCAAGAGAAGAACGACGACGGTCGCGCTTTCGGCGCCGACGAACTCATGGCTCTCCTCAAGGGCGAAACCGGCGCCAACGACGAGGACTTACCGCAGTCCGCCAACATCTCCGACGACGATTTGGAAATAATCCTCGACCGCCGCGACTTGCTCGGCGAGATCCCACCCAACCCGCCGCGAGGCGTCGGTTTCGAGGAGATCGAAGACAGGTCCGGCATGAGCTTGCTCGGCAACGTCAGCGAGGCGTGACATTCTTTCTTGAAATCCCGACATCACACATCCTAGCGCCTCGCGTCGCCGACGCTTCGCCCAATCGTCGCCCGCGCCCCATTGCCCGCCTCGCCGCCTCGTCCGCGCGCGCCATGCCCAACGCGCGCCCGGCGAAGCTCCGCGGTGGGGTGTCGTCGTCCTACGTCACGAGCGACCCGCTGTTGCTGCCGCGCGTCGAGGCGTTCGCGCGGTCGAGCGCCGGCGGCGGCCGCGACGCATTGCGCGACGTCGACGCGTGCGCGCGGTACCTGCGCTCGCAGTACAGGCAGTACGCGCGCAAACCGGTCAATCCGTTTCGTAAGGCGGTCGAGCGCGCGATGGCGGAGGCGCGCGCGCGCGGACGGTGCGACGACGGGGGCGTCGGCGACGCGAACGACGACGGCGACGACGACGACGAGAAATTCGGTCGAATGGACGGCGAAGGCTCGAGCGATCACGACGATGGCGACGATTCCGAGACGAGCGCGAGCGGAGCGACGAGCTCGGATGGGACGAGCGACGAGGAGGGGGCGATCGAGAGGGATGAGAGGAGGATGGACGGCGGCGACGGCGACGAGGCGACGACGACGGCGGCGGCGTTCGCGGCGCCGGAGGTCGTCGCGGCGGCCGCGCAGCGGGCGTTGAAGTTGGAAGCGGAGGCGAAAGCGAGCGCGTCCGGGTCCAAGGCGGTGAAGGAGGAAGAGTCGGCGCACGAACGCGCGGTGCGGGCGGTGGCGGAGGCGAAGTCGCGCGGTCACGAGGTGAAGCTGAACGAGCGCGGGATGAAAATTGAACGCGTGGAGAAGAGCAAGGATAAGAAGCGAGGGAAAAAAGGTAAGGGGCATCGACGCAAGCGAAAGGGGGATCGGGACAGCGACAGCGAGAGTTTGGATGAGGATGAGTTTGGACGAACGACGAGCGCGAAGGCGTTTGCGCAAATGACGTCGCCTCGTTCGGTGAAGTTATCGGATTTAGGCGGGATCGAGGACTCGCTGAAGGACATCAAGGAGCTCATACTGTGTCCTTTGATGCATCCCGAGTTGTACGCATGGCTCGGGGTCGATCCGCCGCGCGGGGTGTTGCTTCACGGGCCGCCAGGTTGCGGCAAGACGACGTTGGCGCACGCAATTGCGCAAGAGGCGAAAGTGCCCTTCTTTTCCATAGCGGCCACGGAGATTGTGAGTGGAATGAGTGGCGAGTCTGAAGCGAAGATACGCGAGTTGTTCCAGTCCGCCGCCGCGCACGCGCCGTCGCTGATTTTCATCGACGAGATCGACGCAATCGTCCCGAAGCGCGAGAGCGCGCAGCGAGAGATGGAACGCCGCATCGTCGCCCAGCTGTTAGCGTCCATGGACGATCTTCAATCAACAATCGACGGCACGGATGAAGTGGATCGACTAGCTCGGTGTCGTCGCCACGTCACCGTCATCGGCGCCACGAATAGACCGGATGGTATGGACGCCGCGCTTCGTCGCGCCGGACGCTTTGATCGCGAAATCATGCTCGGCATTCCAGACGAAGCCGCGCGAGAGCGCATTTTGCGAGTGCAGGCGACCAAGCTTCGCTTAAATGGAGATTTAGACTTGCGCGAAATCGCGAAGAAAACGCCCGGCTACGTCGGCGCGGATTTATCGGCGTTGGCCAAGGAAGCTGCCGCGTCGGCGGTCACGCGCATCTTTAAAAAGCTCGAGGACGAGGAAAAGGCGAGCGCGGATGCGACGATGGACGAGGGCGTCGCGCCTGCGGTGGGGGGAGACACTCGTCTCGCCACTGGTCGCTTAGCGGATCCGCGTCCGCTCACCGAGGACGAACTCGAGGATTTAGCAATCACCATGGAAGATTTCTCCCTCGCGCTCACGCGCGTGCAACCGTCGGCGCAACGCGAAGGTTTCACCACGACGCCGAACGTGACTTGGGACGACGTTGGCTCGCTCACAGAAATTCGCGAAGAGTTGAAGTTCTCCATCGCGGAGCCCATCGCCCATCCCGAGCGTTTCCAAGCGATGGGTTTGAACATCTCTACGGGCGTCTTGCTCTACGGCCCGCCGGGGTGCGGCAAAACGCTCGTCGCCAAGGCGACGGCGAACGAGGCGATGGCGAATTTCATATCCATCAAAGGTCCAGAGTTGTTGAACAAGTACGTCGGCGAGAGCGAGCGCGCGGTGCGGACGCTGTTCCAGCGCGCACGAAGTGCGAGCCCGTGCGTGTTATTCTTTGACGAAATGGATTCTCTGGCGCCGCGTCGAGGAAGCGGCGGCGACAACACCTCAGCCGAGCGCGTGGTGAACCAGCTTCTCACCGAGATGGACGGTCTCGAGGCGCGAAACGCGACGTTCTTGATCGCGGCGACGAACCGACCCGACATGATCGATCCGGCGATGCTGCGTCCCGGGCGCTTGGACAAGCTCTTGTACGTTCCGTTGCCGCCGCCGGACGGTCGAGTCGCCATCTTGAACACGCTCACGCGACGGACGCCCATCGCATCAGACGTACGCGTGGATCAAATCGCCCTCAGTCGATCGTGCGAAGGCTTCAGCGGCGCCGACTTGGCGGCGCTCGTGCGCGAAGCGTGCGTGGCGGCGTTGAAATCGACGACGCTCCGCTCGACGCCGACGGTGACGACGAAGCACTTCGAAGAGGCGTTCACCAAGGTTCAACCCTCGGTGAGCAAGTCGGATCACGCGCGTTACGACGAATTGCGTCGGAAGCTCCGTCGCGAGCGCGGGACGATCAACAGCGCGCGCCGCTCGCGCTCCGCCGAAAATCTCGCCGCCGAGCCCGCGTCCAACAAGCGCGTTCGCCCCGGCGACGACGACGACGACGACGACGCGCCCGAATTAGCCGCGTCGTAGCGATGTCACGGCGAATCCACGACGCGCGTCCATCGTCGCGCGTTTCTTCGAGCGACGCGCCGCGCGCGCTCGACGCCGCTCGACGCGCCGATCGTCGTCATTCCTCGACGCGCGCGCGCCCCACCGCGCCGACCCGTCGCGCCGCGCGCGCGCGCGCGCGCGACATGAGCTGTCGACGCGTCGTCGCGCCCGCGCGCGCGCGCGCGACGCGAGGACGACGCGAACGCGCGATGAAGATGCGGACGCCGTCCGCGTCAGCATCGAGCGACGTCGCGCGACGCCGCGACGCGCTGGTGGGCGTCGCGCTGGCCGTCGCGCTCGCGCCCGCGGGCGCGGCGCGCGCGAAACTCTCGGGAGGGGTCACGGGGGGGGTGCCGATCGAGAATTTTCAGCCGGTGCGCGAGACGACGACGACGACGACGACGACGACGCGAGATCGACGACGACGACGCGAGACTGACGATAAAGGCGCGAGGCGAACGCAGATCCCGGGAACGAACCCGCCGATACTGTATTATGATTTACAGGGCGCGAGCGGCGCGACGGGGGGCGTGCCGAAGGGGGCGCGCGTGGCGGTGCACTACGACTTGAAGTTTCGATCGGTGACGGTGGGGACGTCGAGGCAGGGCGCGGGCGTCACGGGAGGGACGCCGATCGGATTCACCGTCGGACAACCCGCGGGAGAGCCGGGAGGACCGTTCATCAAGGCGTTTAACGAGGGGATCAAGGGCATGGGCGTCGGGACGGTGCGACGGATGATCGTGCCGCCGGAGTACGCGTACGGGCCGAACGAGGTCATGGAAATCCCGGCAAACGGGACGGTGACGCTCGACTTGGAGCTTTTGAGCGTGGCGAAGGATCCCATCACGCGCGGCGTCAAGGGCGCGCAGGAGTAGGGAAAGCGCGACGGCGATGCGTGGGTGCTATTACTTTATTGTAGTATTGCAACTCTCGACAACTGTTTTGAATTCGTTTTTCGATTCGCCGCGCGCGCGGAGACGAAGGATTAACGAGTGGTGATGTCCTTGACCAACGCGTCGCTAAACGTCTTGTTCTTTTGGAAATGCCGCATGTGTAAGATCGGAACGCATCCTTGCGACGCGATGGATGGACCCGCGCCGTCCGCGCTCTCGTATTTACGCGGTTCCTGCGCGGCGAGCATGGCTTCGCCGGCGGCGGAGCCGATTTTGTCGCACATCTTCATCAACGCGTCGTACGAGTTCATCTTCATGTACGGGCAAGACGCGCACCCGCCGTCGAGCGAGCACCCTTCGCCCGCGACGACGCCGGGTACGACTGGGATCTCCGCGTCGCCCGTGGCGGTGATGGCGTCGGCGGAAACTGGGAAGACGATTTCGGCTTCGACGCCGCGTACGCCCGCGTCGCGCGCCGCGCGAAGACGCGCTTGCACCGCCCGCACGATGGAAGTCACCATCCCCGTCTCGGTGCCGAGCACGAATCGCAAACGTTCGCCCTCGGGAAGCGCCCGCTCGATGGCTTCGTCCACGCGCGCGCACGTGTAATCCAAGATGTTTTGCGTCGAGCCGACGACGCCCAACCCGCGATCCTTCGCCTCCATGGCGAGCTTGAACATTTCTCCGGGAACTTCAAAGTGCGCGGTTTGGTACGCGTCGCCGTAAAACGCGCGCACGGTGTTGCAAACATCTTCGCCGAACATGTCGTGCACCATGCACGTGCCGTCGTTGAAATACTTCAAACGAGGTAAGAGCGCCTTGACGGTTTCTCTGTCGTGCGCCGGGTGCATCGCCTTGATGTCCTCGTCGTCCCACGTCGTCATCCGACGCAAGAGCTCGGCCAAGTTCCCGCCCATGTACGTATCGGGGCCGTAAAATACGTTCACGTCTGGAATCTGCGCCGCGGCTTGCAAAACCGTCGCCACGACGTTGGAAGACGTGCACGTGATGGTGGGAATTTTTGCATTCGCCGCCGCCTTGGTGTCCAAACCAGTGTTGATGTAAATCACGTGCACCGAGTTCTTCGTCTTACCCGCGTCTTCGAGATAGCTATCGTAACTTTCGCTCTGTGCGGCTTCCGCGAGCGAGCATCCGATGTCTTCCGCCGCCATGCGATACACCTTGGCGTCCGCGTGCCCGGCTTCGTCGATGATGGCGCGAACGTTCTCGGACATGAAATCCACCCCCAACACCCCGATCGTCTCGCACCCGTCCTCGACCATCTTCACCGCTAAATCCGCCATGACGAGCGAATCGCTGATGGCGATGTGCGGATACGACGCCTTGGCGGCCATCAAAATGCCTTGCACCTCGGGATCCATGTAAAAGTGCGCCACGATGCCAATCTTCTTCGTCGACAACGCCTCGACCAAAGCCTTCACCTTGCCCGCATCGGGCTCCAAATACGACGCCTGCGACGCCGCAAACGATCCACGCGATCGCACTTCGTCCGCGGTGACGATCAAGCTCGGAAACGGATCGCCTCCGGCGTCGGCTCGAAGCGTCCGCAACTGCTTCTTCGCCGTCTCTAACATATTCTTAAACCCGTTCGTTCGCGACTTCTCCACCTTGGACCCGATCCCGATCTCCATCGCGTCCACGAAATCATCCCTCAGCCCCAAACACTCATCCACCGTCCCACCGCTCAACGCTTCGCACAACAACGCTCCGTATCCTCGAGTCGCGTCGCTCTCGCTCGCGCATCGCGCTCGCACCCGTCCCGTCGCCTCGTCCACCACCGCCTCGATCCAGCTCGCCGACGCGCATCCCATCACGCGCGTCGTCGCGTTCTTCCAATCCTCGCGCGTCCGCGCGTCGTCGTCTCGCCTTTTCCGGCCGACGCCGATCAAGAATTTCACGCGGTCCGCGACCGTCGCGCCGGCGTCCCGAACCCTCGCGCTCGCGTCCCGCGCTCTGTCCCCGACGCTCTCACGCGTCGTCGTCTCGCGCGTCGTCGCGCGCGGCGTCGTCGCGCGTCGCGCGTCCGCGGCGCGTCGCGTCGTCGCGCGTCGTCGCGCGCGTCGCGCGCGTCGCGGCGTCGTCGCGCGCGCCGATGTCGATGACGTCCGCGCCGCCGACATCGCGACGTTTCCTATCGTCTCCGGCGCGCGCGTCGGCGCGCGCGCGCGCGTCGGGCGAGGGCGTCGTCGGCGCGAGCGTCGCGCGCGCGGCGGCGGCGTCGGCGCGCGCGGCGCGCGTCGGTGTGGCGCGGCGACGGTCGCGGCGACGGCGATGTCTAAACCCTAGCTAGGGTTTAGGGCGTCGACGGCTCCGGATAACCCGCGCGGCGCTCGGCGCCGCACAGCGCGCCGACGACGCGCCGACGCGCGCGCGACGCGCCTCGAGCGGCGCGAGCGATCGCTCGAGCGCGACGACGCGACGCGCGGCGGCGAACGGCGCGGCGCGCGAAGAGATACGGCGCGCGGAAGCGTCGGAGAGGGCGAAAGCGCGAAAGCATGTCGACGACGACGACGACGACGCGCGGCGCGATGCGGGCGCGCGCGGGCGCGATCGAGACGCGAACGCGCGGATGCGCGACGGTGCGCCGGACGAGACGCGCGGTGAAGGCGCGCGCGCGCGTGGGAGGGGCGATGCGAGCGATCGGGGAGGGCGAAGCGGACGCGGTCGCGGCGACGGCGGCGAACGACGACGACGACGAGGACGACGACGACGACTTGGCGCGAGATTTTGATTCGCAGGCGTTGCCGGAGAATTATTGCATCATCGAAGGGCGGAACAGCGTGGTGGATTTCGCGGACATGCAGGCCGGGGAGATCGCGCAAAACATCGAGAGTCGCCGACAGCGATTGTTTTTGTTGATGGAGGAGTTGCGACGGTTGCGGGTGCAGCAGCGCGTGAAGACGATCGGGTTGGACGATGATGAGGTGAAGGAGACGCGGGAGTTCGAGTCCGTGATCCCGGGATTTCCGGTGCTGACGGAGGATAGCGTGAAGGACTATCGGATTTATTGGGGCGCGGCGGTGGGATTTTTGCTCCTCTTCGGAGGGTTGATCGCCCCCATGGCGGAAGTGAAACTCGGGCTCGGCGGGACGTCGTACGCGGAGTTCATAGATAGCGTGCACTTGCCCGCGCAGCTCGCGCAGGTTGATCCGATCGTGGCGTCGTTCACGGGTGGCGCCGTGGGGGCGATTTCCGCCTTCTTCGTCATCGAAATTCAAAACGTCAAAGAGCAGCGCAAGAAGATTTGCATGTATTGCAAGGGAAGTGGGTACTTACAGTGCGCGGAGTGCTCGACGAGCAACCGTCCGGGGCGATTGATCGATCCGACGTCGAACACGAGATGTATCTGTCCGACGTGCAGCGGCACGGCGAAGGTTATGTGCACGTCGTGCTTGTGCACCGGGATGGCGCTCGCGACCGAGCACGATCCTCGCATCGACCCGTTCGATTAACACACATTCTTTAGTCGGTCCGATTGGCGTACGCGAACGCAGCTGTGAATTCATTTACTGTTCATTTGTTACAACTCATCGCGTCGACGAATCGCCGCCGCTTCTACTGCCTCGATCGCGTCTTCGCCGCCTCTTCTCGTCCGCGGAAATCACTTGCGAGCGCACTCGATCCTCATCGTCCGCCGTGCGCGTCCATTTTACTTTCTCCTCGCTCACTTGTCGACGCACCGCCTCTTCCAAGTCGTCGCAAAACGTCGGCGCCATGGGCGTGATGTGATGGTCCATGACGAGCGACGGTTTGCTGTCGCGAACCTTACCCACGACCTTCGCGGGGGAGCCAGCGACCATGGTGTGCGCCGCGACGGGCTTCAACACTAAGCTCCCCGCGCTGATCATCGATCCGCGCTCGACTTTGATGTTCCCGAGCACGGTGCTGTGCGCGCCGATCAAGACGTGCGACTCGATTTTGGGATGACGGTCGCCGACCGCCTTCCCGGTGCCCCCCAGAGTGACGCCTTGCAAGATGCTCACCGAGTCTCCGATCACGCACGTCTCACCGATCACCACGCCCGTGCCGTGATCGATCAAGATCCCTTTCCCCAACCGCGCCGCCGGATGAATGTCCATCGAGAACACGGCGGAGATTCGACTCTGCAGCGCCAACGCCATGAGTTTCTGCCCGCGGTTCCACAGCGCGTGCTGAATGCGATGCGACTCCAGCGCGTGAAACCCCTTGAACAACAACAACGCGTGCGAGTACCCCACGCACGCCGGATCTCGTTCCTTGAACGCCGCGACGTCCGCCCTCACCGCCTCGCGCAGCGCGTCCCCCGCCTCCGTCGCCTCCTCCTCCGCCAGCACCGTGTTAAAAATCTCCATCAACTGCGTCGGCAGCAGCGTGCTGTCCGCCAGCTTATTCGCCAGCACGAAGCTCAGGCTCTGCTCCAGCGTGTCGTGACTCAGTATGCTCGCGTACAGGTAACTCGACAGCATCGGCTCCTTCGCCGCGTCTCGCCTCGCCTCGTCCCGAATCGCCGTCCAAATGTAATCCGTCGCCTCGCGCGATCCCTCGCCGTCGCTCGCCGCGCTCGCCGCGCTCGCCGCGCGCCGCGACGTCGCGCGCGCCTTCGCCGCGTCCCGCCGTCGCGCGACGTCGTCCGCGCGCTCGATCTCGTCGCAAAACGCGTCGTCGAGCGCGTCCGACTGCAGGTACTTCGGATGCGCGCGCGCCCACGCCGCGTCCATCGCGCTCGACGACGCGCTCGACGCCGCGCTCGGCGACGCGCTCGACGCGCGCGCGTCGCGCGCGTCGCCGTCGCCGTCGATCCGCGCGCCCGCGCGCGTCGACGCGCGAACGACGCGACGCGCGCGACGGCGCGATCGCGCGCCGCGCGCGAGCGCGCGCGCCGGCGTCGACGACGGCGCGCGCGCGGCGCGGCGTCGCGCGGCGGCGTCGACCGCGTCGAGCGCGCGCATCGCGGGCGTCGCGCGATCGCGCGCGCGCGAGTGCGGCGCCGCAGATCGACGCGCGCGAATCGTTCATTCGTTCATTCATGATTCGGCGCGGCGTCGCGCTCGCGCGTCGCGCGCGATCGCGCGACCTCGCGACGGCGCCCTCGACGCCGTCGACGTCGCCGCGCGACGCGCGCGCGCCGCGAGACCGCGCGCGCGCGCACCACAACGCGCTGACGCCGAATCTGCAGGGCAAAGTCATCGCGACGAAGATAATCGCCGTCGACGCGCGGAACGGCGTCGCGAGCGCGCTGACGGGGATTCGAGGCGCGGTGACGTACAAGTTGAGCGAACTGGACGACGCGCCGCGCGTCGGGGACGTCGTGGAGGCGCGCGTGACGTGGATGAATAATCCCGCGGGCGCGCTGGACCTGGAGGTGCGCGGGCTCGCGAGACGGCGGTCGCTGGAGCGCGTGTGGCGAGAGCTCGTGCGCGCGCGCGACGCGGGGGCGACGGTGAGGGGAAGGATACTGAACGCGGTGAACGGGGGGTACGCGGTGGGGATCGCGGGAATGATCGCGTTTTTGCCGGCGAGGGCGTATCGAGGTCGAGCGCCGCCGACGACGGCGGAGAAGGCGGCGGCGGCGGGGGGGAAGGCGGACGCGCCCGTGGTCGGGGAGCTGTGCGGATTTAAAATTCTGAAGATGACGTCGAGCGGGGAGAATTACAAGAACGTCGTCGTGAGCGGGCCGGTCGGGGGGGGGGCGAACGAGCGCAGAGCCGCGGCGAAGGCGAGGCACGAAAAGGCGCGCTCGTGGGGGACGAAACGACGCGGCGACGACGAGGCGGAGGCGGCGACCGAAGACGAGGCCGCGTCGCCGGATGAGGAAGGATAGCGGCGAACGACGCGAACGAACGGTGTGTGTAGTGTGAGATTGAATTTTTAAACTCGACGTCTCGCGAGAGCGCGCCTTCGACGACGGCTCGGAAACAAAAGTCACGCAATTCGTATCATTTCGTATCTGACAACGCTAAGAGAAAGCTACAAGAAGAAGTACACCGGCGGCGCGAGCGCCGCGGGCAAAAAATCTACACCCCCCCCTCAACGTGTCTGTCCTTCGGCCGTCGCCGCGTCCCGTTTGCGTCGTATCGTGTAAGTAAAATTTTGGACGTCTCGTCGCGTCCGTCGTGAAGTCACGCGCGCGAGATTTTAACTCCCGTGCACCTTGATCAAGGATTTTTTGGAAATCTTCGCCTCGAGAAGGAACGTCGCGATTTGCTTACGCTGGTCTCCTTGAAGCTGAACGATGTCTCCGTGATCGGGATCCTCAACGATGCATCCGTTGCAGTTGAACTTCTTCTTGAGATCCTTGAGCACCAATTTCTTGTTGATCTTCGGGTTGAGTCCTTGCACCGTCGTCAAGCTCTTACGTCCGTTGCGCTGTTGCACGCGAATGTGAATGTAGTTTTCCTGAACCGAGTCCGCGGTTTCCTTCTTTTCCTTCTTCGGCTTTTCTTCGTCTCCAAAGTCAAGCGCCTCGTTAGCAAAGGGATCGTTGGCTGCGTCTCGCGAATCCGCCGTTCAACCTTCGTCAGTCTCTCGTTCGCGTCGTCGTCGCGCGCGACCGTCCCCGCGGTCGCGCGTCGCGTCCGTCGTCCGCGTTCGCCTCCGCGCGTCGTCGTCGTCGTCGTCTCGCGCGCCCTCGTTCGCGCCGCGATCCCTCGACGATCTCCGCCTCACTCGTCCCGCGCGCGCCGCGTCGCGCCCGCGCGCGCGTTCCGCGGTCGCGCGCGACGATCGCGCGTCCATCGACGGTCGCCTCGGGTCGCGCGCGCGCGCGCGCGGCCGCGCGCGACGACTTTTACGCCGAAACGATCGAATCGTTCGCCCTCGATCGAGGTCGCGATCGCGTCGCCGCGCGCGCGCGCCGCGCGCGCGCGCCGCGCCGCGCGCTCGACGCGGTCGACGCACCGAACACTAAGTCGTCGGCCATAAAGAGAAGGTCTCGGCGCGTCCGCGGGCTCGACGCGGTCGACGTCGCGCGGCGTGATGTGACGATTCGTCCGCACTCGTCGCCGCGTCGCGTCGCGCCTCGCGCGCGCGCGCCGCTCGAGCGCGCGCGAGGCGACGCCGCGCGTCGTCGCCGAGCATGCCGTGGCACGACCGCGCGCGCGTCGACGCGAATCCGGTGGTTTTCTTCGACGTGACGATCGGCGGCGCGAGCGCGGGGCGCGTGACGTTCGAGCTGTTCGCCGACGTCGCGCCGAGGACGTGCGAAAACTTCCGGCGGATGTGCACGGGGGAGTTTCGCTCGCGCGAGGGCGCGCCGCGAGGGTACAAGGGGTGCGCGTTTCATCGCGTGATCAAGGATTTCATGATTCAGGGCGGGGATTTCGTGAACGGCGACGGCACGGGGTGCGTCTCGATCTACGGGTCGAAGTTCGACGACGAGGCGTTCGTCGGCAGGCACACGGGACCGGGATTGCTGTCGAGCGCGAACAGCGGGCCGGACACGAACGGGTGCCAGTTCTTCGTGACGTGCGCGAAGACGGAGTGGTTGGACGATAAGCACGTGGTGTTCGGACGCGTGCTGGGAGACGGGATGTTGGTGATTAGAAAGGTGGAGAACGTCGCGACGGGGAGCGGGAATAAGCCCAAGCTGCCGTGCGTGATCGCGGAGTGCGGCGAGATGTAGCGGACGCGCGCGAATTTTGCGATGGAGGCGGAGCGCGGCGCGTCGCGGGAACCGCGCGCCCGGCGCGCCGAACGAGAACGTCAGCGCCGTCGTTCGCGTCATCGGCGTGCGCGGCGGACGAACGACGCGCGCGGTTTCCGCGCCAGCGGACGCGTGGAAGAAAACGCCGCGATCGCGCGCGTCGCCGTGGACGCGTGCCTCGCGCGCGAGATTCGGATTCAAAGCTCGCGTCGAGCGAAATCCTCGCGTTCGCGTCGCCGCGCGCGCGCGTCTCGATCCCGTCTGCGCGGCGCAGCGTCACGCGTCATCGCGAAGCGCTCGATCGACGGACGCTCGAATCGCTCGCGCGCGTCGCGCCGCGAGCCTGGTCGACGAAAACGTCCAGAAGTTGAACGACCCCCGAAATGTAACACTAAACGTAACACCCATCTTGTTTTCGCGGTCGGTCGGTTTAAATTAACACCCCAGTGCCGTCGCGCGTCGAGCGCGCGACGGCACTGCGCGCCGCGACCGCGACGCGCGAAGCACGAACCGAAAACGCCGACGCGACCCGACGCGTCGCGTGGCGCGCGCCGCCGCGGACGAGGCGTCGGCGCGGACGATGCCGGCGACGCCCCCTCCGCGTCAGCACCGCGAACGACGCGCGCGCGCGCGGGCGACGACGCGCGATGGCGTCGGACGTCGGTGGGACGCGACGCGGGCGCGGGCGATGGTGCGCGGACTGGTCGTCGCGAGCGCGCTGTCGTCGTTGCGAGGGATCGACGCGGGGGGATCGCCGTCGACGCCGCCGCCGCCGGCGCAGGATTGTCAAGGCTTTTGGCAAGGGAGTTGCCAGGCTTTCTGCGGACCGGCGACGTACACGCAGACGTGGACGGTCACCGTACATGCGGCACACGGCGGGAGAGGTTGTTCGAACCGTGACGGACAAACGCGAATCATGCGTTGCGATTCAAAGAAGTTAAAGAATTGTTCGCCGCCGCCGAGCCCGCCGCCGCCGCCGAGTCCGCCGCCGCCGCCGAGCCCGCCGCCGCCGCCGAGCCCGCCGCCGCCGAGCCCGCCGCCGAGCCCGCCGCCGCCGAGTCCACCGCCGCCGCCTGGTGCCGGTGCTGCGATTGAAGTGAGATTTGGTTCCACCACGGAGAGGGTTGCGGCGTACTCGTACGATTTCCAAGTCGCGGTGCATCATCCCGCGTGCTCTGAAGCGAGCGATTGTTTACTGAATGTGAATGAAGAGAGCGTGAGCAATCACGCGCTTGGTCTCCGATGCGATGTTCGCGTGAAACGAGACGATCAGTCGTGTTCCGAGTCGGATTACGCGGATAACTTACCGTGTCGCAAATGGAATGATTTTTTCCCGAAGGCGCTCGCGCTCACAGACGTGGATGGGACGCACTCGGTCGGTCATCACACCATAACTTATAACTGTCACTTTGTTACGGTCGATGGCATCGTTCCAGGTTCGGAAACCGTTGGTCAACACTCTTTCGAAGTTATCAAGGGTTGCGATTTGCACCTGCCTCTCGGATTCGACGCCGCCGGCCAAGCGAGCGCGAATCAGAATTCGGGGCTTGAAGAACTGGTCCGGTACATATTGCTGAGTAACGATCAATTCAACAACGTGCTGTGCGATGATGGCGAAATTTACAAGACAAAGGAAAGCATCTTTCGTAGGCACGACGTCGATCCCAGCGACGGACTGCTGCGACTGAATGAACTTCAGGCCATGTTGGTGGAACAAAGCGTTTCGAGGTACATTCTCAACGTTTGGAATGACCTATTTCGCGCCGCGCACGACACAGATCTGGCGGTGTCTATTGTTGACGTGATGGAAATCCCCGTTCGACCCGTCAAGTGCAGCGGAGCTCCGTCGAACAGTTTCAGTATCGATAGCATTACCTATCCGACTCTCGACTGGCAAACGGAGAATCGCTGTGTGAGTGGCCTCAACGGGCTCACCACTGCATGGTCGTACAGTCCTAAGCCAACGAACGGCGATTACGTCTGCGCATACGTGGATGGTATACTCTTCAATCAGATCAACGTTGCCGACGGTACAGTCGACGACGTCGTCGATGTGCGCTTTGAAGAGTATGAAGTCGGCGGCACGACGCTTCAACTTCCCATCTCCTTCACGGACATTCGCCCAGCAACGAGTGACTTTCTCGACGAACACGCTTCTCTCGTGGCAGCATTTACGTTTGATGAAGACCCTTTACACGACGGGTCGCTTGATTCGGTCGCGCCAATCGTCGACGGACAGTCTTCCGTCCCGATGAGATTGCAGCCGAAATCCGCTCGCACAATATCGGGATGTTCGGGGGGCAACGGATTTCGCTGCCTTCAAGCAGTGGATGATCCTGGGACGAACGATTATTCATACTCTCTTGATAAAGAAGATACGCTTGGGCAAGACATCGCGATGAGCACATGGGTGCGCATCGATCCAAGTCGTTGCTCGCAACCCAAATCCTCCAACGACGAATCACTCATGACGGTCGCTCAGTTTCAAGGACAGTTGGGACTTCACGATCACAGACTCCACGTATACCTCAAGATACGTACGAGCGACGGCATGGTCGAACTGCGGGCATCTCATCAGGTCAAGGAATCTGTGGATCCTCCGAGCGCTTTCACATCCTCAAAGGATGTGCAACTTGATTTTGCGTGCAACGGGGAGTGGCACCTCGTCGCGTTCGCCGTAAACTCGGTGAATTTCATGACATTGTACGTAGATCCAACGAGTGACGCAAAGGCCACAGTAATCGATGATACGACTTACACGCGCGATGAAACTTGGCCGCTGAGCGCGCTCGAGTCAATGACGGACGTTACACTGCTTGGCGCGGTGGATTTTGAATTCGACGACGTTCGAGTGTATACCGGAGTGATACGCGAAGTGATGTTCATTGATACCGTAAGATGTGGACATCACAAGCGCTGCGTGCTTCGTCAATCATCCGCACCAAAAGCTCGCCGCATTGTGTGTTTAAGTGGCGTCATTTCGGACGCTCGCGAGGAAACTTACTCAAAGTTTGAATGTGGAGGTGGATTGTACTACGATGGTTCTACTATTGACGTCTACGGAAAACTGGATCCAGTAGGAGTCACTTTCAGCTTCCGTGATACCGCCTGGAATGACGTTGGGTTCGAGATTCTTCGTCAAAGCATGCAGGATTCTCTGACGGATGCACCTTATGAGTCAGTGGTGATGATTGACAGTGGCATCACGTACTGTCATCGATCGTACGCGCCGTTGCTTTTCGCCGACAGAGAGGCGGCGGCAATCCCAGGACAGATTTGGAAGTATAAGGTGGCGACGAAAACATCATCCGGTGGAAGTATAAACTCTGTCCCTTTCAAATTCATCACGCCCTGGCACGGAGAGGTAGGTGGTTACGTGTACGCCGGTGATTCCGCTGTTCCAGTACCCGACGTCCGAATATGCGCTAATTTTCACGACCCGATCGTAATAGATGGGGAGGTCGCAAATTACCGAGGGTCCAAGCCTCCAGACGCGGATGAAAATGAGGATTCGACGATAACTTTACGGCCGAGCGACGACGTCGAATCATCTTCCAGCAATGTCGCACTTTTCAAGCACGCATACTCAAACCCTTTGAATGAACAAGCGTACACGCTCACCGATGGGAATCACATACCTACCGGTGAATCTGTCGTCGTATCGACGGGTGGCTACGCGCGCGTCGATCTTGGTCTTTGGATGTCAATAGGCAGTGTTCAAGTATGTCTACAGCCGCAATCGATCAAGGCACGCCAACTTGCCGAGGGTTCTCTCACCGACCGACTGGGGTATTCTGGCGATACAAGCGATGATTCAGACGTGATCGTTGATCCACCTCGTTACGAGAATGATGTCATCCGACTCGTGCGAGCAGACAAGAAACTCTTTGCGAAAAATACTGATCGACTAGACGCCGAAGCTGGTGATACAGTGTTGTTGGAATGCTGGGTACGCGCCGTCGGGAAGGAGGCGATTATGACTTTCCAGATTTTAGGGTATGAACAACAAACTACAGCAGCAGGCCGTCAGACCGTTGGTGACGCGCTCGTCATTACGGCTGAACCGAATAAATGGAGGAAAATAAGGCTTAAGCACACGTTAGAGGACGCCGCTTTCGTTGGATTTTTTGTATCAGCTTGGTCGGAAAGTACGTTCTACTTCACCGGAGCTCATTTCACTCTTAATACTCTCACCGAACGCCTCGAGCTTGTTCAGACAAGCGCCATCAGTCCTTTAACCGCGAGCCCAACTGCGCCTCCATCTGGTTTCGAGGACGTTGTAAAATCGGTGGACGCAGGCGTTTCAGTCACGGTGCACGTTCCTGGCGAGTCTTTGCGCGCCCTGACTGGAGATTCTGTCGTGGTGTCGTTTTGGGCGAAGTCTTTGGGTGGTGAACGCGCGGTGTCAATCGACTTGCGCGGAACATCCGCCACTGACGCCAGTACGGAATCATTCACCATACATGAGGAATCGTGGAGACGTTTCAACGCCACCCTCATATCATCTCAAGATCAATACATAACTTTCCCCGAGATTTCGTTTGGCGCGGAATCGAGCAAAGTTGAAGTAACGGGATTTGAATTTCGGCAACAGGCGAGTCCGACGCTTACTTTACCGATGAAAGTGCACGTGCATGAAATCGATCCCGAAGACACGACTAATTATGGGTATGCATGTAACCACGATCCGTCTGATGTCAGTGATGAATTCGCAGACTGTTTGACGTTTACGTGCGGGGGCGACACTGTGCAGGCGATGCACGGGCAGTTTGTATCAGTCGTGGCGGTTCGAGACGTCAATTTGACTGAAATAAGAGTATTGGGTGGTGAGACGCGATGCCCTTTCAGCGCGGTCACTGATTCGGAAGGATCGTTTGTTGTTCATATCACAGACTCCACGGGTATGACGCCAATCAAAACTCACGTTGACATCGGGGCGTACAAAGTGGAAGTTTTTGAAAAGACGACGCAGCCCATCTTGCAAACGTCGGACGTGACAGACCCGCTGAACGTACCCAGTAAAGTCTTATTGGTCTTAAAGGAAGATGATTCGTCATCTCCTGAAACCACGACGTCACTCTTGGGTAGGCAGCGCTGGGGGCGCCGCCTCCTGGGGAACATTGCGCAGTACCTGCCGTCGCCACCGCCGCCGCCGCCGTCGCCACCGCCGCCGCCGCCGCCTAAAAAAGCGGCGGTTGGCAACGTGGTCTGGGTGACGCTTAGCAGAGCCAGAGCGTCGAATGGAAAAGTTTGGCGGAAATCTCCAACTTGGTGGGATTATTTTTTCGCAGCCGGTGCGGTGAGTCGTCGGTCGATCCACGGCCTGACGGACTCAGTGCGCGGAATCTCGGCTCGTTGTGGGTCTGAGTCCGGCCTCAAGTTCATCGGCTTGAATCGGCAGTCCGCGGCAGAGGCCGTGTCCAGTAAAATGGACTTCAGCATCAGATGCAATTTTCACTCCAATGCAGTTGAAGTGTACGAAGGTGGTACCGCTAAGGGTGCTGCAGTGGCGTATACGGACAGCGATACACTGCAAGTCGTCATCAACGACGCCGGAGCCGTGGAGTACTTGAAGAATGAAATTCGCTTTTACACCAGTCAACAGACTCCCAAGTACCCGCTGCACGCGGATGTTGCTTTTATTATGCGTGGTTCCTTCAGGAATGTTAAATGGGTCGAGCGCATCGCGTCACCACCACCGTCGCCGTCGCCGTCGCCGCCGCCGCCGCCGTCACCGTCACCGCCGCCGCCGCCGCCGCCGCCGCCGCCGCCGCCAGGAAAGGCGGTGGCGGGCGAGATACTTGGTCGTGTCGCGTGGGTATCGCAAGTCGGCGTCGAATCCACAGAAAGCGGCCAAGTCACGCGCACGGCTGCAGTGACTGGCGCTTGGGACGCCGGTGCGGTGAGTCAGCGCGCTATTCGAAATGGTTCTGACTCTGTGCGTGGCATCTCCGCAGTCTGTGCCGGAGGATACAACAACAGGGTGATCGGTTTGAACTCTCAGTCGACGACGGATTCGACGAATTTTGGAAGTCTTGATTTTGCGATTTTTTGTACGCATGCCAAACAGATCAAGGTGTACGAGAAAGGCAAGTATAAGTATACGATGGCTGGGACTTACTCTTCGTCCGACTCGCTGCAAATCGTCATCAACGACGCCGGAGCCGTGGAGTACTTCAAGAATGAAATTCGCTTTTACACCAGTCAACAGACTCCCGAGTACCCGCTGCATGCGGATATCTCTGTCAAGGCCGGTTCTCTCACAAACGTTCACTGGGTCGAGCGCATCGCGTCACCACCGCCGCCATCGCCGCCACCGCCGTCGCCGCCACCGTCACCGCCGCCGCCGTCGCCGCCGCCGCCATCGCCGCCGCCGCCACCGTCGCCGCCGCCGCCGTCGCCGCCGCCGCCATCGCCGCCGCCGCCATCGCCACCGCCGCCATCGCCACCGCCGCCATCGCCTCCACCACCGATGCACGATTTTGACGAGACAGACACAGATGGAAGCGGGGGCATCGATAAGTCAGAGTTGACCGCCATCATCGAGAAAGGTGCGAGTTTTCCAAGCAATGGGTACGCGATAATTTCAGAAGAACTTTGGAATTCGTCGTTGGATATGGACGGTGATGGACTTCTGAACGCACAAGAATTCCTCAGTGTGGCGCATCGTCTGGCTCAACGGACATTGTTTGTCGAGCCAGTGCTCGTATTCCCTCCGCGGAAAATTACATACGACTTCGATTTGTTCACCGTGCAAAGTGTTAGCGCTGCGATCGCCGACGAGTCTCACCAGGATGCGCGTAGCCAAGTGTTTGGCAAAGCGTGCGAAAATTTCATCGTGCGAAGATCGACATCAGCCCACGTTCCGTACTCTTCCGAGGGATGGAACGAGTGGTATGATGAGCTCAGCGCAGAGAGTGGGGGTGATGTTGTGTCAAAAATCGATCACTGTCGCCCTCTCGAAGACGCCGAGTTCGATGCCATTGTCGTCGGCGATGAGACCTCCGTGTATGCAACACCGTTACTTGCTACATCTCCCGGCTCGAATAAGATTTTCGTTGACTTAGATGCCGCACTACTGCACGACGTGGTTCAAGATGATCCGCAGACGCTGTTCGCGCGCGTCACTCGTCCTGGATTGGATGTCGCGCTGTGGAGCACGCAGCAGCTGCCAGAAATCGTGCATGTATTCAACAACAATGACGTCGTCAAGCAAGCTGGAACTTCGGATGACGATGGTGACCTATATGAAAGTGATACCGTATTTTCGGATACGGCTGATATTGATGTCATCAACCTGGAGCTGACCCATAATCATCAGGTAGAGCAGAAAATGCAGGACGATACGACAGTGGTCATTTTGGGTGCCGTCATGTTCCCAATAGAATGGACCGAGTTGTCCGAGTGTGGACTTTTTGAGGCAAGCATTTATGTCAAAGATGAAAGCGAGGCTGGTGCGCCGCGACAATTCACTACAGACGAGACTGGCTGGTTCGAATTCGCAGTCACAAACGGGAAAACCTACACGATAACCGCGGAATATCCCGGTCACGAAATCTGCTATTCGGGAACCACCATCGTGGAAGCTACGAGAATTTGGAGCTGCGACGGTAAACCGACCACAGTTACTCTCCACGCCGTATCATCGAAAAAGTACATTTTCTTCTCAGACACGACGACGGCAAACGTCGATTTGGGTGTCTATCAAGGTGAGTGTGAAAAGCTTTACACAGGGGCGACTTTCAAAATTACCCCCATCAATGGCTGTCACCCACCAGCCATCTTCACTTCGGCTCAAGTATCCGGCTGGACTCTACCTGACCGCGACAAGGAAAACCCAAACAACATACCAACATATGAAGAAAATCCGAATGGAAGACGATGGCCACTCGCCGCGATGGATTACTCGGTAGTGATCGAAGAGGCCCCATCCACAGCGAATTTCACGGCGATGCGCGAAGAGAAATATCCAAACGCGTTGTGTGCTGTTGGAGTAGACGGCATCGTTCCATACTTCCGCCAGCATCCTTCAACGATCGAAAGGCTTGTACCATTACGCACTGAGCACACTTGGTATTCGGCGAGATACAAGTACCACGGTTATTTGTGCGCAGAGTTCGTAGATCTTTCTGAAATCACCGACGATGGCGATTACTGCTGGGACGTTGATGGCATGAAAGCTGGTGGCATTAGACACAACCACTTTGTCGGGATATCGCCATTTTTCGACGATTTCGGTGGAGAAGGGCTCTATGCTTTGGGGCCGAAACTTGTGAGCGCCAAAGTACTTGAACTGCATGTGGAGAATGGTACACTCGATGAATGCTTGACACTGCCTAGCGCCGAGAGCGGGGGAGAGACGGTGGCCATGTTCAGACAAAGCGTCACCGATATCGCCGAAAATCCATGTCATACCGATCGTAATGGAGGGCCATTGTGCGACTTTGACGTTGAGATCGATCCAGACAGCGACAAACTTTTATTTCCCACGGATGAGGGCGAGAAGACGACGGATCGACTCATTGTCGCGGGAGATCCCAAGCTCTCAGGAAATTACCGCAGATCTGTCGAACTGAGTGTGGATAGATTTGATGGTTCGATGATAGTGACAGTTTCGTTGAAACGAGAGCTCATCTCTCTTGGCTCGAAACCGCGAGGCGAAGGGATCTACGGCGAAGAAAGCGATGACGTGTATTGGGCAACTGTTCCACTCGAAGGTTTGGTGTACATGACGGTACATGATCCGCCCGGTGGCAACTCTTACGCCGAACTTCTGATGGGCACGGAAGTGACCATGTCTGTGGAACTTTCAGACGAACAAGCGGCGTCTGTGTCGAGTTCACTCGAAGGCGGTGGCGGCGTAGAATTGGAAATGGAGGCGAAACCTGGGTTCGGCGCTGGGTATGGCATGGAGGTTTTATTCCAGCTCGGAATGCCTCTCTTTAAGATAGATTTTGACGCATACCATGAGGAGTCTGGACCAGAATTTTCGGTCGCTCAGAGTTCCGCCGTCGGTTGGGATCTCACGGCTACGATAAATCGTGTCATTCGAACAAGTACCGACGTCGCCATCCCGGGACGACACGGTGATGCGATTCTAGGTGGCGGCGTTGAACTTGTCTACAGGCTAGCCGATACACTCGATCTTGCGCTAACGCAAGACAATCAACCGTGCTTGCAGATATCGACGGCGATCACATGGATGCCGAGGAAACCCACGTCCTACATATTCACGGTGCACTCAATTGAAGCGAAAGTGATTCCAAACTTGCGGTATTTGCTTTCCGTCGTGGAAAGCGGCCTCATCGTCGGGGATGATTCTAAAATGGAAGCGCCTAATTGGCCAGAGTACATCGCTGACAAAATCAACGTGTGGCAACGAACACTTTCGTGGGCTTCGCCAACAGTGTACAAGGTTCCTATGGCGCCGACTGCGGAAGGCGCTCCCGTGCTGTATGGTAAAAACTACAGCGCGATGGAGCGCATCATGATTCCTTTTTTGGATGAACAATCCGCGTTCGGTATGGAAGCCGAGAAAATGCAAGCATCATTCATAAGCGACGCGAGCGGTTCGACTGACACCCCGATAGACGAGTTGAAGCAAGCTTGGCAGAGAATCGACAAAGTACTTCCAAGCATAGCTGGCGTTGAAGGGGCATTGGGCGACGCGGATGGTGCAATAGATCGCCTTAAAGCGTTCATTCTCTCGGATGAGACGGGTACCGTTCTCTCGAAGGAGATTGACGACGACAATAACACCTTCACCCCAGACTTCGGCAAGGTTTTCTGGTCACGAAACAGTGAAAGGATGAAGCCGAATTTCCTCGGCCGTTTTCAAGAAGATGATGAGCTCGTCACGACGATGGGGATGAATAGCCCCACTCGTGGAGATCTGAGCAACGAGGTTTCATCCTGCATCACAGAAAAATGCGAAACGCAGGCTCTAGACGTATCTTCACAACTACTTCAATCGAGCGGTGACGATCGTAAGCTCGGAGAGGATGCATCCATTGACTGGAAGGATGCGAAACGAGTCGATGCGTCGTTTACAGGGCTCACGGGTCCCCGCGGCTACTCAACCACTGATTCGAATGGACCCTCTGATGAAGCGATTTTACTATCATTTAGCGGCGGTGGTGCTTCAACGGAGTACATATTTTCTTCCAACGAAAACGTCGACGGTCAAGATTACGCATGGACGCTCAGCCTCGACGGCTCAGCTGAAAACGGATACTCCGTCGCGGGTTCAATCGCCATCGTCAAGGGGCATATAGGTGCCACCTCGGATATGAGCAAGTCAGTTTCAAAAGGTCGTGCCTTTGCCTGGGCAAAGTATGAACACATGAGCACGATGTACTCATTAGGTGACCCAGATTTTGGGGATAAGTTTGTGCTCCAGGTCAGTTCCGACAAACGTTTCGGATCTCCAGTGTTCATCACGATGGGCGGCAGAAGTCAATGTCCGGGAGAAAAATGGACGATGTTCCGAGAAGCTGGCATTACCATAGGTAAGGAGTCGACGCATAACAGGAATCTGAACCCAGGAGAGCACGCTTTGATCCAACTTCTCATCAGCAATGAGTCACCCTACAAGGAAGTGACCGACATGGGCCTTCGTTTGGTAGATGGAGTCGCCGACTGCGTTGAGAAAATCATTGCAGCTGCTTATGACGCGGCAGAGTTGAACGAGGGCAACGCAACGTTGGTTAAGAATGCAGCATTCGCCATGGCGGATAGCCACGAATGCTTTGCGTCAGAGTCTGATGACGTTCAAGACCTGAAGGCGCGGATTGAAGACATCGTAGCGTCATACGAACAGTCAACGAGCGTCAGAGCAGGGAGATCGTTGGCCAACGCAATCGCTCGTCTCACGCAAACCACTACGGCACAAGGAACACTCCTACAGGGAATGAAGTTCTCGATCAATGGTATTCAAATGTGGTCATTCGGTGAAGTCCTTCCTCTACGAAGATTGACTGGAGAACGTATGGATTCGCAAAGCGTTGTGCGCGAGAGTCGCGTGCTTCTGAGCGTGGAGCCAAGCAAGGGAGTGTATGAAAGCTCGTACCTGGGGATTTCTTTGGTGAGCTTGTGTGAGTCGATGATTGAAGAATACATGTATCGCCCGATCATCTCGAGCAGTGTTACACTCGGTGCCATGTCGTGGAGTAAAGATTGCCCTCAAGTTGCTTTTCACTCGTCTACGCTCAGCGAGGAAGCAAGTTACTTTGAGAAGAGCGCGGCGTCTGATTCGAGCGTTTTGAGCATCTCGGTCGTAAATCCGAATAGATATTCGCTCTGGCCCAAGGAAACTACATCCACGTCCGAAGCGTTGGTGACGAATGGAAATCTCGCCTACGTCTACGTGCAGTACCGTTCGGTATTAGGGGGCGAATGGATCACAGCGAAAGACGCCGAGCTCGGCGTCGGCCCGAATAACAATTTCAATTTACTTTGCCCGGAGTCGCGGGGTGGAGACGGTTGCATCTTTGACTGGGATCTGAACGACCCTTACAACAAACTTCTGAGTGGATATAAAGATGGGAAGTATGATGTCCGATTGAAAACAATGTGCGTGGGCGGATCTCACCTCGCGAAGTCTTCGGTGCACGAATTTGTGAGCGATCAAACTCTCGTGTTGAAGATAGATACGAAGGACCCACTTATCGGTGATTTCAAATATGTGAGCTCACAGGTAACGCAGCGCGTCGATTTCATGGAAGACATTGATTGCACGCAGCAAGTGATCACGGCCAAACGAGGCAACTCGTCGACGGGTCCCTTCGAAGCCGTTTCCACCGAAGACTTGAGACAGTACGTCCTTCAATGCGTTAACGATGGCGCTGGCGGGCACTGGTTGATGAAGTTTCCATACTTTTCACAAGGCTATCACAAAGTGACTGTTACGCAAGTCACCGACGTCGCAGGCAACCCAGCGGCTGACTTTGAATTCGTCGCACCTGTGCGCGTCGACGCGAGCGCCGCCGAAACGCCGCAACTAGGGTCATCGGGATCTTCTCGACGACAAAAATCATCTCTCGAATCATCGAGTCCTGAAGATGACATCGACGGCAGTCAAAAGGTCGCAAATGTTTACTACGCCTATTCGCGTTCACGCTGTGCGTCGCGCTGTTCGCGTTCGCGTCGCGCGCTCGCTCGCGTCCAGCCGACGCCGAAACGTCCGAACGTACGTCGCTCATCGCGACGACGTCACGCCAAGTCGACGGCTACAGCTCCGTCATCTGATTGACTTGAACGTAAAATCCAAAACACCGTCATTTTAACTCTTCGACTCACAACATCTTTAATGCAACATCTTTACTGAATTTTACCGAGGCTTCGCCGCGAAACTCGAAATCACCGTTTAGTGTTGGCGACTTCGGTCGGTCGACCAGACCTTAAACGTCGAGGACGATCGAGCGAAAACCCGCACTCGCCGTCGGCGCGGCGCGCGCGCGTCGACCATGTCCGACGTCGAGATCCCCGCGTTCGCGCGCGAGGTCGACGCCCCGCGAGGTCGCCCGCGTCGCCGCGCGCTCGCGCGCGCGCGATGGGTGTTGGCGGTTCTGGTGCTCGCGACGGTGGCGCTCGCGACGCCGCGCGCGCGCGATGCGCGCGTCGCGCGCGCGAACGACGACCGCGGCGTCGACCGCGGCGTCGGTCGGCGCGCGCTGAGCGTGTACTACAACCGAAAGATCGCGGGAGGGCAGCAATTGAGCATGCAACACGGCGCGTCCGCGAGACCGGGGCGCGCGCGAGACAGTCGCGAGGCGAATTGGGTCGGTAACGAGATTAACAGACACGTTAAACTCAACGCCGACGCGTCGGGACCAGAAACTCCGGAGATCGAAGCGGGGAGCTCGAAGTCGGAGTTTGGAGGGATGGATAACGACCAAGACGCGGCGACGTCGGATGATATCCTTCGCCGTCGTCGACGCAAGCGAAGAGCGAAGAACAAGCATCAAATCGTCGAAACATCGACGGCCGAAAACGATAACGACGACGCGATAGAGGCTGCGCGCGAGATGTTCGGGGTGACAGAAGGTGCGACGCAAAGGGAGATCACGAAAGCTTATCACAAACTCGCGAGGCTGCATCACACGGACAAGGTCGGGCCGGCGGGAAAAGAAAAGATGCAAGAGATCAACGCCGCGAAGGAGCTTTTACTCAACGCGAGCGATAATGAAGACTCTGATTAGCGTGATTCGTTTCGCAAACGTATATGTTGTGTACTTGTAATGTTACAGTGTTCGTTGTAAGCTATAAATTATTCCACGGGAAAAGCGCGCGCGCGCGCTTCCCACGCAATGCTTTCGAGAGCGTTGACGTATTCGCGTCCTTCGCGCACGGTCGGGTCGCTCGGACGACGGCGAACGCGCGAGGTGCGACCGCGGCGCGCGGCGTCGGCGAACGCGTACTCGCGCACGTCGTACCGAATGAGAACGCCAGCCCCGTCGTTTTCGTAATCGCGCGCGCGCCACGGACGAACGACGCGCACGATTTCCGCGCCAGCGGACGTGTGGAAGAAAACGCCACGATCGAGCGCGTCGCCGTGGACGTATGCCTCGTACGTGAGATTCGGATTCGAAGCTTGCGTCGAGCGAAATCCTCGCGTTCGCGTCACCGCGCACGCGTATCTCAATCCCGTGTGCTCGGCGTAGTGTAACACGTAATTACGAAGCTCTTGACCGACGGACGCGCCCGAATCGCTCGCACACCTCGCGCCGTAAGCCTGGTCGACGAAAACGTCAAGAAGTTGAACGACCTCCGTTGATTTTGGCTCGCGGCGATTCGACTCCTTCGTCTCCCACGTGGCGCCGAGCGGCGCGTCGACGCTTTCGACGTATTGCGTGTACATGACGCCTCGGACATCTCCACTCTCGATGTCCTCCACGACAAAGTTCATGCTCGCGTTGTTTTGCACGCGCTCGCGCACGGTATCCGGCAACGTCCGCATCTCTGGCGTTTCAATCCACGCCTCGGCCTCGATGGCGACCAACGCGTCGACGTCTTTGAGCGTCGACGGCCGAACGCGGAATTCCCGTCGCGCAAAACGGGCAGTGATGATACACGCGTCCTCGCGCACAAACGCCTTGAACACGCCGCCGTCGACGAACAGACCGCGCGATGCGGCTCGCGCTAAAGCGTCGCTCAGAAGCACGTCGCCGTCGCACAACGTCAAGTGATCGCCGTACGGCGAGCATCGAGCGACGAGCACGCAGGCATCCGTCGCCGCGTCGCGCATGGACGACTCCAACGATTCCATGAAAATATCCGCGTCATCGCAGGCGGTGCGCAAGCACACCACGGCGCGTTTCGTCGAGGACGCGTCCTCGCCACGCACGAACTCGACGGCATCGACGAAATCTCGCGAGACATTTCGTTCGAATTCCAACGCGTGCGAAATCTTTCCTGAGTCGTCGCGAAGCGCGCACCCGAGCGCGTCCACCACGGCGCCTGCTGATTCCTCATCCGAGAGCGACGCCCCGCACGCTTCCGCGATGATGTACATGAATGATAGTCGATGATACTCGTTGTACTCGATTTTCTGCCGCGCACACGCGTGAAGCGTCAAAATCATCGGCTCGTCGTCGTTCGTCGCATCGTCGCGAAAGGTTTCGCCGCGCGCCTCGGCAAACGCGAGCCAAGTCTTCTTGCCCGGCGAAAGCGCGTTCTTAGCCTCGTTGGGCGCCGACGCCGGTACGACGTATAACGTAAGAAACCTGCGCGTGACCCAATCTTCGCGCTCAGCCATGACGTCGGCGTCGCACGCGACGCCGTCGTACTCCACCACCGCGACGTCGCGCGCGGAATGCGCAAAGACTTTGACACCTTCGACGTCGATCGGCACTGTGCTCAAGATGGGCACCGCGCGACACGGCGACATTCGCCAAGCCTCCTTGCGAGCGGTATCGAGCATGAGCGTGCGGATAAACGTCGCCCCATCCGGTTCGCCCGCGATTTCGTTCGCCGCAGTGGTGGCGAAGAACCGGTCGACGACGAAGTCGACGCCCAAAATTGATTCGCGACTCGGAACATCGAATCTAGTTCTCAACAACGCGTCCACGTCTCGCCGTACGAAACGCATGACGCCGTACACTTTTGTGTCGAACGGGTCGTCGACCTCGACGAAGTACTCCATCGTGCCCGGATCGGAGTTCACCTCGGCGACGTCGTCCTCACACGCCTGCGCCGCGGCGTACCGAGAAGTTTCCTCACACGTTCCACTCGATCGCAGCAGGTGCATCTGATACGTTCGAGCGGCGCAGCACTTTTTCCGCTCGTGTTTCGTGCGCGCGCGCGCGACGATGAATGTTTCGCCTTTGAACCGCCGTCGGAGCGCGACGTCGCGGCGGCGCGTTCGAGCGACGACTTCTCTCGCGACGTCGTCGCCATCTAGCAAACGCAAAATACACGACTTCATCGGCCCTTCGTCGTCATCGTCGAAACCAATCGTCGCGTCATCCGCGGAATCGCTCGAAGTCGACCGACGCGACGAGAGCGGCCCCATAGGACTCATCGCGTTGTCGTACTTTGGCGTCGGGACGCGAAGCGCGGGGGGCCTGCCCGCCGACGCGGGCTGAATGTCGCCATCGAGCGCGTCTCCCTTCGCCTTCGCGTCGACGGCGACGACGGCGACGTCGCTGAGACCACCAGGCGTCATCAAGCGCGATCTCACTCGACCGCGCGTCGTCGTCTGCGCGCGACGAGCGTTTTTATGCGCGCGCAAAAAGGTGTCCGTTCGCCTCCCAAAAAAAACTCGTGCGAAAAACTCCTCGCTCAAAACTCCTCGCTCAAAACTCGCCGCTCTCGCTCACGAACGCCGCGAAGCTCGACCAAACCGACGGCGCGTCCCTTCGAAATCGCTGATACTCATCCTCCGACACGTCCGCGAGCGGTTCGTCGAACCCAAACCCCGTCGCCACGAAGACGCTCCCGACGCTTCGACTCGCGTCGTCTCGCCATCGCGTCCACTTCCTCGGCGCGCCCACCTCGCCGTCCCCGTACTCCTTCTCTCGCGAGAACACCACCATCTCCCTTCCCTCGCGCGCCAGCACCAGCGTCTCGTCCCAGCACGCGCGTCGATCGCTCGCGCGTTTCCAGTCCAGCAGCGCGCGCAACCCGTCGCCCCCGACTCTGAGGTTAAAATCCTTCGTGTACGGCCCCGGAAATCCATCCAGCGCGGCGACGCACAGCCCGCAATCGTGCACGACGACGCCGTCGCACCGTTGGTCGCACCGCGCGAGCGCGAGCGCGGCTTTCGCGAGCGCGACCTCGCGCACGGACGACGCCTGAATCTCTTCGATCGCCGCGCCGCGCCACGCGTCGACGCGCGCGGGCGCGCGCGCGCGCGTCAGGTGCTCGCGCAATCGCCGCAGTTTACCCTCGTTCGTCGTCGCGAACGCGAGCGTCGGCGCGCGCGCGACGTCGGCCATAGGCGGGACGTCGAGGTGTGCGCGACGCGACACTCGCGGGCGCGATGGCGACGCGCGCGAGCGACGACGACGCGCGCGCGCACGAGGCGCTGGTGCGGTGCACGAGGTGCGTCCGGGCGCGCGAGCGACGGGGCGACGGGCGCGCGAGCGCGCGCGCGCGCGCGCGATCGAGCGATGATGGATTCTGTTGAGATTGACGACGACGTTCGACGACGAACGACGACGCGCGCAGGTGCGCGCTGCGCGCCGAGGGGGTCTCGGACGATGGTGAGTGCGTTTTTCTGGAAGATCTCGCGCGCGAGCTGCGAGAGGAGCGAGGGACGAGCGCGGCGTTGCGGATGACGGGGGAGACGCTGGAGCGGGTCTTCTTCGCGCGGTTGGCGCGCGAGGTCGGCGGCGGCGGCGGCGCGAACGCGGCGTTCGACGAGCGCGCGGAACCGTACGCGTGGACGGTGGAGACGTATCGGCGGGCGATGGAGGAACATCGAAGGTTGGGGACGAAGAGCGACGGGGCGTCGACGGCGGCGCGGGAGGAGCTGCAGAGTTGCATGGAATTTTGCGCTTCGTACGGAGGTTTGTTGTTGAATCCGGCGCTCGCGGGGGCGTTTCCGCAGAGCGAGTGGGCGGCCGGGAGAGGCGCGTGTCAGTTGTTGGACGCGATGCGGACGGTGGGTGGGATACCGCACGGGTATTTGGAGCGATTGGCGACGCGGTGCGAGGACGAAGGTTTGGACGAAATCGCCGAGCGCGTGTTCGACGAGTTGCGCGTGTCGACGCGAGGGATGAGTCCGTTGGGGGAGTTTGACGAGCACTTAAAGGTGATGTACCAGCTGTGCTCGGTGAAAGCGTTCGCGACGGCGCTCGTGAAGCACAAGCGGTGGGTGCCGATGAAGAGTCATCTGAGCGCGATTAACGGGAGGCAGTTTGAGACGGAGAGCGTGCTCGGTTGGTTCTTCAGACCGAGC